>OGGI01000278.1_pt1 | contig 56945 bp, 54 predicted proteins | sample 1571051 | NCBI WGS metagenome assembly OGGI01 (sample SAMEA2582075, study PRJEB24529) | metagenome | biome: Human gut stool | place: China | collected 2011 | reverse complement strand
AAATACCCTGAACTTACCCGTAAAGTGCGGAAAAAAGAGTATGACCGTCTGGTGGATTATGCCATAGACATCGGTGTTACCAACGGATTTATCCAAGAGGGCGGGACAGCAAAGGAAAGTTTTATACCTGAATTTACGGAGGAAGGAATCTGATATGAATAAATGCAGATATTCAGCCAAGTGTGGAGGCTGTGTCCATATGGGCAAAAAATACAGCGAGAGCCTTGAATATAAACAGAAAATGATTGAGAAGCTTATAAGACCTTTTTGCAAGGTTAATAAGATTATCGGAATGGATGAGCCGTATTTTTACCGTAACAAGGTTCATGCAGTTGTCGGTGGTGACAAAAAGGGCAATATCTACGCCGGAACATACGAGGCGGGAAGCCACAAAATAGTACCTATTGATAAGTGTCTGCTTGACAATGAAAAAGCCGATGCCATCATTGCCACTGTAATAAAGCTGATGAAATCTTTTAAATACAGACCTTATAACGAGGATACCGGGCGAGGATTTTTGCGGCACATTCTCATAAGGACGGCGGAGGTTACAGGTGAAATTATGGTTACACTTGTGGTTGGCGAAAATATTTTCCCATCCAAAAGCAATTTTATCAAAGCTCTTACTGCGGAGCATCCCGAAATCACCACAATCGTAATGAATGTTAATTCAAAGCGTACAAGCATGGTTCTTGGTGAAAAGGAGGAAACGCTTTACGGGAAGGGCTATATTGAAGACATTCTCTGCGGCAAAAGATTCCGCATATCTTCAAAATCTTTTTATCAGGTCAATCATGAACAGACAGAGAAACTATATAATATCGCCATTGGATATGCCGCACTTACCGGAAAGGAAAATGTTTTTGACGCATACAGCGGAATAGGTACTATCGGCATCTGTGCTTCCGATAATGCTTTGTCGGTAACGGGGGTTGAGCTTAATCGTGATGCGGTAAAAGACGCTCTTACAAACTGCAGGCTCAACAACCTTAAAAATGTGAAGTTTTTGGCAGGGGATGCCGGAGAGCATATGGAAAAGGAGGCAGCTTCCGGACGTAAATATGACGTTGTATTTATGGACCCACCACGAAGCGGCAGTTCTTTGAAATTCATTAATTCGGTGTGCAAAATGGCTCCTTCAAAGGTTGTATACATTTCCTGCGGTCCCGAAAGCCTCGCAAGGGATTTGCAGCTTTTTAAGAAGAAAGGCTACCGCGTTGTGGAATGTCAGCCCGTGGATATGTTCGGGTGGACGGGGCATGTGGAGACGGTTGTATTGATGTCAAGGAAAGATAAATAAGTGCCAGAAAGTGGCGTATTTCCGGGCTTTTTTGGAAGTTGGGATGTAAAGCCTAACCTCTGAAAAAGTCCGGTCATTTTATATGGAAACATATCTACTGCGAAAATGTGTGTCAGGTTGTAACCTCGGATTAGATAACGCAAATTGAGTGAGTGGATTAGATGTCAGGGATTTTGAAGTGATTTTTGAAAGAGGAAAAAAGTTGACAACAAATCCGGCAACTCGACCATTTTGGGTGGTTGTAGGCAGTGGATTAGATATGAAGGAAAAATTCGATAAATCGGAAGTTGTGGAGGTAATTATCAATGAGAAATATTTACGATAATAGTGAATTTTTTGCCGCATATGCGGAAATGGGAAGAAGCAAAGATGGTCTGAAAGCTGCTGGAGAGTGGCATCAGTTGCAACCGTTATTCCCTAAATTACAGGGAAAAAAAGTTTTGGATTTAGGATGTGGTTACGGTTGGCATTGCAAATATGCCGCACAAATGGGAGCTACTGAAATTCTTGGTATTGATAGTAGTCAAAAAATGATTGCAAAAGCAGTAGCTGATAACTCTGATGACAAAATCAAGTATAAAGTTTGCGGTGTTGAAGAATACATTTATCCTGAAAATACTTATGACCTAGTTGTTTCTAACCTGGTACTGCACTATATCGAAAATTTAGCTAATGTTTATCAAAAGGTGTATTGCACATTAAAAGTAGGTGGGTATTTCCTATTCAATATTGAACATCCGACTTTCACCGCAGGTGTTAATGAGGATTGGATTTATGATGAAAATGGGAAACCTAAATATTGGCCAATCGACAATTACTATTACACAGGCGAAAGAGAAACCAATTTTCTTGGTCAACGAGTAATTAAACAGCACCACACATTAACGCAGATATTGAATCCACTTATAAAATGTGGTTTTCAAATTGAGGCTATTGAGGAAGCAATGCCTCCGGCAGATATGATGGGTATGCCGGGAATGTGTAATGAAATGCGTAGACCTATGATGTTGTTGGTTAAGGTTAAAAAGGTTTAATAAACAACTTCCAATTTGTTGATATAGAAAACACCCTCCCGGCCATCATGGTCGAGAGGGTTTCGTGAGTCTAGGGGATTATCCTTCAATATCAATTTTCAGTCCGGACTTGAGCTCCACTGTGAAGTGGTCTTCCCAGACGGTGATTTGCTTGAGCCAGCGTTTCACCAAGGTTTCGTCGAAGGCTTCAAGGTTAGTACGCTGCTTCTTGATGTAATCTTGCAGGTCGTTAATTCTTGCAATTTGTGCGTCTCTGGCAGCGGTGTCAACAGTGCATTTTTCACGCTGTTCGCGAAGTTTGAAAATCTGGTCAGCAATCTCATCGTAGGCTTCCTTGTTGTTAGCCTTTTTGAGAAGCTCTTTCTGGAGTTCCATTAGTTGTCCGTCAATGCTATCAGCGGTGCTCTTTTGAGCTTCTCTGATGACTTTAGCAATATTCTGCTGTAACTGTGCCTGATAGGTCGACTTATCGCCAAGGAGCATGTTAATGGCTTGAACTACCACATTCTCTAATACCGTTTCATTGACGGTTCTTGCATGGCATTCCTGACCGGTAGGTTCCAGCCTGCTAAGGCAGCGCCAGACGATGGATTTGTAGCCACGGTTGTTCCAATGGATTCTGCGGAACATTTCACCGCACTCGCCACAGATAACAATCTGTGCGAAGCAGTGGTTGCAGCTGTAACTACGCTTTTTGCCATTGGCGCTGGTCTTGACTACTCTCCTGCGTACCAATTCTTCCTGCACTCGTAAGAAGATATCTTTTGGAATAATGGCTTCATGGTTTCCTTCAACATAATACTGAGGAACGATACCATTGTTCTTTACTCTGGTCTTGTTCAGAAAGTCGGTAGTGTAAGTCTTTTGAAGAAGCGCATCACCGATGTATTTTTCATTACGAAGGATTTTGTTAATGGTGCTCGTCCACCATTTTGTTTTGCCGGCGCCGGTGAGAATACCATCAGCTTCAAGTCCTTTTGCAATTTTATCCATTGAGTAGCCTTCAAGGTACTCCCTGTAAATGCGCTTTACAACTTCGGCCTGTTCCGGGTCGATGACAAGGTTTCCTTCTTCATCCTTGGTGTAGCCAAGAAAATGATTGTGGTTTACTTGTACCTGTCCATTCTGGTAGCGGAACTGAAGTCCCAGCTTTACGTTCTGACTGAGGGATTGTGATTCCTGCTGGGCCAGTGAAGCCATGATTGTAATCAGGACTTCACCCTTGGCGTCCATTGTGTTGATGGCTTCTTTTTCAAAGAATACCGGGATGTTCTTATCTTTGAGCTGTCTGATGTATTTCAAGCAGTCCAGCGTATTTCTGGCAAATCGGCTGATTGACTTTGTAATAATCATGTCGATGGTTCCTGCTTCGCAATCTTCAATCATGCGATTAAACTCATCACGATTTTTTGTATTGGTACCGGAAATACCATCATCAGCGTAAATGCCGGCAAATTCCCATTCAGGGTTCTTTTGAATAAATTCTGTGTAGTGCTCAACCTGAGCTTCATAACTTGTAGCCTGCTCATCGCTGTCGGTACTAACTCTGCAGTACGCCGCGACTCGGAGCTTAGGCTTTGCATCCTGCTGTCTGGCTGTATTTCCAACTTGCCTTCTTGCAGGGATGACCATAACATTTCCCATCAAATAACCTCGCTTTCTATCAGGCTGTATAAGTATTCTGCTTGCCTGATTGGATTGTCGTAATTCTCAGTAATGTCACCAAGGCGAAAGGCTGTAGGTGGCCTTTTTGCTTTTGGTGCATTGTAGCGGTCATTGCGTCCAAGTTTTGTGGAACGCTTGCCAAGTTCAGATTCAACTGCATCAAAGGATTCCTTGTCAATGATTGCCGGATAGAAGTCATCACCAAGGTAGTGACTGTTTCGCATCATTCTTTTTGCACCGGAATGAAGTAAGTCAAGCCCGGCTTCCTTTGCAGCATTGGTGAGTGACAGACCGCTTAAATAATTCTTGTAAAGCTCACGAACCTGTGTGGCAGCAGCTTCATCAATAACTGCTTTGCCGTTTTCGATTCGGTAGCCATAAGGTGTGTGTCCCATCAAATTCTCTCCTTAAAAGTAAGACCGCAGTGAAGTACAAATCCGATTGACTGTCGGCTGTAAACTTCAATGTGGTCAACGAATAGTTCAAACAATTCTTCGTTGTATTCCTGTAGCATCTCGCCACGTTCGCAGAAGTGTATCAGGCGCTCAGTTTCATATACCTTAGTGGTATCAAGTGTCTGTGAACGGTTCAGGGCCTCGATATCGCTTCTGAAGTCATTTGCCTGAGTAAGTAATGCGTTGTTTTCCTGCGTAAAAAGAATCTGGTCAATGTAGCCTTGAGCCATTAGCTTATGCAAGGTTTCACGCTGCTCGGCATTCTGCTCCAGTAAGGTTTCTAACTGCTGAATGCGAAGCAATGCTTTATCACTTGTATTCGCCTGCAGCGATTCAAGATAAGGTTTCAAGACCAGCTTGTGACAGTAGCTTAGTTTGTTAATCATTGTTGCAAAAGCAAGCTTGATATCATCATCCCTTAAGTAAAGCATTGAGCATTTGCTGGTGTCAGTTAAGTGCGTGTTGCAGACCCAAGCAGGATATTTTACGTAAGTGCTGGTATGGATTCGTCTGCGAAAGGTGTCGCCACATTTGATACAGATGATTTTGCCGGAAAAGGCATAACGCTGTTGGTATTTATTGCTTCCGCGTTTGATACCTTTCTCGTTTGCACGTTGTTCTATCAGTGCAGCAGCGGCATCAAAATCTTCATGGCTAATAATTGCTTCGTGGTGGTCTGCTACATAATACTGGTCAAGCTGACCATCATTCTTATGCCTATTGAAATTGCTGTCCGTGTAGGTCTTCTGGAAAATACAATCGCCGGTGTACTTCTCATTTGCAAGAATGCCGCGAATGCTGGTAGAAGTCCAGCGACCACCTTTCTTGGTAGGTACATTTTCTGCATTCAGGCTTTTAGCGATAGCATCTGTTCCTTTGCCTGCAAGAAGCTCAGAAAAGATACGCTTTACAATTACCGCCTGCTCTGGGTCAACAATGATTTCTCCGTTTTCCCAGCGATAGCCATAAGGTACATACCCTAATTTGTAGGTTCCGTTTTCAAAGCGCTTTTTTATTCCCCACTTGTTATTTTCAGAAATAGAAGTGGATTCTCCTTCGGCCATTGAGCTTAGGATGGAAAGGAATAGTTCGCTTTCCATTGAGCCGGTGTTGATGTTTTCTTTCTCGAAGTAAACAGGAATATTCAGGTTCAAAAGGGTTCTGACAATGTCCAAGCAGTCCGTTGTATTTCTGGAAAAGCGGCTGATAGATTTTGTGATTACAAAGTCGACTTTCTTTGCCTTGCAGTCTTCAATGAGGCGCATAAGCTTTGGACGTTTGTCTGCTTTGGTTCCGGTGATACCTTCATCAAAATAAAGACCTGCAAACTCCCAATCATCACGAGAATTGATGTAATTCTCATAATGTGTTTTCTGAGTTTCCAGACTTTCAAGCTGGGCATCAGAATCGGTTGAGACTCGGCAATAAGCTGCAACACGGAGTTTTTTCTTAGCTACTTTGGAAGGTTGTATTTTATCGATTTTTGTTACCTTCTTCACGGTAATTCACCTCCTTCGTCAGTGTATATACATCACTCTAAACGCTACATTTATCAAGTGATTTTGGGCATAATCTCGGCTAACATCGGAGAGAATGTGTTGCGGTTTATCTGCGTTAATTTGTTGAATTCAACCAAGGAAATAAGTCCAGCGGAGAGCAGCATACTTGCAGTTTCCTGCGCCATAAAGTAGTCGTAATCCTGTTGGAGCTCTATGTCAGTCAAAGGCTTTGCAGAAGTCTTCAAGTGTGCTGCTATGTCAGTTGTTTGTAATACAGTTTTGGTTTCTGCCTGCATGAGAGTACCTCCAATTCTTAGTTCTTCACTTTCCACTGGAGATTTGCAGACAATTTGAGCGGTGAAATATTTAGAAATGACAAGGTCTATCAATGTGTATGTATAAACTTTGTATAGGGATAAAAAATATAGCCTATATAAAAGTTAGGAAAATACCCTTGATACACCTTGTAGATAACAGAAAAAGGCCCGTAGATACTCAACTGTAGAGTACCCACGGGTCAGAGATATTGATGGCTATAGAATTGTGCAGAAGTCCAGCGAAATCCAGCCTGCACCAGATTTTAACTTGCCCCAGCCCTTAGTTGAGCCTGCGCCGGCTTTCACTTCTGTAATTGTGAAAACACCAACGCCGGTATAAAACCCGGCTTTGCCATAATTGGTTCCGGCGCCTTTGCGGATGTTAAGGTCTGGAATTGATACTTTTACTAAGAAAGGACACTTGTAAGTGGATGTGCTTTCGGCAGGATAGATTTTCTTTCCAGATGAGTCAAATACATAATATCCCGGATTCTTGTCAGCACAGGCTTTGGCATTGTCCAGTAACTTGTAGGCACCAAGCTGACTCTTACTATCAGACCAAGACTTACGAACTCTGTACCATACGAATTTTTTAGATGATTCTGTTGCATCGTATTGCGTAAGATTGAAACGCTCGATAATGGAACAGAGCTTTGATACATAGGTAGAACTTGTAGCATAGCCACCATCCTTAATAAGCTGTGCAGCCTTTTTGTAATCAGTGCAGCCAGCAAGTCCATCATATCGTTTCTTGCTTCCATTCATCGCACCAAGCAAATAAGCAGAATGGTCTGCGATTGACTTTTCAATAGAAGGATATTTCCTGAATTCCGCTGTGATAGTAGTGAGCGTTCCGGCGGTATATTCTTCTTTGGTTTCCTTGATATATTTGCTTGTACCGTCCCATGTTGAGCCAGACCAAGTGTTACCGGAAAGTGAGCACTTCATACCAAAGCAGTTATTGGCATTCTGGGCAAGTTCAGATTTTCCATAGCCTGATTCAAGAATAAACTGCGCAGCAGAAATAGAAGCAAGGATACCAGTCTTTTTCATATCAGCTTTGCAGAGTTCACCAATTTTTGCAGCAGCCTGTTCCTCGGTGAGAGTCTTAAAGACAGTAGCCTGAAGTCCTGTGTTAGATGTTTCAACTGTCTCAAGAGCAGCAGTTACCTTTGATGCAACATCACCAAGTCTTGCGTACAGCCAATTTCCCGGACAGGATTTATTTGCAAACCATCTGTGTACCGTGATAATCATTTCATCAGTAGCAGGGCTGTAATTCAGGGACTTGTCCTTATCTGCAAACCATAAGAGTTTCTTTTTGCCATAACGCTTGCAGATGTCTATGCAGAGCTCGATAAGTCTTTCGTAGACCTTGTCATTCATGGCATAAGGTTCTGTTTTATCAGAGGCACATTCGATTGTGATAGCGCGCTGGTCATTAGCATTGTTGGAAGTGCACCAAGAGCGGTTCTTTTCCTCGACATACATACCGATTCGGCCATTCTTGTCTATACCATAATTTGCTGATGCCTGAGTAGATGATTTGTAAAACCAATCACCCAGTCCCTCAGCAGTACACTGGCCCACAACGCAGTGAGGTGAAATACGGTCGATAGCGTGTGTTCTCTGCCCTGAGTGATTTGGACTGAGTTTTGTATAAGCGATTAGTGAGCTATTTGTATAAACCATAGCGTTAGTCCTCCTTTTCTGATTTGTCGTGAAGCTGTTCTAAGACTGCTTTCATCTTGGTAGGTACCGGAAGTCCAAGATGAGCAGCATTTTCTAAAAGGGATACTCCTTCATTGGAAATGTAGAAGAAGATAACAGCAGTACGAAGAATGCTGCCAGTTCCGATAACTTGTACGTCCAGAATATTTGCAATTCCTACAAGCAAGAAAATGAGTACCTTGCGGCAGATACCTTTGAAGCCAACTTCACTGGATAGAGTTTTATCTGCAATTGCGCACATGACACCGGTGATGTAATCAATAACCACGAATGCCAATAGTGCAAAAAGCAGACCGTCACAGCCGCCTAAGAAGTAGCCAAGCCATCCTCCAATTCCGGCAAATAAAAATTGAATTGTGTTCCAGAATTCCTTCATGATAAATTCCTCCGTTTCTAAAGATTTGTATGAAAAAAGCACCTCCGAAGAGATGCTTGATTCCAAGATTACTGTTCCTGAACGATATATGTGATTTTCATGGTCTTATCTGCTGTTTTTGTTACCGGTTCAGATAAGTTATTAATGGTTGCCAGATAGTTGGTCATCAAAATAAACGAGCTTGTTGACCAGTTACCATAGCTTCCGAAATAAATCATCGGCTCATTTAATACAGGTGTGTAGCATATCTGACCATTGCTGGAACTGTAGATACGCTGGTTCTCTGGCTTTAAACCTTGATTTGTATATTCATTTACAACATAGAGCTCGTTATGGTAGCTCTCGTAATAGATACGCCCGTTGTATGCAAAATGAGGAAATCCGTTTATTGATGTAAAACCGTGATAATCAATTTTAACGACATTTGCAGAATTGCCAATTTCAAATTTGTATATGTGGTATGGACTGTTGTAGCTTTTGAAGTATACATAGCCATTATGTGCAAAAGCGTATCTCATTCCATTGGTTGTAATGTTTACACCGGTTGTGTTAACCCATTCGTATTGCTGAATATGGCAGTTGCTGATATTGATTTTTGTGATGACCAGTGTTTCATTAGGCTTTTTATAAGAACCGCTACTAGCAAAAATATACAAGCATTTGTCAGCGTGGTCGAAATTGTAAGCAAAATAATTAGTGGGCATAGGAGTCGAAAGTTCACTAAGCTCGATGTCATCAACCAGAGCTTTCTGTGAGTAAGGATTCTCTAATACAGAAATACTTTGTAAATAGGCTCTGCGCTTGATGATGTGAATGCTTGTAGCATTATCAATGCGGAAGTAGTAGGCTACATCCGCTTGTCTATCAATAAGGAATAAGACTTCGGTCTTTTCTAAGGTTAGCCCTGAATACTTGTCACCTGTGTTAGCACCAGTGTAGTTGGTATAAACATATTGAAGAGGGCTGTCATAGAAACTTACACCAAGTGGGTAGCTACTGTTAAAAACAGCATCATCGCTTCCGTATGAAGTGAAGCCACCATTCAAGTGAGTTAGGCAAACACAGTTGATGGTTCCGTTTGCCTGAGAAGTAGCAAAATCATATACATATTTCATGTAGCGATTGGTAAGATTAAGTTCACTTTCAGTTTGGTTGAAACCACCGCGCATTTTTCCTGTTGTATTGTTTTGAAGCCCATAAGCAGCACAACCCACCATATTTGTATTGGCTGGAGCGTAGAGCATATTAGGATTTTCCTCGATGGCATTATCGAAAAGAAGCAACCCACCGAGTAACTTCTGATAATATGGCACGATGCTGTTATACATAGTAGATGGATTATTCAAATGTCCCAGTGGCTTGAAGATATTAGTCAGGGCATTGGTAATCATATTGTGCTCAACCACGGTTTCTTTCTTGCCGGTATGAACATCAGTAAGTTCGATTTTCATTGTACCTTTAAGCATTTATCAAGACCTCCTTTAATTGATGTAGGTTATTTTGAAACGAGATAGGGTTGCATTATCGCGTAGCACGAAATGCAGAATGAGTATCCTTGTTTCATTTAAGCTGTTGTAAAGTTCGTCAGGGTCTGTGTTCAGCCAATCCGAAAGCGGAACTTCTTCAGAGAAGGTTTCGCCATTATCGATGGACTGGCATACACCGACTTCGCCGGAGAATTGTGCGGTGAGCAGCTTTATTCCAAGAATAGAAATATGGCTCATATCAATCACAGAGGTGATTATCTGCGGATATGGATAAGCCTTAAGCGTTGCTTTCAGCAGCTGTGTTTCTCCACCTGCTTTCCAAAGATAGATAGTAGGATTTTCAAGTTGCGTGAGTAATTCTTCTGAAGGTTTCTCCTGAGAACCAAATTTATAAAACATGGCAGCAGAGGGGTTATCAATTTCTAATGGAACAAGCGTGCCATCAGTGATGGTATAGAAAATATCATCAACTTTCAGTAAATAACCATAGGAATCACTGCCGGTTCCTTCGTACATGTCATAGACAATATTCCAGCTCTTTCCAAGCTCATAGGTGTGGTAGAAACTGACCATTGTTCCACCGCCTGCACCAGAGTTGTCAACAAGTGAAAGGGCTGTCGTTACGCCATTGCAGATGATTTCAGATGCGCCTATATTTCCAGAAGTTGGAGTCTGGATTATATTCAGGAACATATCATTACTGCCAAGCAGGAATAACTCAAATATCAGCCTGTTAGCTTCTACGCGGTTGTTGTATACGGTGTAGCCTTCAAATCTTATTTTTAGGAACTCCAGACCATTGGAACAGACGCCTCGCTGACGGTATAAAGCAGTGGAGCATCCATCTCTGCGCATTATCTTTAGCTGCTCTGAATTTGAGCCAAATCCGAACCAGTGATTGCTGGAAACATATACAGTCGATGTAGCAACACCATTAAACAGAAACGAATCAAGACCGGCAGTTGAAAAGGTGCTGTCATCGTTATAGCCATCGTTGATATAACTCATGCCTTCAGTGGTATTCAGATATGGAAGTAGTACAGTTTTTTCATCACCGCTTTCAGCAATCAGTACTATTGCCGGTATTTCTTCTTCGGCGACAAATTCCATATAGAGACTGGTGCAGGCAATCGTTGTTTCCGGCTCGAAAGGAAGAAAACCTTCATAGAGCAGCTTCTCTTTTGTATTATCTTCATAAATCGAAAGCTCTGCGGCACCTTCAATACGATAGATGCGCAGAGCCTTTTCAAATTCTATGTTGCTGGGATTTTCCTCAGCTAATATTTCAATAGGGTCGGTTCTCGACCAGTTATAATTGGTTTCATCAATCAGCATTCTGTTACCTCCATTTTCTCAACCCGTTCAAATGGTGTTGTATCAATTTCCAGCTTTTGAAGAAATCCGGCATTGATTTCAGCTTCTTCAGATCCCTGTGTGTAATCACTGATAAGGCAGAAGGCATCTGACTCGTTGATTTCAATTACTGTCAAATCATATTCTCCCGGAGCAGTAACATCCATTGTGAAGGTCTGTACTACTTCTACAACGCTGACGCGCTCATTCAGTCTGTCATAGCCAAAGTCCATACCGGTGAAAGCAATAGCTTCAAATACCTGACGCATAGAGAAGTCGTTTCGTGGAGGAAACTGTACCATTGTACTATCAGTAAGAGAAGCGTAGGAGAAGTCCATGCCGGTGAATTTGATGCTGTCGAAAGATTCAGTGATATTGATACGCCCATTCCAGTCACCGATACCGGCAACAAGTCCCTGTCCACTTATGGTTGCTCTTATTTGCAATTCGCCGATTGAAAGCGTTCCGCCTGTAATCGAAAGATAAACTTCAAAGGTGTTCTCTGAGTTTTCAATTACGGAAGACAGCGGATAAAAGAGTGTTAGTATGTGCCTTCCATCAACGCAGGTCTTTTCAGGGTAGAAAGTATCAACGGTATCTCCGTTTACTTTGTAGGTGACTAAAAGCTCCGGTATTTTCTTGCCCGTGAAGGAATACTGTACAGGCTTTGAGACGGTAATCGTTTCTTCTTCGATTTCTTCTTCATAGGTTGCAATTCCATCAAGAGTGCGTTCTTCCTCATCAGCAATAACATTTAATAGGAACTCACCAAGGAACATAGCAGTCGTAGATTCCTTTGAAGTGAAATCAATGGAAAGCACTTGCGTCGGTGATGACTTGATGGTGTAAGGAGAAACATTCATAAAGCTGTAGACAACGGTTTTATTGGTTTCCACCTGATTTATCAGGCCTACAATATTCTTATCATTCTTACTTTTGGCGGCTGCCAGCTTTGGATTTTTGCCTACGCATTTTAGAGTATGTTTTCCATTGATGTTGTAGGTGACGCTGGTGATACATGAAACCTTTGTGTCATCTGCATGGCCGCCGGAAAAGCGCAATACATCCATTGGGTCAAAGGCCGGATTTCCGATGGTAGTGCTGTCAAAAGGGACATATTCCACAGCAGTAATCTGATTCAGGATATTGTTCAGAATCCTTGCACGTGTTGATTGCAAACCAAATTGCAGAAGAGGATTTACTCCAAGGTTCATAGTCAGACCATCATCCGGCTCAATACAGTAGTATTCAGAGATTTCCTTTAGCTGGTTAGTAGATGAGATTGCTGTATACCTTGTAACAAAATCAGAATAAGTGCTGTTGAAACGTTCCTTTGCTGGAATGGTGTCAATAGGCGTGTTGCTGTATGGAATAAGCTCAAGCTTTCCTTCTCGGTTTATTTGGCAGACACAGCCAAGAACCTGTGCAACATAATAAAGCAGGTCACGAAAGGTCTCAATATCATTTTCAGCATAAATACCGAGAGTTTCTTTGCCATTAGGAAGAGCCTCGATTTGCTCACGAGTCTGAGCCATTTCAACTTTGCAGGATGTACAGGCAACATTTAGAAAGTTATACGCTGTTCCTCCGGCAGCTTCCAGCTTTAAGTTTTTATCAAAGCGGAGCATATAATCATAAGCTTTTAGTTCAAGGCAGCGTATATTTCTGTTGGCTTCGGTAACTTCAAAAATACCCATCGGAACGGTTTCAACAGAGCCATTTGGAAGATTGAGATGAAAGAAGATTTTTACCTGTGCTCCGTCTAAAGTGTATCGGTCTATGTCATTTAGTAAAGTTATGCCAAGCTCAGAGGCATAAACGGTACCCAGCTCTATTTCGGAACTTCCACAACACTGCCTTGTGATGTAGCCGGAGCCTTTGACGATGTCATTATTATCAAATTCATAAGTGACATGGTTCTTGGTTACAATAGAACCAGTCCAATAATAACTTCTGGTATTGCTATCAATTGCCTGTAAAAATTCATCAGATACCGGATACACGCTTTCACCTCCAATCTTATAGTTCTTTTAACGTGAAGGACACCGACCATAATCCTTTATAGCTGGTATCCTTTTCGAGCTTTGCTTTATATCCATCGATGTACATTTCAGCTTCCTTTAGTGCCAAGTCCTCAATATCGAAGTATTGAACTGCAATCTTGCTTTGTTTTGAGAAGGCTGATAGCTTTTTTAGCCATGCCGGAGTAACAGAAAATGAGACCGGAATTTCCACAACGCCTGCACGAATAACATCACGCTGTGTGGTTCCGGCCTCGGTCTCTCCGCTGGAGTCTGCTTCAATGGAAGAGAGCTGTACATCATAGGATTTTGGCAGAGGAAGCTTCACGCCATCAAAAATCAAATACTGAAAATATGCCATGTTATCTGCCTCCGCTTCTTAGATTTGTTCGTTGCTGTGCATTGACGATTATCTCATCAAGCATCGTGTTGCCAAGATAAACAGGGATAACAATATCGCTGGCTTGAGCATTGGCGTCACCAAAGGTATCCTTTAGTGCACTGACAATTCCAGAAACGATATCTGCATTGCCAGCTGAGCTTCTGCTTATTGCAATACCAGATGCATCAGCGGTTGTTACATTCGGATTGATTACCATATCAGAGGCAACTCCTGATACAGCTTTTTCAATAAGACCTCGGCTGTCATTGATTCCCTTAGCAAGTCCCTGCATGAAGTCAGGCATCCAGCTTTCGTATTCGGTAAGAGGACCTTCATCCGGCACAGAGAAATGCAGGAATGATGTGATTTTATCTGCTACGCTTTTTACTGCATCACCTACAGCAGAGATACAGCTTTTTATTCCATTGACGATACCCATTATGATATCTTTACCCCATTGCAGAGCCTTTGAAGGGAGGCTGGTAATATAGCTTATAGCAGTCTGAAAACCAGATTTTATGCTGGATGCAATATTACCCACTGTAGTTTTAATCCCTGACAGAATGTTATTGAACACATTGGATACGGTAGTTTTGATGCCATTTACGATTGAAGTTATGGTATTTTTGATTCCGTTCCATACTGTAGAGATAGTCGTTTTTATTGCGTTGACGACTGTTGAAACGGTAGTCTTTATCGCATTCCATACCGTGGTTATGACCGTCTTGATGGCATTGATAATTGTTGTAACCGTAGTTTGTATTGCTGTCCACGCGGTTGTCAGGAAGGTGGATATTGCATTAACGATTGTGGTTATTGTCGTCTGAATGGCCGTCCAAACTGTAGTGATGACGGTTTTTATTGCATTGACCACAGTCGTGATTGCTGTTTTTATAGCATTCCAAGCAGTAGCGAAGGCTGTCTGAATAGCGGTTAACACTGTATCAATGGCAGTTTTTATCGCGTTCCAGATAGTTATAATAACCGTTTTGATAGCTTCCATTGCAGTGGAAATGATATTCTTCACATTTTCAAGGAAACCATCTATGAAGTTTCTGAATACTTCGCAGTTGTCATAGAGCAGCTTAAAGGCACCGGCAAACGGATTTACTAAAAGAAGGAGTAAGCCTTGCCAGTTGTTTTTTACTAAGTCGATGACACCTGTAAAAAAGTTCTTTATTGCTTCCACGACAGTAGATACAACAGACTTTATTCCTTCCCAGAGATTTATCCAGAATTGTCTGAAGCCATCACATTTATTCCAGAGAACAACGAAGATTGCTATCAAGGCAACAATGGCAGCGATGATAAGCACATAAGGATTTGCAGCGCATACTGCATTGAATGCAGCCATAGCACCCTGAACCGCTTTTAATGCGCCACCGAGCTTTGGAATGATTGTCATAATAGTGCCAACAGCAGATATTACTTTACCAACGATAATTAGCACCGGGCCAATGGCTGCAACTACAAGAGCAATCGTTACAATGACCTTTTTGGTTCCTTCATCCATGCTGTTCAGCCAGTCTACGAAACCTTGAATGGCGCCGACAATGCTTTTTATTGCTGGCATCAGAAGCTCTCCAAAAGAGATGGCAAGTCCCTCTAATGCAGATTTTAAAATAGTAAGCTGACCTTGAAGATTATCAAGCTGAGTGTCAGCCATCTGCTGTGCAGCTCCGGCACTGTTGGTGATGGAGCTTTGTAAGATATCCCATGTTTCACCGGTATTGGCAAGAAGAGCATTTACGGATGAAAGGTCAGTCTTATTAAAAATCGTGCTGATGATATTTGCTTTTTCTTCAGAGGTCATGCCTTCCATACTGGTATTCAGGTCGCCCAAGATATCGTTCATTGAACGCATATTTCCTTCTGAATCGTATACGGAAACACCGAGTGCCTGCATCTGAGCAGCGGCTTTATCAGTAGGGTTTTGCAATGAAAGAATGATGTTTCTTAAATGTGTACCACCTTCAGCACCCTTGATACCGTTATTGGCTAAGATACCAAGTGCGGTATTCAATTCTGCTGTGCCGCCTTTGATAGATTTGGCTGTAGCACCAATGGTAAGAATACCTTCACCGAGTTGTGCAACTGAGGTGTTGGTGCTGGAAGCGGTCTTTGCCATCTGGTCAACCATTGTGTCGGCTTCAGAGGTTTCCATGCCAAGAGCAGACATGGCGTCGGTAACCATATCCGATGCAGATGCAAGGTCGATACCACCAGCTGCAGCAAGGTTAAGAACTGTAGGAAGAGTGTCGCACATTTCCTGAGTATCATAACCGGCCAAAGCAAGGTAGTTTAATGCTTGCGCACATTCAGATGCAGAGAAGGCTGTTTCAGAGCCCATCTTCTTTGCAAGCTCTGAAAGGGTGTCCATTGTATTGACAGACTGGCCATCAACTGTAGACATGGAGTCAGCTGTGATACCCATTGTGGCTTGCACTTGACTCATGGAACTTTCAAAGTTTGCAGCAGTTGTAACAGCGGCGGTTCCAAGCCCAGTAACAGCAGCAGTGACCGGAAGCATTTTTTCACCAGCAGAGGAAATGTTGTCTCCGACAGTTTTTAGCTTTTCGCCAGTAGCAGATATTTTCTGTAACGCAGTAGCTGATTGATTTGCTTGTTCTTCCAGCCTTTTCAGGTCGTTTTCTGTTTCAATAATTTCACGTTGCAGAGCGTCATATTGTTCCTGCGATATATCACCATTTGCAAGAGCAGTATTTGCTTGTTCGGCAGCAGTTTTTAAGGTTTCCAGCTTTTCCTTGGTTTCCTTTACTGCATCAGCGAGTAATTTTTGTTTCTGTGCTAATAGCTCTGTGTTGCCGGGGTCGAGTTTTAGTAGCTTTTCAACATCCTTTAGTTGTGATTGAGTATCTTTGATGGAAGAGTTGACGCCCTTTAAGGCAGTCTGTAGTTTGGTAGTATCGCCACCGATTTCTACCGTAATTCCTTTGATTCTACTTGCAGCCATGTGGGGTACCTCCTTCCATTAGAATTTGTCGAAATCTTCCTGCGTAGCAAGAGTGGCGTATTTGTAATCATCATTCCTGCTTTCTGCGAACATGTCATTGACCATGCCGATAGTTAGCAGGTCAAGGTCTCGGATGGATAATCCGAGCTGCACGCAGCGAAGCAGGAATAGGGGGGTTGTCATTTCTCGGTCAGTTGCGCGAAGTTTTTTTTAGACTCAATATCAGTCTGAGTGTTAAGTCCCCAGAGCTGAATGAGCTGAGGAAGAACCTGATAGATGGAGAATGTATTAAACTCATCCAGCCAGTCTTCCGGATTATCAGGGATAGAAGCATCTGCGTGCTTGGCCATGATATAGGCGATGTTTTCAAACATTTCTAACGAAAACATATCAAGAGATGAATTTTCAGGATTGCCATCACCGATACTCTTTTCAAGCTCGTGCAGGTCTTTGTAAATATCCCTGTGGAATTTCATACGATAGATACGAGGAACGGCGGCGGAGGCTCTGAAAGGAACCTCTTTACCGTCAATCTCGATTTTCTGTGTCATACTCATTAGCCGATACCTCCTTCATCAGTTGTGGCAGCAGGCATATAAACAGCCTTGTACCAATCTGCATAAACAGTTGAATCCGTTGTGTTTCCGGTCTTGGCTTTTACCATGCCATTGGCAAGAGGTGTAGCTTTGATGGAAAGGGTCTCAGTCTGTACTTCCTTGCTGTCCTCGTTGGTATTGCCTTCAATCCCCGGACGGGAAGCAGAACAGTTGTACATGACATGACGGATGTGTTTCTGGTCGCCATCAAACTCAAAAAGCAAAGCAAAAGAAGCAAGCTCAACTTCTGAGTTTTCTATAAGGACGCCATTGACATCGAGTTCCTCCTTGAGTACGTCTGTACGGAAGGACTCAGGAATAAGAGCAAGCTCCAAGTCTCCGTCATAGCCCATATTGTTGTTGATGACGTAATATGCTACGCCATCGGCATAGAAGTTTTCAGGCTCACCATTTGCATCCAATGAGATAGATACGGAACCGGGCATAGCAACAGGAGTGCCATAGGATACGGTTCCATCTTCTGCAATGGAAAGTAAAGCATAATGAGCATTTTTAAGGTTGTATTTGACCTTGTTATTTTTATCAGCCATTGTTAGTTACCTCCATTTCAAATGTATAAAGGACTTCATAGAGCTTTTCGCTCTCAATCCATGTTTCTGATTTGTTATAAAAAATGCCGTGACTGTCCATCACGGCTTCGATACTGTTTTCGAGTGCAGGGTCTTTGCAGTCGGTATACAGCTCAATATGAATCTCGTTTATCTTGAAATACACCATGCCATCTGCAGCAAAGTTATTACTGCCGGGTATGAGATAACAGATAAAAGGTGGTTCAGGAGATTCGCCTTCAGCGAAATGGTCATAAGCAAAAGGCAGCTTCATCTCCTGAAGCATTTTGACTATTGATTCCATTATTTCAGGCTCCTCTCAATTTCTTTTTCAAGTTCCTCAATACCTGCCTGTTCAGCCGGAGCAATATGTGCTCTGCCTGCAACACGACCTCCGCCGCGCTTGGCATGGCCAAACTCAAGTAAGTGGGCCAGCTGATAGCGATTCTTGGAATAGACGGTTACTTCAAGAGAATTTGAGGTTTCCTTAGTGTTTTTTACTGACCAGCTTTTAGCATATTTGCCGGTATCAGAAGGAGCAGTAGACTGAATCTGCTTTCTTACGGTGGTTCCGGCTTTCTTTACTGCAGCTTTTAAGTCATCTGTAGCAAGGTCAGCATAATCCTGCAAGCCTTCCATGATAGCAGAAGCCATCTGGTCAATTGTTACTCTGTTAGAAGCCATATTTACCGCCTCACTTTCTCGCAGGATAGCTTGATACATTTACACTTGAAGTTCATGTGGTCGATAGCTTTGATATCATAAAGCTCGCCATTAAACTCCACTCGGTAATGAGTAGAGTCAATTGCAGCAGCTTTCTTACACCAGCGGATGGTAAAATCAATCTTTGAATTGTCGATTACAAGTCCTACATCTGTGTTTTCTTTTCCTGCTTCAGAACTTACTGTTGCATAGCAGGCATAGTAAGGAAACCATGCGTTTTTATGGTTTCCAATAGCATCCACGGTCACTTCATTTTTGGTGATAGAGATTCGGACATTTAGAAGCTCAATGTTCATCAGAATACCTCCCTTCGAGCACCGAAAAGAAGTGAGCGGAGTGTTATCGTAAGTGCATGATGGTCGGCTTCTTCTCTGTGCTCATACATATAAGCTACGGTATACATGACAGCAGCTTTTGCATTATCACAGGCATAGAAAACCTCGATATCCTCTGTACGGATGATATCCATACAAATACGCTGAGCAGATGTAATGAGGGCAACGATGAGTGCATCGTCATCTTCAAAATCCACTCGCAGATAATTTTTCATTTCTTCCAGTGTTACGAGCATTACTCATCGCCTCCAATCATCAAAGCGATGCCACCAGAGTTGATGGCACCGCCAGTGTTACATTTAGGCTTTAGTTGTTGTTGTGCCACTGACCTTCAAAATCTGAACTGCTTCAGGAAGGATGAGCTTACCATCAACACGTTCCTTGGCAACGAATCCAATCATACCGTTTCCAGCAAAAAGCTCAGTAAGCTGCTTGAAGGAACGAGTACCACGGTCGCCGATGTTGTAGTAGCTGTAATCACCGAAAGCAATCGCATCTGTAGGAGCGAACGGAGAGGTATGGACAGGATAACCGAGTAACTTGTCCGGCTCACCGGCCTGATAAGAAGGCTGCCACATATAGGCTCCATTGTTGTCTTTAAAGGTACGGATAGTAGCGATTGTCTGGTCATTCATAATGAATGAAGAGTTCTTTCTGTAAGGACGCTTAAGTGCGTAGACAAGGTTCATGATGTCATCTGCAGTAAGCTTGGTTACAGTCTTATAGACAGTTCCGCCACCGGTCTCGGCAAAAAGTCCAAGAGGCTGACCTACGCCGGTACCATTAAGGAAGGCGTCCTCTTCAGCATTAGAAAGAGCCTTACCAAACTCGTCTATGATGTAGTTTTCAAGGTTGAAGGCACTGTCGTAAAGAAGCTCTTCAGTAACTTTGATTGCTACATGAAGCTTGTGAGCATCAAGCAAAATCTGTGAGAACTGTGCATCAGAGAACTGAAGTGCACCGCCTTCTTCAATCCATGCTGCAGCAGGCTCGGTAGATGCGATGTTGATTTTGTGGTCGCCGGAAGTAGTAATCTTGTGGCCGAGCTTACGCATGATGTTTTCATCATTAAGTACCTTAATCAAGCGGCTGTCGTACTCTTCAGGAACAAGATAACCGCCATCGGCATCGACGCCTTCCTGAAGTACATTGGACACCTGACGGAAATTGGTACGAAGTGCAGTCAGCATACCTTCCTTGTATGCATCAGATGCACGACCTTTCTTCTCAGGAGTTATGCTGCCAGAAGGCTTAGAAGTAAGAGGAGTGTTGATAGGCTTACTCATTTCAGCTTCACGCTGCTCCTGTCGTTCAAGACGATGGATTTCATTGGTAAGAGCATCAATATCAGCTTCCATCTTAGTATAGGTTGCATCGTCTGAGGCAGTGAGAACACCGCTTTCGGTACGATGAGATTCAAGGAATGCTTTAGCTGCATCCAGAGCTTTGTTACGCTTTTCGCGAAGTTCCATAATAGTCATGGTTAATTACCTCCATTAAATATACTTTTTGATTGTGTTAAGGTGCTCCATCAACGAATCAACAGAGCGACCTGCAGGTTCTGGTTCGACGGGTTTAGCGTCGATTTTGCATTTGGCTGCAAGCTTCTCCATAAGAGAATTGGTTACTGCCGCACGGGAGTAAGAAGCGGCTATTGCCTGCTGAGGCATTTCTTCTTCCTCGTAAGTGCGCTGCATAATCTCGTCTGCAAATCCGAGCTCAACAGCCATGTTTGCGTTCATCCAAGTCTCTGCATCCATAAGGTGAGAGAGTTTGGCGCGGCTCATACCAGTTTTGATTTCATAGGCATTGATGATGGACTCTTTGACTTCATCCAGCATTGCGATGGCCTTTTCCATTTCGCTTGCGTTACCAAAGGCAGCAGTCATCGGATTGTGAATCATCATCATGGAAACCGGAGATACAATGACCTTGGTTCCTGCCATAGCGATAACGGATGCAGCAGAAGCAGCAATACCGTCAATTTTGATAGTGACATTGCCCTTGTAATCCATCAGCATATTGTAAATCTGAGCTGCGGCCACGCAGTCACCACCGGGAGAATTAATCCACACGGTAATGTCACCGCTGCCGGAAAGCAGCTCATCCTTAAAGAGCTGAGGCGTTACATCATCATCAAACCAGCTTTCCTCGGCGATTGTTCCGTTTAGGAACAGCGTCCTTTCCGTTACCGTCTCCTGAGTCTTCTGATTTGTCACCATCTTGTTTTTCCACTTCCAAAACTTCTTCATTGGAACCTTCCTCCTTTCCAGCAGCAGTGGTCGCTGCAAAAATACCTGCATCCTCCAGCTTGGTCATGTTTCCATTGATGAGATATAAGTCACCCCCAAGTTCCGGCGGAATTCGGTCTAAGTTTTCAAGTTCACGGATATCGTTGGCAGACATCCAGCCATTCTGCCTTGCTGTGGCATAACCGTTCATTCGGCTTTGATAATCACCACGAAGCAAGCCATCGACGTTGAACTTGACAAAATAAGCAGCCTTCTCGGAATCAGATAGCAAAGCACGGTTCAGGGACTGTTCCCAGCGAACTATCCAAGGCTCCAAGGTGTACTTCACAAATTCCAGCGATTGCTGCTCAATATTAGAAAAGCTCGATTTTTCCAAATCACCGACCATGTGAGGTGGCACTCGAAAGATTCGAGCTATTTCATCAATCTGAAATTTTCTTGTTTCCAGAAACTGCGCTTGTTCCGGAGAGATGGAGATAGGCGTATATTTCATGCCTTCCTCCAAAATGGCTATCTTATGAGAGTTGCTTCCAGAGAAGCCTTTATTCCAGCTTTCTCGGATTGCATCAGGATTCTTTACCGTACCCGGAAACTCTAAAAGTCCGCCGGGTGTAGCACCGTTTGCAAAGAACTTAGCTCCATACTCTTCGCAGGCAATAGACATGCCGATAGCATTCTTTGCCATTGCAATTGGTGAATAACCAACTAAGCCGTCAAAGCCGAGGCCCGGAACGTGAAGAACATCGGAAGGCTTAAGCATGACAGTTCCATTTTCCATTGTTGGAGCATCTGAATCCTGCATCTGATATTGGTAGTAAAGATGCCCGTGCTCGTCTCTGTCGACGCTCATACGATTTGGCATTAAGGGATATAGGCCAACAACCTGTCCCTTTCCGTTACGGATAATTTGCGCATAGGCATTTCCCCACAAAAGAAGATGGGTCATCAGTGTTTCTCTGAAAACAAATGAGGTCATTTCAGGATTGGGTTCGTCATGGAGTATCTTGTAAAGCGGATGCTCCAGCGCTTTTTCCTTACTGCCGCCATCTTTATATTGGTAAAGATGCACCGGAAGTCCTGCAATGGATTCTGACAAAATACGCACACAGGCATAAACTGCAGTCATCTGCATAGCAGAACGTTCATTGACGGATTTTCCAGAGGTGCTTCCACCAAAGAGAAAACGATAGCCATTTCCATTAATGCTATTTGTGGGCTTATCCCTTGACCTGAATAAACCGGAAATCAAACTCATATTTCATGTGCCTCCTTTCAGATAAACAAAATGCCTCTGTTGTCATAAACAGAAGCACCAGAATCATTACCACATCGAATGGCACGGTCAAGTCCCATGATGGTAGCAATAGCACCATCGATTTTCTCTGTGGATTTTTCTTTATCAGCTTTTATATTGCCAGCCGGGTCAGTACGGATATAGATGTTATCCATCATCCAGCGAAGTACCGGATGACCACCGTGGGCCAGTTTTTCTTCAAGTGTTAGCTTCATTAGTTCCTTGGTAGGCGGAGACATATCTTTGAAGCCCTGACCGAATGGAACTACAGTGAAGCCCATGTTCTCTAAGTTCTGAACCATCTGGACAGCGCCCCAGCGGTCAAAGGCAATTTCTCTGATATTGAAGCGCTCACCAAGACGCTCAATGAATTTTTCGATGTAACCGTAGTGAACAACATTTCCTTCGGTGGTTTGTAGGAATCCTTGTCGTTCCCAAACATCATACGGGACATGGTCACGCCTTACTCGAAGGTCAAGCGTATCTTCAGGTACCCAGAAGTATGGGAGAATCGCATATTTGTCGTCATCATCCTGCGGAGGAAAAACCAGAACAAATGCTGTGATATCCGTAGTGGAAGATAAGTCCAGACCGCCATAGCAAACGCGGCCTTCAAGGTCATCTTCATTTACACGGAAGGAGCAGTTATCCCATTTTTCCATCGGCATCCATCTGACAGCCTGCTTTACCCATTGATTCAAACGGAGCTGTCTGAAGGAATTTTCTTCACCGGGATTTTGTTTTGCAGATTCGCAAGCTGCTTTTACTTTATCTATTCCAACAGTGATTCCAAGTGATGGATTAGCTTTCTTCCAGACCTTCGGGTCAGTCCAGTCGTCAGTTTCATCAGCACCATAGATAACCGGATAGAAGGTAGGGTCGATTTTTCTTCCCTCAAGGATATCCTTGGCTTTCTGATGAGTTTCATAGCAAATGCTGTTTGTGTCAGTTCCTGCGGTTGTAATCAGGAAGTAGAGTGGCTGCGTACGAGCGTCGCCGGAGCCTTTGGTCATTACATCAAATAGCTTTCTGTTGGGCTGGGTGTGCAGTTCATCAAACACAACGCCATGAATATTGAAGCCATGTTTTGAGTAGGCTTCTGCGGAAAGCACTTGATAGAAGCTGTTAGTAGGTTGATATACAATACGCTTCTGGGAAGCAAGTATCTTTACTCTTTTGTTTAGCGCCGGGCACATACGCACCATATCTGCAGCAACATCAAATACGATGGTTGCTTGCTGGCGGTCAGCGGCGCATCCATAAACCTCTGCACGTTCTTCGCCATCACCGCAGGTAAGCAGAAGTGCAACAGCAGCTGCAAGTTCTGATTTTCCCATCTTCTTAGGAATTTCAACGTAAGCTGTATTGAACTGGCGGTAACCATTAGGCTTTAAAGTACCGAAGATATCTCGGATAATCTGTTCCTGCCAGTCGATGAGTTCAAATGGCTTACCAGCCCATGTTCCTTTGGTGTGGCATAAGCATTCGATGAAGTTTACTGCATAATCGGCAGCAGCTTCATCATATTTGGAGTCTGAGGCTTTGAACTTGGTCGGTTTATATTTCTTCAATTTTTTCAAGTTTTGCACCTCCTTGTGGCATAAAAATAAGCCGCATCACTGCGACCGTCTGTAACGAGATACAGGGCCTTTCGGCTCTGCATCTGGGAATAGTAATTTCTGTTTGTTTTCTTATTTTGCAATGCTCATCTTGAAAGCGGGAATGCGTTCTTTCTCACCTGTTCTCCAATCATCGTAGCGGCTGTTGATTTCGGTAAGTCCGTCAAGTGAGCATCCGCGTTTTTGAAGTTCAGCAATTGTTGTGATAAGGCTTGAGAAGGTTGAGCTAATGGTGAACTCTGTAATTCCAAGGCGCTTGCAGTTTTCAAGGATTGGGTCGATGTCGTAATCCCAGATAACTTCAGCGAAGTTGATGAGTTCATTGCCTGCGTCGATGCTGTAGAAGTAAGCTGCACCAAAGGTTGGGTTGATGTCGATGTCCTTGAAGCGTGCTCCTGTTTCTGCAGCCTTGTCTAAAATTTCAATTCTTTTCATGGTAGGTTCCTCCTAAAAATGTGTATTTCCCTTTCGGTAGTACTATATATCACTCTAAAAGCACATAATAGCAAGCTAATTCGAGTCATATATGTACCAAAGATTACAGGTGTTTCAGAGAGGAAAATGTGTAGTTTATTCCTTGCCATAAAGAATGAAATCACCGTATTCTTCCGGGTGTTCATCAATGTATGCGACCAGTTCCAGAAGTCCAAGGTCAATAGCTACCTGCTTAACGCCCTGAAAGTCCAGCATGTTGATAAGAGCAGTGTCTCTTACCTGAAGAATCTGCTTTTTAATTTTCGCTGTCATGTGGTACCTCCTTTACAATTCTGCAGCGGTCTTCACCATAGACAACATTCAGGCTGGAACCATTGTCCCAATGAACCATAATGCTTCCGGTGTCGTCTACACCATAAACTGTACCGCGAGTTCCGATTGGTGGAGCCTGCACATCATCCATTTGAACAAGCTCAACGCGTGTACCAACCGGATAGTTCTGGCGAAGTCTATTTACAATCGCTTCATTCGGAAATCTCATCGTTTGCCACCTCCTTTGCAGCGCCGCTTTTGAAAGCTGAGCTTCCGTAAAGGTTTCTCAAGAGAATCTTTCTGCTTTGCTTATATTCGTCACCGATAAATCCAAGGCGAAGTAAGAAGCAGCGGAAAGTGTACTTTTCATTGTCAGTTGCTTTTTCAGTGCTGTTGATGCGCTTCTGGTTGATGCTCATCTGGCAAAGAGCTGCAATAAATTGAGTGTAGGCTGTAGCTTCATCAGGCTCCGGGATTTTGCTAAACCAAGGAAAGGTTATTTTGTCCTTTTCAATGATGAAGCCAAGGTCTGTAATTCCTAATGCCTTTTTTATCAGGCTTGCTTTTGCATCCAGCAGGTTTGCAAGGTTTCCTGTTGCAACCTTATCAAGTGGAATGGAAATGGTAAAGGATGGCTCTTCGGTTATAAGTTCTGTGAGCTCCTCGGTGGTTGGCTGTGCAAAAAGCTCATCCGGGATGCTTTCGGCTTTGAGGCTTATTTTGTCAGCTGCTTCCAACACCTCGCGAATGATATCGTAATCTGTGCGTTCATCAAAGCAGCAGGTGCCATCCTTGGTTATTGTGATGTTGTTTACCACATAGGCCGCTGAAGGCATACCCTTGTAAACTGCTTTCCATCCTGTTACTTTTGAAATGATGCCGACCAGCTGCTTCCTGTCTGCACCGGTTACATTGAATTTAATCTCCATAGTGGAATCCTCCTTATGTTTTGGTAGTACATTAATCACTCTAAAGGCACATAATAGCAAGCGATTCCGGAAGAATATATGTACCAAATATGCACCTTTAGAAGGTGTGATTTTTGTCTATCAGGCTTCGTTGGATTCCTCGCTGACAGCAACTTCCTCATACGAATAAGTAAGGCCGTCACGGATAACAGAAACGCCATCGGAAGAGCCTACCTGTTCAATGTAGCGCTTTACGATGACGTCTGCATACTTTTCATCTAATTCAATTGTGTGGCATATACGACCGGTCTGTTCACAGGCAATGAGTGTGCTGCCGGAACCACCAAACGGGTCAAGTACAATGCAGTTGCTCATGCTGGAATTCATAATCGGATATGCAATCAGTGCAATCGGCTTCATAGTAGGATGGTCTGCATTTTTCTTAGGCTTCTCGAATTCCCAAATGGTTGTTTCTTTTCTACCGGAGTACCATTGGTGTTTGCCTGATTTCTTCCAGCCAAACAAGCAAGGCTCATGCTGCCACTGATACGGAGAGCGTCCAAGAACCAGCGAAGGTTTCTTCCAGATGCAGCAGCCGGAAAGATAGAAACCTGCATCAGAGAATGCTTTTCTAAAGTTCAACCCTTCGGTATCAGCATGGAATACATAGATAGAAGCGTCGTCAGTCATGTTTCCAGCCATATTTGTGAAAGCATCAAGCAGGAACTGATAAAAGGAATCGTTGTCCATATTATCATTCTGTATTTTACCGGCGGTTCCTTCGTAGTTCACATTGTACGGAGGGTCTGTTACTACCAGATTTGCCTGCTTACCGGCCATCAGAAGTTCATAGCTTTCAGGTTTTGTACTATCACCGCAGTAAAGACGATGCTGTCCAAGGAACCAGAGGTCACCAGTTTTAGAGAAGGTAGGCTTTTGAAGTTCTGCCTCAACGTCAAAATCATCGTCCTTGATTTTATCTTTGGTGGAGTCCTTGAATAAATCATCAAGTTCAGCAGGCTCAAAACCAGTAAGTGATACATCAAAGTCAGCACCCTGCAAGTCCGCAATCAAAAGGGCCAGCTTATCATTATCCCATTCTCCACTGATTTTGTTGAGAGCAACGTTCAATGCCTTTTCATGTTCAATATCAAGCTCTACAACAACACAGTCAACTTCTGTCATTCCCATGTCCTGTAAAACCTTAAGTCGCTGATGACCACCAACGACGCATCCGGTAGTAGCGTTCCAGATAACAGGCTCCACATAACCGAACTGTTCAATGGAGCGTTTTAATTTTTCATATTCAGCGTCACCGGGCTTCAAATCCTTACGGGGATTGTAATCCGCAGGAAACAGCTCCGTGACTTTTTTCTTTTCAATAACCATAAGTGCCTCCTTAGAATAATCCCCATTCAGCAAACTTCTCGAAGCCGCCGACAGATTTGATATAATCTGCAGCAATATCGACGAGTTCCTGATAAGGATGTCCATCAATAGTATCATCACCAATAGCACAGCTAAGTGCCACAGGCTTTCCTGTTTCCTGAGCTTTTAAGAAAACGTAAATATTGAGGGTAACATCGGCTTTGGATAAATCTTTACCGTGAAGACCACCACCTGTAACAGAGTCAGCCATATCGCTTCCGAGCTTTCTGTTGGTTGCACCGGTATCTACATCAGTGCCACCAGTCCAGTCTCCGAGAGGATTTACTTCGGCAGGTGGGTACATATTGGAGAGTTCAGCAGTAGAAGCATTGCTTTGACAAATGATTAGTCTTGCCTCATCCATGATGTACTTTCCATCAAATGGATAGTGTGCATAAATATCACGGGCAATTATCGAAAGAGCCTTCTGTTCATCAGTGAGAGGCATCCCTTTGAAGATTCCGTTGTCGCCGCAGCGTATTCCAGAAGACTGATTGTCGGATAAATGCTTATCCTGTGGAACGATAACAAGGTCCGATTCCACATTACCTGCCAAACGAGAGATAGCGGCTTCAATGTCATTAGTAGATAGAGAAGCAGTTGTCTCAATAATAACGTGGCATTTTCCATGTCCGATTAAAACCTCGACTGCAATCTTCGGAGCAGTTTCTGCTTTGTATGCTAAGTCAACGATAGCACCGGCGATTCTGTCTGCAATTTTATCAGGATGACTTGGATTTACTTTTTCAATCATGTTAGTTTCCTTTCCTTGCACGAAGCAGGCGTTCCATAGCATCATCCATAGGGGTATCGCCGGAATACTCTGTCGCACAATTCTCTTTTACGATTTGATAGATTTCCATCCAGAGCCTGTTTGTCTGGCTCATAAAATTCTGACTCATGGCTACATACGGAGACTGGATGGCATTTCCCGTAGTAGGGTGCTTGGCAAGAAATCCAAAGTCGGAAATTGCTTCCTCACATTGAATCCATCTGGCTACGCTCATTGCATAACGTTCCAGAAGTTGAGGAGAAACAAGTGTCGCGCATCTGCGCTCTGCCAGCCACTCCCATGTTGATTTATAAACTTCTTCTGCCACCAGCGACTTACCGTCTTTTTGAGTAGCGGATAAGAGCTTGGATGGCTTGGGCATCTGCTGACCTTCTAAATCGGTAGCTTTGTCTTCAAACTCGATGACAGTCAGCTTTCGTTTACCCGGATTACCCTCAGCAATCTTGTCAGCTAAGGGCTTCTTTTTGGCTCCAGCGCCGATACGCGCGCCGCCACGGTTGGTACCGTCCTTAGCCATTAGATACACCTCCTTGTCGTCAGGGCCTATATACCCCGTTTGAAAACGCGACTTTGCGCGTGTGACCCCACGCCCGTTCCACGGAAGGTTTGCTGTAGAGATTTTGACTCCCCCTACGGTCTCTCCTTGTTGTGCCAGCGGTCACCGTGTTCTGCATGAATTCGTGCATGACACGCTTTGCAAAGAGCTTTCAAGTTATCTCTGTCATGAGTTCCTCCCTGAGATAAAGGTTTCATGTGATGTATCTCCTCGGTTGGTGTGTACACACCCTTCTCAAGGCAGAGCTCACACATGGGATGAGAAGCAGCGTAGCTGTCGCGGATACGTTTCCAAGCTCTGCCATAACGTCTCTTAGTGGCAGGGTCTCGGTCGTAACGTTCGTAGCGCTTGGCTTCCAGCTTGGCGTGTTCCTCACAGAAACGACCGTCAGTAAGATTTGGACAGCCGGGATAGGAACAGGGCCTTTTTGGTCGTCTTGGCAAATGAAACACCTCCTTGTGGGCATAATAAAAGCCCTGCAGGATTTGTGTCCTACAAGGCTTCTGTGATTTTCTTTTTTGCTATTATAATATTATCATACGGCAATACTCTCAATCTATCACTTTAACTCTCATCCTGTTTTGGAACTACGATTTCTTTTAATGCGCTGCTGTGCATTCGGTGTATGTGCTGCATGGAGTAGTTCATATCGACCGCTATCTGTTCCCAAGTGATGAAGCAGAGATAGCGCTTTTCAAGAAGAGTCTGATATTCCACATTTGGTACTGCCTTTATGACACCCATGATTTCACGCTTCAAATCAACCAGCTTTTCGATGTCCTTTTTCAGGCTGTCTTCCAAATCAATGATTTTTATAATGCAGTCTTCCAATCTGGAACCACCATGATTTGGATTTCGAGGCATATCTGAAAATGTGCTGGTACATCTTGTTGCCAAGTCGTTCAAAGAAGCAATTTGCTGGGTTTTTGAAGTTATACGCTCATCGAGATAGCGAGCCTGTAATAAATAATCTTTTGCGTTCATGCTTTACCTCCGGATTATTGATATTTCCCTCGGATTGGCATTGTTTGTCATAGATTTGCTTTCACCGCATCAATAAGTGCGTTCTGTGTAACTTCCTTCAAAGATAAGGCCTTCATGATACGTTCATCGATTGTGCCTTTCGTGATAATGTGCTCAATTACCACAGTACCGGATGTTTGACCTTGTCTCCATAAACGGGCGTTGGTCTGTTGATATAATTCCAAAGACCATGTCAACCCGAACCATACAAGAGTGGAACCACCTGCTTGAAGATTGAGACCGTGGCCGGCAGAAGCAGGATGTATTACTGCAACCGGGATATTACCATTATTCCAGTCAATAATATCCTTGCTGGTCTTGATTTCTCTTACATCGAAGCGTTTTTTGATTCTTTGTAGGTCATGCTTGAACCAGTAGGCCACCAGAAGAGGTTTGCCATTTGCTGATTCGATAATATCCTCTAAGGCATCAAGTTTTCGGTCATGGAATTCTACGATATTGCCTTCATCATCGTAAATGGCACCATTGGCAAGCTGTGATAGTTTTCCGGTAAGAGAAGCGGCATTGGCAGCAGTAACTTCACCTTCAGGAAGCTCTAATATGAAATCTGCTTTGAGTTCTTCGTATCGTGTTTCTTCATCCTCGGATAATTGAACCTCATATTGAGATGTAATCAGTTCTGGCATTTGCAGATGGTCAGTAGATTTCATTGAAATCGTGATATCTGATATTTTTCTGTAGATTGCATCTTCGGCATAAGGCATTGGCTTATAAGAGTAGATGATTTCACCATTACGCTTATCCGGAATGAAGTAATTGTTGCGGTAGTGGGTAATGAAGCGACCGAGACGTTCACCAAAATCCAGTAGCTTGAATTCTGCCCACAAATCCATAAGTCCGTTTGAAGAAGGCGTACCGGTAAGTCCGATGATTCTTTTCACCTTTGGTCTCACCTTCATAAGTGACTGGAAGCGTTTTGATGTATGGTTCTTGAAGGAAGAGAGCTCGTCAATAATTACCATATCGTAATTAAAATCGAAACCGCTGCTATCAATAAGCCACCCTAAGTTCTCTCTGTTGATTATTGTGACGTCAGCATTCGCCGCTAATGCAGCTTTTCGTTCCTTTACCGTGCCCACAGCAACAGCATACGTGAGATGCTTCAGATGTTCCCATTTACCAATTTCAGCAGGCCAAGTATCACGTGCTACTCGAAGTGGAGCTACCACCAAAACACGATGTGCTTCAAAACTGTCAAATAGAAGGTCTGCGATGGCAGTCAATGAAATAACGGTTTTTCCAAGACCCATATCGAGGAGAACTGCTGCCACAGGGTGTGTTTCAATATAATCAATGGCATAGGCCTGATAATTATGTGGTGAGAAGTTCATGAAGCATTCCTCCAATCTGTTCTGTACTGTCAATCACATAAACCTTAAAACCAAGTGAGCGCAGCATTTTGTGCCTTGATATCTGAAGAGGGCGTGGCGTCTTTCCCGGAGCCTTAAGCTCTACAAAAGCACACACCCCATCAGGTAGTAAGACTAAGCGGTCGGGCATTCCGGCGAAACTTGGGGACACGAATTTAAGTGCAATCCCACCAGCCTTTTTAACCGACTTTGTTAACTTGTTTTCTATCTGTTTTTCTAACATTGTCATCCTCCATCAGAGTTTAATTTTCATGATGTGCAAGGTGTATCAATGGTATTTACCTAACTTTTTTATATTCAATTTTTTATAGTCTATAGAAAAGTTTATAAATATACCTTGATACACCTTGTCATTAGTTCCAATTAGTCCAAGAATCCTTCTTCAAAATCGTCTTCGGTACGGATACGTAGACCCTTGAAATAGCGCTTTCTGTTCTGAGTGATACGCTCATAGCCAGCATTCTCCAATGCAAAATAGAAGTCAGCGGTACTGCGCACGTATTCGTTTGTATCGATGCAGTAGTTGCGATATGCCTGATAAAGAGAAGAGGAACTTTCCTTATAATCGTCACCCACAACGCACTTGTCTTCAATGAAGTGAGCGAACCAGTCGTTCTGGCTGCGGTATTCGTTGATGGCTTCCTGCACACAGGCCGGAACTGGAATCTGATAATCCAGTTCAATGACTTTCTTGCTTCCTTCGATGACCCACGCAAGAATAGCACTGCCTGCATTATCGTAGAGATACTCACTGTAATTCTTGATGTCGCTGCTGCCGGTAATCTTGGCGTTAAAAGGAATTACAATCAAACGTCTCCAGATACCATCGTCAGATGCAGATACACGAGGCAAGTGATTCGTGTAAAGCACAAGCGTGTGGCAAGGCTTGAATGAGAAGGGGTCTTTATACTTCTTTTCAGCAAAAACATCATCAGTGGAGCAGAGTTGTTTTACGGTAGAGTCATTTAGTCTTGCACCTTCCTGCATTTCTGCTGCAATGAGCAGACGCTTTCCTTTGACTTCTGCCATTTCAGGTTTGATGTTTCTGCGGCAACCGACGGTTAAGGTATCAGCAGAAATATTACCGGAGTAAAGACCGAGAACACGAGAAATAGCATTCCAGAAGGTGGATTTACCATTACGACCATCACCATAAGCAATGATGAGTGCTTCCACATAAACCTTGCCGATAGCAGCAAGACCACAAATCATCTGAACATAATCGATAAGCTCCTGATTGTGCTGGAAGATAAGATTCAAACTGTCAAGCCAAATCTGCATGCCTTTCTGACCCGGTGATACACTGGTGATTTTGGTGATGAAGTCTTCCGGCGAATGCTCACGAGCACCTGCCATACCTTTACGAAGGTCATAGGTTGCTTCAGGAGTACAAAGCGCAAAGCAGTCTGCGTCCAAGTCTCTCGGAGAAATCTCAAGCATTGGGTGTGATTCTTTTAATGTGGATGTCACATTTTTGGAATCGCGGCGCTTAATTACAAATGTCTGATATGCTTTTGCAGCTAAGAATTCCTGATATACTTTCAGCTGTTCCTCGTTCATAAGCTGTTCTGCCTTTGCCTTTGATGTACTGTCGAGAATATTCTGAGCACCGCAGTTTTTCATTTTGTCGAGTGCTTCCATCAGGTCATTGTTAGCTTCCTTAAGCTGACGTCTTGTAAGCTCATGTGCCACAGCCTGAGCGCCGGGTTCACTTTCCTGCCAGTAGTGGTCGGAATAGCGGATAAAGTGAGTAGCCGGAGAGTAACGCAATTCCTTAGAAAAATATTTTGCTAACACCTCAGCTTGTCCGACATCGGAATAATCCTCTGGTTTATAACAGGAAGGGTCATTATATACTTCAGGAGCAACATATCCATCCTGCTGTGAAACACGGGCGTAGAAACGCTGAGCACTGTGCCAGATAGTAGCAAGTTCGGATGCTTCCAGTGATGGATTACACTTTGTAGCTTCATCCAGAAATGCTTGATATGCTTTATCACTGTCACCATATTTTTTGATGACCTTTCCGGCAAATCTTGACATGGTAGCATTACGACTGCCTTCAGGGATAGAGGAACTATAATATTGCCCCTCTGACATATCTTCATCGAAAATGTCCTCATCGAGATATTCTGTTAAGTTCATGCGTCCGGGATACATAGAAACCTCAGCGGCAGCAGTCCCAAAGAAGAAACGAGCTGCATCCAGAGCCTGCGTATCAAAGTAAGGAAAGATGGAATTGACCAGCTTTTTCATATCAGCGTAAAGCGTAGCATCGGTTACATACTCGATTGGAAAAAGAATATGAAACTTCGGTCTTGCAGGCTTACCATTCTTGACCTTGTTGTGAAAACGACTGTAATGAACTGCGAAGGTTACGCCGGGAAAAGCCTGCATAACATCTTCAGGAGTAATCCAGTCTTCGGGATTTTCTGAATGGTCATTATCGCAGTCTACCGGCAGACAGTCACTGCCGATAAAATTCTCGCCATTGCGGTAGCTGTTTTTATATTCAGCACATACGTAATCATGGCTGATTGCAGTTTTCAGGCTATCCTCGTCGAGAATAACCTGCTTATGAGGGTAGGAGCAGTTACCGGGATTTCCGGTAACATCAGAACTGTAAATGGTAAACATTAGTCGTACACCTCCTCGGATTCATCCTCCAGCACCTTAGTAATAAACTTGAGTGCACGAATCATTGTTTCAAGCTCGCAGTCACCACCAAGCATTACTTCAAATCCTTCTGTATTTCCGAAGCGGTCACGTATAACGCGAATATCCATATTGGTGCAGCCCTCATCGCGGATTGCAAAATAGGTGCGACCGCCATGTCCTGTATCGCCTCCCATAAAACCTGTGGTGCCTGCTTCAACTTCGAGAATGTTGCAGCTGACAACATCACGGGTGTAAGTGGTAATCTCCGTACCATCTTTTAATCTGCGTCTGTTTTGTTTAATTTCATACATAGTATTAAGCCTCCTGACATTCTTCTGTGAAATAGCGCAAGCGATAGTTTTTCCACTTGGCACGATTGATTTCTGCTTCCATTCCGGATGAGATACGATTGCCAAACACCCATACTTCAGAACACTTGCTCATCAGTGCGTTACCAAAGAATAAGCCGAGTTCACGTTCTGCAGGTTCTGCATCATTAAGAAACTGCGGAAACAGTAAGTGTGGTGCAATGGGTATATATCCTTCATCAACTGCAAAGCGACTGTATCTTCTTGCAGCAACAACATTCGATTCAATATCACCTGCATATGGTGAACAGATATACACGATAGGCCTGAAAGCACGAAGGGCACGCTGTTCCTGTTCGATTGTTGCCAATGCGTCATGGGCAGTTGGGTCAGGATAGCCCTCGCTGTTGTATTTATTGATGCTCATACCAGAGTCCTCCTTTCCGGGTAGACTAAAAGAGCGTCCACCTCTAATTTCCACTGGAGATGAACGCTCGGTTTGAGCGGATGAATTTAATCTTTTTTGTAAAATGGTGTTGCATAACCATCTGCACGAAGAAGCAAACCTTTAGCCCAAGGCGGAGTTCTTCCCATTTGCTCACATACAGCATCCAATGACATACGAGGGTCAGCCTCGATAACAAGTTCATCATGAATATGCATAACGATAGAACAGTGCTGCAGGGTCTTCATGGCATAGCAGAGAATGTCACGAGCTGTTGCCTGCACAATGTTTTCCACGAATTTAGGACCATAAGAATCGAGGCGCTCCCATTTCTTAGTGCTGCCGACACCTTCATAGGTAATGCAGGAACCACCGAACTTATTGGTTCCTATCTTTGGCTTAACATATGCAAGGTTCCTGCCAGAAGGCAAAGTGATAAAGAGCATGCCGCTTCTGCAAGAGAAGGTGAGTCCATATTCGGTGGTAGTGTGTTTGTACTTGACTGCTTCCATAACAGCACGGTCAACAGCCCACCAGAATTCAACGATATGCGGATTTGACTGGCGCCAAGCATCTACAAGTGCAGGAAGTTCATCTTCTGTAAGTCCCATTTCGATAGCCCCCATAGCTTTCAAAGCACCTACGGAGCCGCCATATCCAAGCGCAAGTTCTGCGATTTTACCTTTCTGGCGCAGGTGCCCATTAATACCATGCTTTTCAACAGGAACCTTAAACATCTGTGAAGCAGAAGCACAGTAAATGTCACCGCCTTTGGCAAATACCCTTTGTCGCCATTCTTCGCCAGCGAACCATGCAATCACACGAGCTTCAATTGCAGAAAAGTCTGCAACAAGAAACTGAGTGCCATTGCGAGGGATAAATGCTGTTCTTATTAGCTGGGATAAGGTGTCTGGTACATCTTCATACAAAAGCTTTACACCTTCAAAATCACCGGAACGTACCAGACTGCGTGCCTCTGCTAAATCAGGAAGATGATTTTGAGGCAGGTTCTGCAGCTGAATATTTCGTCCTGAAAAACGACCAGTGCGGTTTGCTCCATAAAACTGAAACATTCCACGAGCACGACCATCATCGCATACTGTCTTTTCCATAGCCAGATATTTACGCACAGATGATTTTGCCAGTTGCTGCCTAAGGGTGAGCACATCAGCGAGTTTGTCGGGAGCATCTTTTAATAGCTCAGCAACAGCCTTTTTATCAAGGCTTTCTGTTTCTACACCATTTTCAGATAACCATTGTTTCATCTGTCGGACAGAGTTCGGATTTTCAAGTGCAGTAATATCCTTCATGGCAGCAGTTAGCTCTTCACGAGAGAGAGAGTCCATTTCAATAGCCTGATGCACAAGTTCCATATCCAGTCTTACACCACGGTCGTTGATTTCTTGGTCGATGTGGTATTCTTCCCAGACACTATCTGGAACTGGGAATTTGTGAAGCTTCTGCTGGATACCCATTTCTGTTTCAACATCACGGATGTTATATCGCTTGAAGACTTCCCATTTATCAGGAGCATGAAAAGGTCTGTTTCTGGTTCTGCCGCCGTTGGATTTAGTAGCAGCGCAAGGCTGACAGAAGTATTTGATGAGGTCTTTTCCTTCAGTAAGTTTCTGTTTTTCAAGTCCAAGAACTGTGCCGACACCTTCCAAGGATAATGGTAGTCCCATTGTGGCTGCCCATATCATAGAACAGCGCCAGCTTTCAGGATTTAAGTATTCTCCGGTTGGATAACCTAAGAAGCGTGAGAGACAGATACGTTCAAAAGAAGCATTGAATGCCCACTTAATGACAGTATCATCTTCAAGCGCAGCAATGATAGCTTCTGGTATCTTTTCACCGCAGGCAAGGTCGACAACCTGAACAGGGCCAGCATCTACGCTGTAGGCAAATAGCAATATTTCAAAATTAGGAGACTCACAGTATCGATATACGCCTGTTTTCGGAAGCTGTACATCGCTGAAAGTTTCAATATCAATACTAAGTGTTTTCATTAGCTTGTCCTTTCTAAACCACAAAGGTGGCAGGATTGCTCCCACCACCTCCACGGTTAATAATATGAGATTGGTTTACTTGCTGAGTTCTTTCATACGAGCTTCATGGTATTCAAGGTCACGCTTGTCCTTTTCAACTTCGCGTTGTTCACGCTTGCGGTCATTGATGAGATTCTGAATCGCAGTGATAAGGAACACGATACTGAATACAAACCAGATAGCAAGAAGGATGATTACGAGAATAGACTGTAACATTTCCATAGTCGCCACCTCCATTAATCAAGGAAATCGTCATCTTCATCAGATGCGAAATCAGACTCAGCAGATGCCTTGCCGCCAAGAGGCTCACCATCACGAATCTTCTGCAGGTTGTTAAGGCCGCAGGCGATTCCCTTATTACCGGAGCTATTGAAAGCATAGAAGCTGATGCTGGCACGACCGTACACACCGGAGTAAATCTCAGAGCGAGTAAGGATAGGATTGCGGTCCGCATCAACGATGCCCGGCGCAGACGTAGCGTTGGCATTGACAAAGTAGGAATTTGCGTAAGCAGGGTCATCCGGACGTTCCATATCGCCATCACGAAGCGGAGTCTTGATGACAGAAAGAGCAGGGACAGACTTGCCATTACCCTTGAGCTTAGCTTCACCTTCTTTGTAGGCAGCCTCGATTGCAGCTTCAATCTTAGCGATGGTCTTGGTGTCAGACTTAGGAATGATAAGAGATACGCTGTACTTAGGTGTACCTCCGTTAATTGACATTGGCTCCCATACGTTAGCGTAAGACCAACGAGTGTCAGGGCCAGTGATTACCTTCATAGGATTAGATACTTTTACATTCTTTTTCATTTAATTTTCCTCCATAAAATCAGTTTTTGCATTGTTTATTGCCGGGCGTTTATCACTCTCCGGCACAAGAGTAGGTTTGCCTTGCGGCTTTTCGATGTAAGCTGTTAGTAGCTCATCAAATCTGGATTTCCCCAGTAACTTCTGCATTGCAGTGATACCGAGAAGCTTCTTCTCATAAGGGTCAAAGCCTGCATCGGTAACAGCCTGAATGACAGCATCTTCGTTGGAATATTTACGGTTGGCGCGTCCTTCGACTAACTTCCAGCCATTCCATTCCTTACCGCTGATTGCCTGTTGCAGAGCATATTCTTTAATATCTGATACCCAAGCTACCAGTTCATCAGCACGGGAGAGGATGTATTCAATTTCAGAATCCTCAAGCAGCGGTGGAAGCTTGAAATCGTATTGTGCAAGCATGAGATTTGCTTCCGCTCTAGCACGGCATTCATGTTTTGCTTTACAGAAACCACACCATTCACCGCAAAGGAAGTTCCCGTCACCAGCAAATGCAAGGTCAGCTGTAGGCTTTAATACTTCATCGGCCCAAGCATACAGGTCGTCCTTTGAAATCTCGAAAGTAGAGATGTTCTGACGCCTTGGCTGGTAGATTGTCATGCTGACGGTATCGATGTCGTAAATATCATCGAAGAGCTCCAAGGCACCGAGCGCATAACATTTCATCTGCGGATTATCATCAGCGGATACCAGAACACCGAGACCATGCTTGTAATCGCATATTCTTAAGGTTCCATCTGCGATGATGATGCAGTCGGCAGTTCCGAATCCCTGTTCAACCCAGCGTGAGAAATCAACACGCTGTTCAATCAGTACCTTCGGGTCAGAGCATGTTTCCTTAGCTGCTTCTACCAGTTCGAGGATGTAAGCGGCGTAACCATTTGCACAGTCATCCATTTCCTCGTTGTACCATGTCAAATTTTCAGTAGGGTCGCTGGCTTCCATACCCAGAGCCTTCTTCAATTTGTACTCGCAAAGCTCGTGTGCGCCGGTTCCTTCGGCAGCATAATCACTGCCTTTGTCTTCATAGCTTTCGCAGAGCCTTGCAGAAGGCGGACAGTTCAGCCAGCGGTGTGACGCTGATGCGGATAAGACCGCGTGTCCTTTAGGTGGCATTGTCAAGCACCTCCACATCCTTTAACAAGGCTTCATAGTGCTTAGGGTCAACACCGGATAACTTGGAAGCTCCGTATTTCTGAAGAATGGTACGGATAGCAGCTGTATGTCCTGCACGGGACTTTTCTGCTAAAACAGCACGTACATCCTCAAGTTTTAGTTCTGGTTTCTTAACTTCGTTGGCAGTAGGTTTCTTAGCAGGTGCTTCTTCAGCAGCTCCACCAAACTGTTCTGCTAACCAGTTTGCAGCTTCATTAATAGCAGCGGCTGCACTTCGCAGCTCTTCGATGGTCATAGCCATATCGCTCATTTTGCTCATAGCGATTTTCTCCTTTCTCTGATTGTCTTGTGTTTGCGAGGATTGTCATGTTTCTCGCCATTCTTGCGGATACATGTGAGATTGCTGTAAGTACTGCAATCAGCTCACGGTCGTTACCGCCTGAATCGAAGTAGGACTGTTTCACTTGCTTCACCTCCGTTTCTGTGGTTGTTAAGGCTTGTTGTGACCTGCCTTACACTTTCCACTGGAGATGGGTGAGAAGTTTGAGCGGAGAAATTTTGAAAAAAATAAAAATTCCTCTGACATCTGTTTGATGGATGCCAGAGGGATGGGTTTGCTACTTATCTTATATAGGATTAGTAGCCGCGCATTTTACGAAACTCAGTTCTGTATTTCTTCATCTGGTCAGCGAAGGTTCTCTGCTTACGACCAAGCTGCTCAGCAATCTTACGGTCAGAGAAATCATTGCCAAGCATCTCGATGATGCGGTCTGCATCGGGGTCGAGTTCTCGGAACTTAGCAATAAGCTGTTCAAGAAGAATTGCATCTGAAATAACATCTTCCATGGTAGGAGCGGTATCGGGAATAGTGTCATACATATTCGCATTACCGTCTTCCGTAGGGACATCTAATGAAAGAATGTCACCTGCAGCGTGGTATTCGCATAAATCGCAGTTGCCATCGCATTTCCAAAGATATTTCTTTGTACACATGCAGCGATGATGGTACTGTTCGCGTTTCTGGGTTGCCCAGATTTCAGGATAAAGAGCTCTGTACTGAGCTTCGGTGATTTCCACGAGTGAGACCTTGTAAGGATTCTCAGCATCGCGAAGTGGGTAGTAACGTTTTTTGCTCTGGTTTTCGTTGTTTGCCATGTTTTTTACCTCCGTTGGCTTGAATTTCCAAGCGGAGTTCAAAAGCATGGCTGCCAGTTCTTTTGTACATAGTTGGTCACCTCATGCGGATTGCTCCGCTTCATTTGTGGTGACCAGCCGTTCGCAGCTGGCACTCTATTTACATGTGAGACCCTTCCATCAACTGCGAACGCACCCCGTGGCCATAGGAGGTGAGTTGACAGTTAGGCCAGATAGTTTAACGTCTTGTCCGGGACGTTTATAATTAACTGTATTAAGTATGCCAGATATCGAAACTAAAACCTCGGACATGCCTATGTCCTTTTTTAGGGGATAAAGAGTTGATTTTGAGCAGATAATGTGCGTAAAGCCTAGAGTTACAAAAGAAAATGACCGGACATGAGTGTGTCCGGTCATCAAAAATTAAATGTGAGCAAATTGTAAATCTTTCAAGAAAACCAATAACAGATATAAACAAATAATAGGAAACTACTTGTTTTTGAACGCAAAAATGTATATAATATTATTGGAGTATTATATCTACACGCAACTTCGAGAGGTGGAATATGGAAGATAAGTTAAATGACAAATGGATAAACATTGAAGAAGCTGCTGATTACTTGGGTATCAAACCGGTTACCCTTCGAGGATGGATACGTAATGATAAAGGGATACCGGCACACAAGATTGGAAAACAGTGGAAGTTTAAATGCTCTGAACTTGATGCGTGGGTTAAAAGTGGAAAAAGCGCTATCGAGTAATCGATACAGCAAATAAACGACAAGGAGATTCAGGTTATGGCAGTAAAGAAAACGGAATTATATAGCTCCCTTTGGGCGAGCTGCGATGCATTACGTGGAGGTATGGATGCATCACAATATAAAGATTACATACTTACACTTTTGTTTATGAAGTATGTAACTGATAAATATAAAGGTCAGAAATACGGAGATTTGACCGTTTTTGATAAAGCGAACGACCCGAATCCTGACCCTGAGAAAAGAACCGGATGTTCTTTTGATGACTTCATTGCACTTAAAAATAAGAAGAACATAGGTGAAGGTATAGATAAAATAATCGCTCGTCTTGCTGAAGTAAACGAAAGCTTGAAGGGTGTTATTGATATTGCTCATTTTAATGATGAAGCAAAAATTGGTAAGGACAAAGAAATGGTTGATAAGCTTACTAAGCTTATTGCGATTTTTCAGCGTCCTGAACTTGATTTTTCAAAAAACAAAGCAGAAGGCGATGATATCATTGGTGATGCTTACGAATATTTGATGCGTAACTTTGCATCTGAAAGCGGTAAGAGTAAGGGACAGTTTTACACTCCAGCAGAAGTATCTCGAATTCTTGCAAAAATTATCGGTATCGATAAATGTTCTGACCATGATGCAACAGTATGCGACCCGGCCTGCGGAAGTGGTTCTTTGTTAATTAGAGCATTAGCAGAGGCACCTTTTGAGATTTCTGGTTATGGTCAGGAAAAAGATGGTTCTACAGCTGGTTTGGCAAAAATGAATGCTGTTCTTCACAATAAGGCAACCATAAAGATTATGGCAGGCAACACTTTTTCAGACCCACAGTTTAAGAAAGCCGATGATGCGTCTGAGTTAGAGAGATTTGACTACATCGTAGCAAATCCTCCATTTTCTCTTAAAAATTGGTCAGACGGATTAAAGGAGTTTGGTAGATTCTCTGGATATGGAGATAGACCACCTGAAAAGAACGGTGATTATGCTTGGTTAATGCACATTCTAAAAACACTGAAGTCTACCGGTAAAGCAGCTGTTATTCTTCCTCATGGAGTATTGTTCAGAGGAAATGCTGAAGCAACTATCAGACAGACAATCGTTGATAAAGGATGGATAAAAGGCATAATCAGTCTCCCTCCAAACTTATTTTATGGAACAGGTATTCCTGCATGTATTCTTGTAATTGATAAAGAAGGTGCAGAAAACCGTGCTGGTATCTTCATGATTGATGCTGGCAAAGGCTATGTAAAAGACGGAAGCAAGAATAGACTACGTGAACAGGATATTTATCGCATTGTAACTACTTTCAATGAACAGATTACAACAGACCCTAAATATGCTCGTTTTGTACCTAATAAAGAGATTAAGGAAAAGAACGGATATAACCTTAATATTTCTCGTTATATCGATTCTTCTGACCCGGAAGATGTTCAGAATATCTATGCACATATTCACGGTGGTATACCGGCAGCGGATATTGATGCATTGGAACGCTTCTGGACAGCATTCCCTACTCTTAAGGATGAACTTCTTGGTGTGTTTAGCGAGGGATACTATAAGCTGAATGTAGAAGAAGATGTGATTCGTCAGACAACATACTCTAACGCAGAATTTGCTGCTTATGGGGAAATGATTGATGAAGCATTCTCAAATTGGAAGTCTTATGCAGATTCTAAACTTAAGAATTTGAAGACTGGCGTGTCTGCAAAAGAACTGATTGTTGAATTGGCGCAAGCTATATTGAAAGAGTTCGAAGGCCTTTCACTTATTAATAAATATGACGTATATCAGGTGCTTCTTGCCTACTGGAATGAAGTCCTTAGTGATGATGTTTCTATGATTATCTCTGACGAAGCTGGTTATGGCGTTGCTAGAGAAACAGAAAACATCATGAAAGAAACAAAAAAGACAGATGAAGATGGAAACCCGGAACTTAAAGTTGCAGGATGGGAAGGAAAACTCATACCAAAAGCACTGATTATTTCTGAACTTTTCCCAGAAGAGAAAAAAGCAATAGATGACCTTGTTGAGTTTGTTGCAGAAACAGATTCTCGCCTTATGTCTTTAATAGAAGAATCAGCAGAGGATTCCATTTTGTCTGATGTGGCTGAAGGTGGAAAAGTAAAGAGCAAAGATATACAAGAGAAGATGGATGAAATTATGAGTCATGCTCATACTCCCCTGATTGATGGACTTGTTAAATTACAGAGCATGCTCCCTATGAAGAAAAAGGAATATGTTGCATATATCAATGACAACATTATCTTGGAAGTGGCTTATACAGATAAAGGAACCGTGACAAAGGCATCAGTTGCATATGCACTGGCAATGGCTCGTGCTGAAGCACCAGCTCCGGAAGCGTATGCAGACGATTATGCAGAATTGAAAGCAGCATTTGAACTTGCTAAGAAGTCAGAAGATTCAACGAAGCTTATCAAGGAGATGGACAAAGAACTCGATGAGAAGGCTCGTGATAGATATACAACCTTAACAGATGATGAAATCATTGAACTGCTTGTAAATAGAAAGTGGTATTACACCATCGGTACAGGCATTAATGATTTGTACGCGGCTATTTCTCATCAGCTAGAAGACCGTATTATTGAACTGTCTAAACGTTATGAAAATACTCTTCCTGACCTTATGAAGCAGACTGCTGATTATGAGGCAAAAGTTAAGAGCCATTTGGAAAGGATGGGTTATACATGGGAATAACAACTAGAGATAAAGAACAGGTAGTTATTCCAAGTGATTGGACAATTGTACCTATCGGTGAAATGATAACAGATATTGCAGATGGGCCATTTGGAAGTAACTTAAAATCAGAACATTATACGGAAGAACGAGAAGCCAGAATTGTTCAACTTAGTAACATTGGAGAGGATGGCTGGAAAGAAGAGAATACAAAATATACTACTTTTGAACATGCGAAAAAAATAGAACGTAGCATAGTTAAAAGTGGAGAAGTTATTATGGCAAAAATGATGCCAGCAGGCCGTAGCATTATTTGTCCGAGTAAAGAAAAAATGTATGTTCTTTCGTCCGATGCAGTTCGATTGCGGTTGAATAAAAATGTGGTGAATACAGACTATTTTATATATGCAACAAAAAGCCAGTTCTTTTTGAAACAAATTGGCGATGATATTCAAGGTAGCACACGTGCAAGAACAAGTATTACCAAGATTAAGAAAAATACTTTACTTCTTCCGGAACCGAATGAACAAGAAGCAATTGCCTCTGTTCTATCAGCAATTGATAAGCTGATTAGTACTCTTGAAAAGGAAATTGAAAAGAAAAAGAATATCCAAATAGGTATTATGCAGGAATATCTAACGGGGAAAAAAAGGATTGAAGGTTATTCTGAAGAATGGGATGAAAAAACTTTGGAGGATTTGTGCACTTTAATAACCAAACAAACAGGTTTTGATTACAGTGCTGAGATTAAGCCTTCATTAGTTAGTGTCCACTATAACAATACTTTACCATTTCTACAAAATAAGGATTTTGAGGGGTACAAAATCAATTACGATACAGATTTTTATATCCCTACTGAAGTGGCATATAAGTATCCTAAAATATTTTTGAATGAAGAATGTTTATTGATTTCTATTTCAGGAAGAATAGGAAATGTTGCCATGTTTGACCATGAATGTGATGCTTTCGTTGGTGGCGCAGTTGGTGTTGCAAAGTTCAAGAATCCTGAATTGGTTGAATGGGCAATGTTATATTTGCTTGGCACAGAAGGGCAAAAACAAATATTTGAAAATGAGAAAGCGGGAGCTCAGCACAATCTTACAGTAGAAGATGTTAGAAATTTACAAATAAGAATTCCTAAAAAGGAAGAGCGCCAAGCTATAGCTGCTGTTATTGCTGATATGGAAAAGAACATTGCTAAATTAGAAGAAAAGTTAAGCAAATACAATAATCTAAAGCGAGGTATGATGAATGACTTGCTTACAGGAAAAATACGATTAGTTTAAGGAGGAATGTACGCATGAGTATTGGCGACCCTGAAAGAGCTACCCAAGACCGTGTGGTTAGCTTCTTTAAGGATAGAGATATCCTTGATTATGAATACTTAGGCAACTTAAAAGATGCCGCAAACAAAAACATCCGTGAAGACCGGCTTCGTGCGTACTTGCGCCTTAGCGGTTACAGTCAGAAACTGATTGACGGAGCTGTTACTGAACTGGTAAAGGCAGCAGATGATATGACGCATGGTTTGTATGATGCAAATCATAAAGTCTATTCACTTTTGAAATACGGTGCCAAGGTAAAGGAAACAGCCGACGGAGCACCAAAGACTGTTTATTTCATGGATGTAGAAACGCCTACCAATAACGACTTTGCGATTGCAGAGGAAGTTACAGTAGTTGACCGTCAAGAAAAAAGACCAGACCTCGTAATCTATGTTAATGGTATTGCGATGGCAGTCATTGAACTGAAGAAAAGTAGTGTATCTGTTTCTAATGGTATTCGTCAGAATTTGACAAACCAGAAAGATGGATTTATTGCACCATTCTTCACGACGATGCAGTTTTGTATGGCGGGCAATGAAACAGAAGGTCTGCGCTATGGAACAATTCTGACTGGTGAAAAATATTATATGGAGTGGAAACCAGATGGATTCCATGAAAATGAAGATGAGCGTGACCCAGAGGATGCGCGCATCATGGCTTATTGTGAAAAACTAGACAACCTGCTTTTACAGCAGATTTATCAGATGTTTGATAAAAAGCGTTTCATAGACCTTGTAGAAAACTTTGTTGTTTATGACAAGGGAATAAAGAAGGTATGCCGATACAATCAGTTCTACGGTATCAAGCGTACGCAGAACAGGTTGGCAAAACAGCGCGGCGGTATTATTTGGCATACTCAGGGCAGCGGTAAAACTCTGACCATGGTCTGGCTTTCAAAATGGATTCTTGCAAATTGTGAAGAAGAGAATCCTCGTGTGCTTATTGTTACAGACCGAGACGAGCTGGATGAGCAGATTGAAAAGACTTATATTGGTGTTGATGAAAAGATTACCAGAACCAAGAGTTGTGATGACTTGCTTCAGAAATTGAATTCTTATGATGATTCACTGTTGTGTTCATTGGTACATAAGTTTGGTCGTCGTGGTGGTGAAGCCACAGAATCCGATTATGACAAGTATATTGATGAGTTGAAAAAGGCACTTCCTGCAGATTTTAAGGCAAAGGGTAAAATCTTTGTATTTGTTGATGAGTGTCACAGAACTCAGTCTGGTAAATTACATGCAGCAATGCAGGCAATTATGCCGGAAGCAATCTTTATTGGTTTCACAGGTACACCGTTATTAAAGAAAGATAAGAAAACAAGTATCGAAGTTTTTGGAACATACATTCACAGCTACAAATACAATGAAGCGGTTAGAGATGGTGTTGTACTTGATTTGAGATACGAATATAGAGATATTCCACAGGATATTACAGCCCATGACAGGATTGACCAGTGGTTTGATGTAAAGACTCGTACTCTTTCAAGCAGAGCAAAGGCAAAACTGAAAGAGAAATGGGCAAGCATGCAGAAGATTTATAGCTCACGTTCAAGACTTGAGCGTGTTGCTTGGGACATCATTCAGGATTTTGATTTGAAGCCTCGTCTGATGGATGGTAACGGTAATGCTATTCTAGTAGCTGATTCCATTTACACTGCATGTAAGTATTATGAAATCTTCCAGCAGCGTGGGTTTAAGAAATGTGCAATCATTTCATCCTACACACCACAAGCCGGAGACCTTAGAACTGATACTGTAAGTGCAGACGACGAAACAGAGACTTTTGAGAAATATGAGATTTATCTTCGTATGTTAGGCTTTGACCCGGACAATCTTCCGGAGAAGGTTTCAATTCAGAAGAAAGTGGAAGATTTCGAGAAAGAGGTAAAGGAAAAGTTCATCAATGAGCCCGCAAATATGAAGTTGCTTATCGTAGTCGATAAGCTTCTCACAGGATTTGATGCACCGCCTTGTACATATCTTTACATTGATAAGAGCATGCAAGACCACGGTTTATTCCAAGCTATCTGTCGTGTAAATAGATTAGATGGTGATACAAAGGAATTTGGCTATATTGTGGATTACAAGCAGCTTTTCGGTGATTTGAAAAATGCTATGGACAAGTACACCTCTGGAGCATTTGAGAACTATGACCCTGAAGATGTGGATGGACTTATTAAAGATAGAGCTGATGAAGCTATTAAACACTTCAGAGAAATATACGAAGAACTGGAAGAACTTTGCGAAGGTGTTGAAGCACCAAAAGAGGATTTACAGTATTTGCATTACTTCTGTGGAGTTTCCGGTATGAGCGAAGACATGGATGAAATCTATGCTCGCCTTAGAGAAAAATTATATAAGCTTGTCAGCAGTTTGGTTCGTGCTTTTGCAGAAGCTAAACAATATATGGTTGACGAATGTACTGCAGCAGAAATGAATGATTATGAGAATAAAGTTCATTTCTATATCGAACTTAAACAGACTATTGGAAATAAGAGCGGTGACTTCTTAGATTTTAAAGCATATGAACCAGATATGCGTAAACTTATCGATAATTACATCATGGCTTCTGACAGTATCAAAATTGGTGAATTTGACGACCTCACACTTCTTGATTTCGTAACTGACCAAGGCGAAACAATGACTGGAGAAGATACGCCTTCTGGTCAGAAAGAAGGTGCAGCAGAAGCAATTGAAAACAACATCCGTCGTAAGATGGTAGAAAAGGTAACTGTAAATCCAAAGTACTATGAAAAGATGTCAGCGATTTTGGATAAACTGATTCAAGATAGGCAGCAGGGTGTATTGTCTTATAAGGAACTTCTTGATGAGTATATTAAACTTGCAAAGAATGTTGACTATCCAGAACAGAATGAAGACTATCCTGAAAGTGTGAGACATAGCAAGGCTATGCAAGCATTGTATGATAACGTTGGCGGAGATGAAGCATTAGCTATTAAACTTCACCAAGCTGTTATGGATAGTAAGATGAGTGGTTTCCGCGGAGATTCAATTAAGGAAAGAAGAATAAAGAGAGCATTGTTTGCAATTCTCAATGATGATGCAGAGGTTGAACGTCTGTACAAGATTATTGAGAAACAGGAGGAATATTAATAGATGAGAATTGTGATTTCGGGCATACCGATTGATATTCAAAAAAAGAATATTAAGAACATGCATCTTCAGGTGAAACCACCTGATGGACATGTTGTTATTTCAGCGCCATCATCAATGGATGATAAGGCTATCGAGGTGTATGCTCGAACCAACCTCAGCTGGATAAAAAAACAGATTGAGAAGTTTCAGCAGCAGCCAAGAAGTGCTAAGCGACAGTATGTTAGCGGGGAAACTATGTACATTTGGGGTAAGCAGTATTACTTATCCTTTGTACCAGATTCTCAAAAGAACAGTTTTGAAATTCAGGGCGATAAAGTGATTCTTTCAATGAGAGAAGATAGTACTGTTAAGCAACGAGAAAGCTATGTTCGTGAGCAGTATCGTCGCTTTCTTAAAAATGAGATAGAAAGACTTCTTCCAAAATGGGAACAAATTACTGAGCTTCACTGTGAATCGTGGCAAACGAAGTATATGGTTACACGCTGGGGAACCTGTAACACTGAAAAAAAGAAGCTGTGGTTTAATCTTCAGTTGGCCCAGAAACCTATTGAATGTTTAGAATATGTTATTTTACATGAATTGATTCATTTGAGGGAGCGTACTCATAATTCGACATTCATTGCATATATGGATATGTATATGAAAAACTGGAGAGCAGTACGTAAAGAATTAAATGATTCAAGACTTGATTACTATGATGCTCAGGATGAAAGTCCTTTGCAAAAACTAATCGACCAAAAAAGATACGATGAGATAAAAGACGCTGTTCTTGATTATATGGCAGCAGAAGTGAAAGAGAAAAAGGTTACACTGTCAGACATTGAAATCCAAAATGTAATCCATATTGAACAAGTGGATGATGGTGCAATTAGCTTCTCTGTAATCGTAAGTTGTGATATTGAACATTCTGTATCTTCAACTGGTAAAGTGTCGTTTACTGAAAAATGGCTTGACGTAAAGTGTAAAGTTCTTCTAGGTGTGGAATTAACAAATTTTGAAATTATGCACATCAAGGAATGTGAGCAACAGGAAGATTCAGATAATGACAAGTATTCTGGTGAATTGGTGCCGATTATTTCGAGAGATGCTTTTGAGAACGAAGCCACAAAATTCTTGGAAAAATATTATCCTTTAGCTTTACAGGAACCAGTAGCTGTTCCAATTAGAAAGATTGCAGAGGATATGGGCCTTTCAATTATGGAAGAGTCATTGCTTTCGTCAGAACTTGATGTTTTTGGCTTAGTAGTTTTTGAAGACGGAAATGTTAAGGATAAAAATAAGAATATTATTATCAGAAATGCGAAACGAGGAACGGTTTTAATAGACCCTCGTGTTTACTATGAACGAACATTAGGTACTGTAAACTTTACTATTGCGCACGAGTGTTTTCATTGGCATAGACATCAACCATATCATGCTTTGATGAAAATGCTTGGAGCCAATGATGAACTGGGGAAAATAATACAATGCTCTATAGGTAGCAACGCAAAAGATTCAGAGAAGTGGAAGGCCGTAGATTGGATGGAGTGGCAAGCTAATGGCGTTACTCCACATATCCTGATGCCAACCAATACAGCAAAAATAAAAATCACAGAACTTATAGAAAAGTATCAGATTCGTTTTGATGGCACAGATGGTTATCAAATTGAGGAGATGATTTCAGAGCTTGCCGATTTCTACGGATTGTCGAAACAGGCAGTTAAGATGCGTATACGAGAAATGGGTTATGCAAAGATTGATGGTGCATTTACATATGTTAATGGACAGTATGTTACGCCGTTTTCATTTGATGCCTCAGCTTTATCGGTTAATCAATCATTTACGATATCATCAGCTGATTTATTTAAGGCGTATTGCTTAAATAAAGAATTTAGAAAAGCCATTGATACCGGAAGGTTTGTTTATATTGAAGGTCATGTTTGCCTTGATAATGAGAAATATATCGTACGTTCTGACGGGCAAATCAAACTTACACAGTATGCTCTATCCCACATGGATGAATGCTGTCTTGTGTTTGATAAAGGATATAGCTACGAATCTAAGTATCAAGGACAGAAATATTACACTCAAATGATGTATAAAACTCCGGAGCAGCCTAATGCTCAGGAATATTCGTTTGAGCTGAACGCGCATAATAAAATACTGCTTTCTCAAATTCAAGGAGCAAGTAAGAGTGCTAATGCTATGAGGTTATATCCGGGTGCATTCTCTGAAACATTGGTACAGCTTATGAAAGAGCGAAAGCTTTCAAATAAGAAATTGGCTGATGCATCATTAGTTGGAGAACGTACAATACAGAGATTAAGAAATGATGAAGAGTATCCTACTACAGTTCAAACAGTTTTAGGATTATGTTATGGATTAAAACTATCAGTGCCAGAAGCAGAAATGTTGGTGGGAAAGACAGATTTTAATATTAAACCTACCAATCCGCAAAACTATGCTTATAGATGTGCTTTGAGCGCATGTGCTGAAAATAGCATATACGAAATAAATGAGATGTTGGAATCTTGCGGTTATATACCGTTTGGTAGTTCGAATCTTGAATAATAGTGATAAAGGAGAGAAAACGATGTCAACGATAGATGATAGAATTTTTAATATTGACCGAGTGATATGTCGACATATTGGAAGCGCGGATTTTTCTCCTCGTGGTGCAGTTTCGCAAGACGTCTTAGCACAGTTGAGAAATTTCCTTGAACATATAATGCTGAAATTTTATGCTAACGGAGGAGACATTGATAATACGTATGAAAATATATGTAAGGCGATAGAGTTTGTACAAACGCGTGGAGACTTGAAGCTATTATATAAATTCCATGACTACCTTCAGATTGTAGCATCTCATTATACTTTGGACGAAGAGAATTCAGAGCGTCTTATGTTGAAATACTATAAGTATCTTCTTGAAACAAGAATACTTTTAAGAGAAAAATGCGGATTAGAGGTTCTAAGCAATCTTGAAAAGTTTCCTTTAAATGTAGACAAAAATCTTCAGGAGTACTACGAAAAAATTTCAAATAAAGTTGATAGGTATGATACGCGATTGGCCGGCAGTGGTGAGAAGTATTATATTCAAAAAATCAAGCCATTTTTTGTCGGTGGGAAAATTTACTATGAAGTGACATTTATGCCTGCGAATGATTATTCCAGCAAATCCAACAGAGTGATTGCGTTTACGAGAATAAATGTCACAGATAACTATGCGGCAAAATTTCATCTCGTAAACGACAGCATAGAAATACTTGGTAAAACAATGCCAATCATAATTATAGTTGGATGGGAAGTGGCTATAAGAGATTGTGAATATCAGAATTTTATATCGGTAGTGACCGGTACAAGAACAAAACCGTCATATCCTGAGCAAAGGGCGATAAGTGGATTTTTGTCACGCACAGGCTTTTCATTATGTGATTTGATGGATTTCCCGGATAATGAATATCGAAAATTGGTTAGAAGCTGGAAAGAAGAACTGCGCTCCACATCGTTTATTGATGTTCTTGCATCATGCAGAAAAATAATAAAGTCAAAAAGTGCTGGGCAAAATGTGCTGCGTTATCTACTGTATAGCATGAATAATGTTGTGATTAAATGTCAAAAGCAGATGACAAAGAATGAAAATCTTTCAAAGCTTTATTTGCAGAATGGATGCATTCCATTTGATACAATGCCTTTTATTAATTCGCCCATTGGTCACAACCCCAGAATGGGAGCACTGTTCGACTGTATTCCAACTAAGGATAGAAAACATGAACTATTAGCACGGTTGGTTCGTAATAATACAGAGATTCAAGGACAATTATTTACAACAGTGAAAGATATTGTTGGATTCGATGATATACCTGCTCTTGCTGAACAGTACAATGATGCATTGTGGTTTGGTCACAGAGAATATAGTAAATTGGTAATAGAGAATGGTCAGATTTTTATCAATGGCTATAAACAAGACACATGCAATATTATACGAAAACTTAAGTCGTTATCTGTCAATGGGATTCAAAATTATACAGGCACAGTAGAAGCATGGCTTAATGGAGCTGGCTCTGGAGTTGATAGTGAAGAAAAAAGAGAAGCATTGAAACAGATGTTTTCTCAATCACAAGTGGCGATAGTATATGGTTCTGCAGGTGTAGGAAAATCAACGCTTATTAACCATGTTGCACATTTTTTCTCGGAAAAGAACAAGTTGTTTTTATCTCAGACAAATCCTGCAGTAGATAATCTAAAACGAAGAGTAACCGCTGCAAACTGCACTTTCTCAACAATAAAAAGGTTTTTGACTAAACAGGATGTTAGAACCGATTATGATTTGCTTGTTATAGATGAGTGCAGCACCGTAAGTAATAGCGATATGAAGAAGGTTCTTGAAAAAGCAACATTTCAATTAATATTGTTGGTTGGTGATACATACCAGATTAATTCTATTCGTTTTGGTAACTGGTTCTCTGTTGTTAGAAAATTTATACCTGAATCAGCTGTTTTTGAATTGAATAGTCCATACAGGAGCAGCAATGAAGGTCTATTAACGTTATGGTCAAGAGTTCGCAACATGGATGATACTATAATGGAACTTATAGCAAGACAGGAATATTCGATTTCTTTAGATACTTCTATTTTTAACCCAGCAGAAGAAGATGAAATTATTTTATGCCTAAACTACGATGGACTATATGGCATCAATAACATAAATAGATTTTTACAAGAAAGCAATCCTAACCCATCAGTAACATGGGGAATTCAGCAATATAAGATTGGTGACCCAATATTGTTTAATGATTCTGATAGATTTACACCTGTGATTTACAATAATATGAAGGGGAAAATCGTTGGAATTCAGGTGTTTGATGAAGATGATATAAGTGGTTATATTCAATTTGATATTGAGCTGAACAAGATAATAAACGGCCTCGATGCAATGGGCTGTGATTTTGAACTTCTTGAGAACTCGGAAAGTGGCAATTCTATAATTAGATTTATTGTAAATAAAACGAAGAGTGTTGATGAAGATGATTCTTCGAATTCAAGAGCAGTAGTTCCATTTCAAGTGGCTTATGCTGTTTCAATACATAAGGCTCAGGGATTGGAGTATAGTTCTGTAAAGATTGTAATAACAGATGAAATAGATGAACTGATAACTCATAACATTTTCTACACTGCAATAACGAGGGCGCAGAATAAGTTAAAGATTTACTGGACACCTGAAGTTGAGCATAAGGTGCTTACCAGTATAAAGCCTCGTGATATCAAGAAAGATGTAGGCATTTTGAGAAAATACTTATTGCAGTAGGAGTTTAAGGAGGCACTTAATGAAAGGTTCAGAATGTAGATTAATAGAATATATGGAAGGTTCAAAGAAGCGCTTTATTATTCCTGTCTATCAGCGCAACTATGATTGGAAGACAGAAAACTGTAAGCAGCTTTACGATGACCTTGTAAAGGTAATAAAAAACAATAGAAGAAGTCATTTTTTTGGAAGTCTAGTGTCTGTCTATGAGCCTTCCGGAAGAAATACTGAGTTCCTTGTAATTGACGGACAACAACGATTAACAACTGTGTCATTGCTGTTTTTAGCGATGTATAATTTGATATCTAATGGCATTATTGTACCGGAAGATGCATCGCTTGGAAAGCAGATTTATGAAGACTTTCTTGTTGATAAATATCAACCACAGGATACGCGTATAAAATTGAAGCCCGTTAAAAATGACCAGAAAGCATTCGGAAAGCTCTTTGACAGTGCGCATGAGCATATCAGAGAATCAAATCTGACTATGAATTATAATTATTTTTATGACAGAATCCAGAAGCAGGAAATCACAATTGACCAGCTTTTTGATGCTATATGCAGCTTAGAAATAATCAATATTACTTTGAACAACGAGGATAATCCGCAGCTTATTTTTGAGAGTCTTAACTCTACAGGTCTTGACCTGAGTGAAGGTGATAAAATCAGGAACTTTATTTTGATGGGGCTTCCAACAAAAGAGCAAGATGAGTATTATGAAAAGTACTGGAATCGCATCGAGGAATGTACAAAATACGATGTAAGCTCATTTGTAAGAGATTATCTTAGTGTTAAGCAGCTTGCTATTCCTTCTCAGAAGAAGATTTATATCAGCTTTAAGGAGTATGTGGAGCTATTATCATTGGGAGCGGAAGAGCTACTTAAAGATTTGCTGTCTTATGCAAAACGATATGAAATCTTGTTAAATGGAAGTACAAAGAATAAGGCATTGGATTCTTGTATTAATAGATTGAATCGATTGGAAACAACAGTAACCAGACCGTTCTTTCTTGAGGTATTGCGTTTACATAATGAAGGTAAATTGGACATTTCTCAAGTAACAGATGTATTTCTGATTACAGAAAACTATCTGTTCAGAAGAAATATTTGTGACCTCCCTACCAATGCTTTGAATAAAATATTTTTGATGCTTCATCGAGAAATCATCAGATATGATGGTACTGATGCAGATTATGTAGAAAAGTTCAAGTATGCACTTCTTTCTAAAAAAGAAAGGGCTCGTTTCCCGGATGATGATGAATTTGTTACACACTTTACTGAGAGACAAGTTTATCAGATGAATAGCAAAAACAAGATTTATATTTTAGAGCGTTTAGAGAATTATGGTACTGCAGAAGACAAAGACGTATACAGTCATTGTGATGATGGAACATATTCTATTGAACATATCATGCCACAGCATTTAACTCCAGCATGGGTAAAGGCATTAGGTGATGATTACGAGCAGATTCATGAAACTTGGTTGCATAGAATTGCCAATCTTACATTGACCGCTTATAACTCAAAATATAGCAATAGTAGTTTTGAAGAAAAGAAAACCATGAAAAATGGCTTCGAAGATAGTGGTATTCGCATGAATACCTATATTGCAAAGAAAGAAAAGTGGACGCTGGCAGAATTAGAAGAGCGTAATCAGTACCTTATGGGACGTGCTCTTGAAATATGGGTAACTCCATCAACTGAATTTAAACCGGAGGAAAAACAACTTGACTCATATACGCTTGATGATGATGCTAATTTAAGTGGAAGATTGATTGCACGCTTTAGCTATAAGAATACAGAACAGCCAGTAACAAGCTGGGTAGAAATGTTCCAGAAAGTGCTGCAGATTCTATATGCGGAAGATAAAAATGTTATTACAAAACTTGCAGCATCTAAAGAAGATAATATTGCATTACACTTCAGCATGAACGAGACTGATTTTACTAAGAGTGCCGAGATAGGCGATGGTATTTATGTGTGGACAAATACAAGTACACAGAGCAAATTATCTGTATTGAGTAGAGTGTTCAAGTTGTATGACGCTGACCCAACTGATTTAGTATTCTATCTTCGTGATGAAAATGAAGGCGTTGAAGATGAAGTCGGCACAAGATATGAGCTTCGCAGAAAATATTGGACATATGCTTTAGAGTATATTAAGCAGGCCCATGCAGATGGAGGTTCATTTAACAATGTAAATCCGTCAAAAGAAAACTGGATAAGCGGCTTTTTTGGAGTTAGCGGATTCAGTTTGTGCTGTGTTGCAAACTACGATTCAGCCAGAGTCGAGTTATATTTTGGTAAATCAAAGAAGGAAGAGAATAAGAAAGCATTTGATACAATTATCTTACACAAAGATGCCATTGAAAAGGCATTAGGTGTTCCGTTGATTTGGAGCCGTGGCGATGATATAAAGTCATCCAAGATTTCATATCAGCTTAGCGGTGTCAGCATCGAAAATGAAACAGACTGGCTTCAGATGGCAAAATTCCATGGGGAGTGGAGTAAAAAATTTTATGATGTGATTGTGCCATATTTGGGATAACTACAATCATAGATGTGCATTTTATTGTGTGAGGAGTTTCTACTTTGAAGAATCAAGAAAAGATTGTAGTTATACAGAATGTCATTAAAAATCCGGGCTCAGAGGAAGTCTATTACAAACTGCTTGAAGACATGGATGACCTCAAAGGAAATTACGGAGATTACATGACAACAGCGCCAATTAACTGCGATGAGGAACTGAAACGACTTCCAGACGCAGATTATGAGCTTTGCACGGCTTTATTAACCATGCTTCTCAGAGAGGACCATTTCTGCAATGGCTCATTTATGAGAAGATATGAAGCTGGACAAGTAAAAATGATACTTGATAGGATGTTAGATTTGCTTAAAAGGTAAATGGATATATCAAAATAATACATGTGAATGGCAAAGTTGAGGAAAGGGCAAATATCTGGAAGTTCCGGATAGTTCAAATTGAGGGGTTAGAAATTGTGCCACAAAGCCAATAATTATAAGGTGGAGGTATTAAGATGTTTGTAAATAAATGGGAAAAAGAAACTCGCAATTTCAGAAAACAAGATGTCAGAGAAACGACATATTCATCAACGGTAGTTGGTGGTGAGAAATTATTTCAGATTCAAACTTATGGAGCTGAAGGAAGCACGGGAAGCGCAAAGCAGACAATACAGTTTGATAAGCAGCGAGCTTTAGAACTGATAGACATTCTGAAAAAAGAGTTCAATTTGTAAGGTCGAGACGGTGAAATCCGGCAACTCAACCCTGTGGAGTGTATTGGTCCATCAGCGGTCAGTGCAGCTCCTCTATGAGGGAAATTGTCTGCCTTTACCGTCTCAACTCTGGAGACGGTGGCATATCTAAACCTACTGAAAAAGCCTGCATTATATAGTAGCAAAGGGTATGTATCGACCATTTCCCGAATACTTCAATAGTTAAGACCTCGGTTTTACTGTTGGATATGTGCTGTTTTCAAGATGTATATTTAGAATTTCTGCAAGTGTGGACTTGTTTCCTTTTTGATATGATATGTTTCCGCGAACAGGCGGTTACTCTGACATCAATCAAGAGGTATCGTTCCATGTGGAGTGCGTGGTTCTGTTGACTAAAGTACAGAAGTAAATAGCGAGAAAAGGCTTGAAATCCCATTGTTTTAAGTGCTAGGAAACATATCAACTCAACGGTTAAATTCTCATAGGTTTGAGTTGACGGAATGAAAAGGGGATAGTTAGCATATTTACATGGATAACAATTTCACCAACAGGAAAAATTGGATATTATAGAACATGAATATAATATTCCAATCAGTCAAGAATTCAGGGAGGATGTGAGAATTATGTGTAATCTGAGTACAGGAATTGAAGAAAAAGCTACTGAAAAAACAAGCGAAAAGTTTATTCTGAATATGTATAAAAAAGGTTATACATTGGATCAGATCGCAGATGTAGCTGAAACAGGTGTTGATGAAGTTAAAGCGATTATTAAGAAGAAAGAGCCTGCAATGGCGTAAACTTTATTAACCCAAAAGATCTAAAAATAAGACGGCAAATTGTCAACAAGTTGTTGATGATTTGCCGTCTTTGTTTGTATAGTGGAGTTATTCTTCTTTTTTCTTAGCCCTTGTCTTATAGACATTATAGCGAATCTTTATGAATTGTTCCGGAGAAACACATTCGGATGGAATTAATATTTTTTATTCAAATGCAAAGGAAAAAAAATAATTATATTTCATAAACGTTTCATAAATGGCGTGTAGAATGTTATTGTAAGCAGCAATGGAATGCTAAGAAAAATAGAGAGGTGTGGTTAGTAAAGTGATAAAAAATGCTATAGCATATATTACAAGAAAGAGAAATAGAACTTTAATAATTTTTATCATATTAA
>OGGI01000260.1_pt1 | contig 58684 bp, 56 predicted proteins | sample 1571051 | NCBI WGS metagenome assembly OGGI01 (sample SAMEA2582075, study PRJEB24529) | metagenome | biome: Human gut stool | place: China | collected 2011 | reverse complement strand
GGACGATATGGTAACGTACCCCTGGAAGGTCTTTTACACGTCCACCACGAAGAAGAACCACGCTGTGTTCTTGCAAGTTGTGTCCGATACCTGGGATATAAGCAGTCACTTCGATCAAGTTGCTCAAACGTACACGAGCAAATTTACGAAGAGCTGAGTTAGGTTTTTTAGGTGTCATAGTACCAACACGAGTTGCAACACCACGTTTTTGTGGTGAGTTTTCACGAGTAGGTACACGTTTAAGACTATTATAACCAACGTTTAAAGCTGGTGATTTAGATTTTTCTACTTTTGATTTACGCGGTTTGCGAACCAATTGGTTAATTGTAGGCATCTACATTCTCCTGTGTTTTTTTATTTTTGGTGATGATACACTTGGTGACAGCTACCATCTGTGTGTACTTTTGCAACATTTGTCAGCACGTCTCTGTACACTTTTGAGAGACCAAAAGTAAAAAGTACCGTCTATTAGTATAACACGACGGCACTTTCTTTGTCAATATATTTTTTATAGTTTTCTTATTGAAATCCCAGTTACTGCCCCGTAGTATTTGCGGCTGGGATACCTGCTCCGCTAGTCGCTGGAGTTTGAGCCGAATTGGTATCAGCCTGTCCTGTGGTAGCTGAAGTGGCTGGAGTTTGATAGGTTTGAGGATAAGTTTGTTGGTACGTTTGCCCTGCATCTGTTTGAGGCGTCACAGCATTTTGACTTTCTGTAGCAGCTGCTTCGCTAGCTGCACGCGCCGCAATCGCATCACTGACTGCCTTAATCCGCTGTTGAAATTGAGTCTTTTGTGTTTCGTCTTTTACCTTATCTACTTTTTCCTGAGCAGCTGTTACATTAGCTGTTGTCTGCTCCGCTTCCAGTTTTTTAACAGCCTCTTCTGCTTCTTGCACAATTTTCGCTTGTTCTTTTTTGTCCTTTTCTGCTTTCGACTCTGAAGGTTTTGACGTTGAAACTGTTCGTCTTACAGTCGGAGCGGCTGCACGCGCCGCGTCATCTTGCTTTTTAACGAAAAATAATCCAGCAGCAAGAATGAGTACCAAAACTGTAACAATCGAAACTCTCAGCCACAAGGAGCTTTGATCCAATTTATCCAATATATTTTTCAAATTTTCACCTCATCTATTTGTCAAAAATATTGCCAACTTCTACGCTGATTTTGTTGGACTTCACATCAATAGCTGTCACTTTCAACAATGATTTGTAATCCAAATGTTCGCGTTCTGTCTGTGCATTTTCTGCAAAGACTGCTACACCAGCCAATTCCGAATCAAATTCTCGTAAAAGACTAATCATGCCATTGACTGTTCCGCCACCTTTTAAGAAATCATCTACGATTAACACACGACTTCCAGCTTTCAGGCTGCGTTTCGACAAAAACATTTTTTCAATACGGTCACCACTTGAACCAGACACATAATTGACACTAACCGTTGAACCCTCTGTGATTTTCAAGTCGCGGCGCACAATGACAAATGGAACATTTAACACATTTGCCACTGCATTTGCCAACGGCACTCCTTTTGTAGCAACGGTCATTACAGCATCAATTTTTTGATTTCGAAACGTCTTGGCAATAATGCGCCCAATGTTATTTAATATAGAAGGCGTACTCAACAAATCCGACAAATAAATGTAGCCGCCAGGTAAAATCCGATTGCTTTCAGATAATTTCGTGCGGAGGTCTTCCACCATTGCTCTAGCTTCTTTATCCGAGATAGAGGGAGTAAAAATAACGCCTCCTCCTGCTCCTGTAATGGTTTCGATATGCCCGATTTCCATTTCTTCAAAAGCACGTTTGATAATGACAATATCTTCAGAAATGGAAGATTTTGCGGACTCATACTTCTCAGCAAATGTATTGAGACTTGTTAATTCGTACGGATGATTGATTAGGTAGTTAGAAATAACTACCATGCGTTCACTTCTTCTTAATTTCATTTTTTCACCAATTTATTTTATTTTCTTCATTATATCATAATCAGCCCAAAAAACGAACATTATTTTTGCAATAACATTCGTTTTTCGCTTTTTACTTATCAAAATTAGGCTTATAGAAAGAGCGGTTGTCCATAGCAAAGATTCGATTGGTCATCTCACCCTCGCCAACCAAGGCTAGAGCCGAAGTCATCATCATCATTTCCGCATCTAAATTGTCAATCATGTGGATAATTTCAGCTTCCATGATTTTCGGACGGACAGGACTTCCATATTCCAACAAGCCATGGTGGCTTAGCAGAACATGACGGAGAACAATGACATCTTCTTTTGTGTCGTCAATTTTTAATTCTGCCAACACCTTTGTTATTTCTTCATCAATCAAAGCGATGTGTCCGATGAGATTGCCTCGAACGGTGTATTCTGTTTGCTCTGGACCTGTCAATTCCAGCACCTTTGCTAAGTCATGGAGCATAATTCCTGCATAAAGTAAACTCTTATTTAATTGCGGGTAAATCTCACCAATAGCATTTGCTAACCGCACCATAGTCGCAGTATGAAAAGCAAGTCCTGCCTCAAAAGCGTGGTGATTGGTTTTCGCTGCTGGATAGGAGTAAAATTCTTTATCGTATTTAGCATACAAAGCCCGTACCACACGCTGCCAAACTGGGTTTTCAATTTTGAAGATCATTTGTGACAGATATTCACGTAGTTCTTGGACATCAACTGGTGGTTTTTCCTTAAAATCAGCTGGATTGTTTGGCTCGCCAACTTTAGGCAATCGCAAGGTAATTTGATTGACTTGAGGGGTGTTGTTATACACTTCTCTGCGCCCTTGCATGTGCACGACTTTTCCAGCAGTAAATTCTTCTACATTGTGAGGTTGAGCATCCCATAATTTTCCTTCAATCGTTCCCGTATCATCTTGAAAGGTAAATGCCAAATAATTTTTTCCAGCCCTTGTCTGACGTAGTTCAGCGGATTTGATGAGATAAAATCCCTCAAACAGCTCGTCTTTTTTCATTTGGTTAATCTTCATATTCTTCCTCTTCATCTTGGAAATCTAGCAGACCATTTAAGTCCGACTTGTCCGAAATTTCAATATGGCGCAAAGTTCGCTCGATAGCATTGGTTCTGCGCGCCAGCAATTCATCAATATTGCCAGAAGCGTGTTGCAAATGTTTTTGCGCCTTGAGCAAAATGCCACCAAATTTATTAAATTCTGATTTGACATTGCCCAAAACCTTGCTGATGTCATCTGCACTTCTTTGAATGTTGAGCGTTTTAAAACCGACCGAAAGCGAATTGAGTAGGGCAGACAACGTAGATGGTCCTGCAACCACAATCTGCTCGTCTCGACGCAAACTATCAAAGAATTCCGGATTGCGAACGACTTCTGAATAAAGCCCTTCCGTTGGTAAAAACATCACGCCAAAGTTTGTTGTTGCAGGAGGCGCTAAGTATTTCTTATTGATGTCCTTGGCAAAACGTTTGACACTCGCTAGCAAAGACTTGCGGTACAAATCAATCTCTTCTTTGTTCCCTGATTCGTAAGCATCCTCCAAGCGATAGTAGTCAGCAAGCGGAAACTTGGAATCAATCGGCAAATAGATATATTCTTTTTCCACTTGTCCCGGTAATTTAATCGCATACTCTACGCGTTCACTAGAGCCTGCAACCGTCGCAAATTCGCGTTCATACTGACTTGGCGTCATAATATCTTCAATGATTTGTCCAAGCTGCAATTCGCCTAAAATTCCACGTGTTTTGGTATTGGAGAGCACTTTGTTTAGAGTACCCACATCACGCGCTACATTTTGCATTTCACCTAGACCGCGATTGACCGACTCCAGCTGTTTAGAAACCGTTTCAAAGGAGGTTTGCAATCTCGCCTGCAACGTTTTCTCTAATTTTTCTTCCACCGTTTGGCGCATTTGTTCTAAACGACGGTCATTTGACTCTTGAATCTTACGCATTCGTTCGTCTGTCTTATCACGATTTTTAGTTAGATTCTCGCTTATCTCTAATCGCATTTCCGTTAAATTTCGATGTAAATCCGTGCGCACCTCTCCCAAACGATCTCCCAGAGCCAATTCCAGCTGTTGCTGTGCTAGAAAGCGTTGCTGCCGCTCCTGCTCAAAACGGTAATCCAACTGATCAGATAATTGATCGGCTTGATTTTCAAAAATCTTCTTCGCTTGATCTGTCTGTTGCTGATTCTTTTGCCACAAAAAAAAGGTCACAATAAGATTTCCCAGCAATAAGAGGATGATTACAAACTCCATACTAACTCCTGTCTTTGCTATAAACGATAATAACATAACCCGATTGGCACTCTAAAAAAACGGGCTCATCTATAAATTCGTTAGAAGCATACACTTTTTTGAAAAAATAATTGGATTCGTTTAAAGGATATTTGGCGCCTTCAATGGTCAAACGGCCGTCGTCCGCAGGCATAAAGGCTAGATAGTTCATACCAGCTACCGGCTTTATCTCATGACGCCCTTGAGGGCAATAGCGGAGCTCATTTTGTGCATTGCACAGTCGAATTTGCTGCATATAAGGAGTAATTTCTGGATTACTCGGCAAGAAAATATTTGCCAAAGTATGATCCAAGCGCCCGCCAAAAGCACCAAAAATCGTCACTTGCGCCTGTGGAGAACGTGCAAAAACAGCTTTGACAGCCAACTCTAAATCCGTATCATCTTTTTCAGGTTGTGCTTGAAGTACCTCTTTCGATTGAGAACAAATCAAAGCCAACTCTTCCTCCGAAACAGAATCAAAATCACCGACCGCTAAATCTGGGCAAATGCCTTGTTCAATGAGAAACAGGCTTCCTCTGTCCACTCCGATAAAAATGTCAAAATCCACTTGAAAACTATCTATCATCCCGCCAGCAAAAAGAGCAATTTTAGTCATGCAATGCTTCTTTCAATGTTTGAACCTGATGAGCGACATCTCCTTTGAAAACGTAACTGCCCGCTACAAAGACATTAGCACCAGCTTCTTTAGCAATGCCAATGGTTTCATCATCAATACCACCATCTACTTCAATATCAAAGTCTAGTTGGTTCACTTCTCTCAAAACGACTAATTCGCGTACTTTATCCATTGTTTCTGGTAGAAAAGCTTGTCCACCGAAGCCCGGATTGACAGTCATTACTAAGACTTGGTCAACTAGATTAAGTACGTTTTTCACCGCTTCAACAGGCGTTCCCGGATTGATAACAACACTTGCCTTGACACCAGCTGCCCGAATCTTTTGCAAAGCTCCGTGAATATGTGGTGTTGCTTCAGCGTGGATGCTGATAATATCTGCACCCGCACGAGCAAAATCTTCAATATGGTGTTCTGGATTGGAGACCATGAGATGACAATCAAACACCAACTTACTATGTGGTCGCATGCTCGCTACCACACCCGCACCGAAGCTGATATTGGGTACAAAATGTCCGTCCATAATATCAATATGAGCGTAATCTGCCCCTGTGGCTTCTAATTTTTTCAATTCTGATTCAAAATTAGCATAGTCTGCACTTAAAATAGACGGTGCAATTTTATAAGATTTCATTTGGCTTCCTCCTCACTTAGGTTGCTTCTTAGCTACTTTTTTATAGGTTTCACGACGATGTTCAATTTCACTCAAAAATTGCAAGTAATCTTCAAATCGAAAGACAGCAATCGTTCTATTTTCAACTGCAGGTTTCACCGCACAATTCGGTTCATGCGTATGAGTACAGGTTCGGAATTTACAGTCGCGACTGACTTCAGCAATTTCAGGAAATGCACGGTTTAAATTCTCCGCGTTATCCACTTCATAATCCAAGGAAGAAAACCCCGGAGTATCCGCAATCTTTCCTCCATTGAGATTGTAAAAACTGACAGCTCGTGTCGTATGACGACCGCGACCTAAACTCTCTGAAATCTCACCCGTCTCTAACTGTAAATCCGGTGCAATTTTATTGAGCAAAGTGGATTTGCCAACTCCTGTCTGCCCCATGAAAACCGTCTTTTTACTTGTCAAAAATGGCAACAGTTCTGCGACTGTTTTGGCAGTATCATAACCAATCGCTTGGTAAACATCAAGAAAAGCATCTAGCTCTTTGTCGTCCTCCAACAAATCCAATTTACTGATATAAATAATCGGATGAATGGCTTTCTGCTCCAAAAGAACTAAGAACCGATCCAAAAGATTGGGATTAAAATCTGGCTCTTTGGCACTCATTATCACGACAGCCTGATCGATATTAACGATGGGCGGCCTCACTAGACTGTTTTTTCGCTCTGCTATTTTTAAAATGTATCCTTCAGAATCTTTCTCAGCAGAAAATTCGACCTCATCTCCCACATAGGGAGTTTGGCCTTTCTTACGAAAATTCCCTCTGGCTCTGGTCTGATACACCTTGCCTTCTGACTCTACATAATAGAAGCCAGCCAAGGCTTTCACAATTGTTCCTTTCAAATGGACTCCTTTAACGCTTAATAAGTTCATTATAACAAAAAAAAGCAGTATTTTGCTTTTTAGTGCAAAAAAATGATGAAAAACGTCGCCAATGTGGTATAATAGATACCGAGCGGAAATGGCGGAACGGCAGACGCGCATGCTTCAGGCGCATGTGTCCATTCGGACGTGAGGGTTCAAATCCCTTTTTCCGCATTTTTATTTTGTTAGGTGTTTTGGTATTGCAGCTTATGTTGCGCTTTGCTTTCTCGCCTAAAACGAAATAGCCTATTTTGAATGCTTCTATCGAGCCCATTCAAAAATTGCTTATTCTAAATTTTGGAAAGGTGGCCCAGCTTGGTACGGCACCGGACTCGAAATCCGGCAAATGGATTTTATTCATGCGCGGGTTCAAATCCCGTCCTTTCCTTATAAAGAGCCTCACTAAGACGAACTTAGCGAGGCTCTTTGTTTACAATATTATTCAACTTATCTGAATCCTTCATCATATAAGCTGTCTGCTAAACGCGCAAATTCTTGCAAGCCAAGCGCTTCTCCTCGTACACTTGGAGATAACTCAGCATTGTCCAAAGCGGACTCTAGCTTTGTTTTGACTTCATTAGACTTCCCAAAATAACTGGTCAGATTATTCCAGAGGGTTTTCCGGCGGTGGGTAAAACTAGCTTTTGAGACTTTGAAAAAGAAAGCTTCATCCTTGACCCCAACTGCTGGCTGGTCTCTGCGGACCATCTTGAGGATAGCCGAATCCACATTTGGAGCGGGAACAAAGACCGTCCGTGGTACGATAAAAGCAACCTTTGCGGTCATATAATACTGCACCGCTATTGACAAACTGCCATAAGATTTACTATTGGGCTGCGCCGAGATACGATCAGCCACTTCTCGCTGCATCATCACGACAAATTCACTAAAAGGAATGCCACTCTCAATCAAGTGCATGAGGATAGGAGTGGTAATATAGTAGGGCAGGTTAGCCACCACTTTGATAGGAAGATTTGGATTAGCAAATTCCTTGATTCGGGCTTGCAAGTCTGACTTAAGAATATCTTCATTGACCACGCGCACATTGTCAAAATCCCGCAGAGTATCTGCCAAAATCGGCACCAAGCGCTCATCAATTTCAAAAGCCATGACTTCGGCTGCATTTTCCGCCAAAAACTCAGTCAGTGCCCCGATACCTGGTCCGATTTCGATAACATTAACATTCTCATCAATCTCAGCTATGTCCACAATTTTTTGTAAAATATTGGTATCCGTCAGAAAGTTCTGACCGAACGATTTTTTAAAAGTAAAACCATGACGCTCTAAAATAGCTCGCGTCACACTATAATCCGCAATTCTCATAAATCTCTTTTCTATCTGTTATCTGAATAAAATATATAAAATTCGCATAATTCCCAGCACAAGCAAAATCCAAAATGCCGGATGAATACGGCGTTTAGTTTCTGTTGAAGTAGATTCAGTCACATCAGTCATTTGCTTGTTTTTTTGATTTTTACGTTTCTTCAACTCATCTTGGTAAACAGCTGATTTTAGAATATTGTCTTCTGGCAACATGTCTGAAGCATAATCATCTGGAAATCCCATAGCTAACCCAAGCAAGTCCTTATCCGTTAGAGAGAAATCCAAATCTTCCGGTTGATTTTGCTGAATAGCACGGACATTTTTTAAAAGTTTGTCAGAAGCAATAGGCAACTCGTCCATAGAAATAATTTCTAAAACGTCAAATCCTAGCGTATCGCCCTCTTTGATATTTGCAGTAATGTAGCGAACAAAGTCATCGTACAGTTGCAAAGTCTGTGGAGCATGCTGCTCTAAAAAGGAGCGATTGCGACGAGCATTCTGATGAAAGTTTTCAACAGAAAGAGCAATCCCCATATCCTGTGTCCGATAAAATTCTTCTGTTTTTCCTTTATCTTCTTTTTCAAGCTCTTCTGCTTTTTTCCATAGAGCAATAGCTGATTGCAGCTCTTCTTCACCCCAAAATAGTTGCCAGAAATAAGGAATCGTATAAATTCCCTCCGCTAAAACACGTGCCTCATCTCCGTTTTTTAAATAAATATAACTTCTATTTGCCATGTCGATTCCTTTCGTATTTTACCAAACAAATTCAAATAGATAATTTATCTGATATTAAGGTACACTACCAATGATTACTAGTACTTCTGACTAAGCTTCAGGCTACTCAGTCAAGTCGTCTTCTGTTACCACCTGTGATGATACACTTCTCTTGATAGTTCTTCCAATAGATTCAGGCTCTCTTTTTCATCAATAATGTTACTTATAATCTAGAATATTGTCTCTTATCCCATCTAGCAAGGGAATATATTCCATAAAATCAAACTGTTTATAATTTTTTAATACATATTTTGAAAATATTTCTTTCCCATAATGATTTGACCCTCCACCTTTCGAAAAGGTCTTCCCATTTAAAACAGGTGGTTGATTGCAAGCAAGTAGTAAATCCTCAATATCAGATGACTTTCCGTTATTCATATTAGATATTAAAGGTATTGCCATTACGTACAAACTATTTCTTTTACTAATTCTATAAAAATTACTTCCTCTAATTTGATTTAAAGTATTTGTATCAATTTGTAATTCACTCGCATGATTCGCAAACTCATAAAGCGGACTTCCTACAGGTTCGTTATCAAATAAAAATATAGTTGGATGATTCGGTTTTCTGGATGTTAGAGTCTGAAAATACTCAATGTAATTCGGGTATATCTTATGATATATATCTTGCCCTAAATCTTTTATAGGAAATTTTTGTTTAAAAATATTACTAGGTATTTTACTCGAAAAATAATTATACCAATATTTGAAGCCTTCTCCCCCCTCTGGTACATAAAAAAGGTATTCTGCTGTGTTACTATGTTTTAAAAAATCAATTTTAAATATAAATTTACCATTAATTTTCTCAATTAATTCAGGATATCGTTTATAAAGTTTTTTTAACGCAGCCTTTATATACTTTGAATCAGTTTTTCCTTCAGTTACTATCATCGGTTTATCATTCCCAAAAAAATATTTGTAAAACAGAAACTTTTTATATTCCTTCTCTCTAGAATCAAATAAAGACATATAAGTTTCTTTTTCAGCTTCATTAATACTATAAAACTCTTGAGGAAGGCTGTATTTTTTGTGCTGCTTATTATAAAATAATTCTTTTCTCAAATCTCTATTGTAAAAAATATATTTCCAATAATATTTAGATGCAGATTTTTTTGACGAATTTCTCCCCAAAAGATTCTTTTGATATTCGAAGTTGTTTTCAACTAAAGATTTTTTATACAAAAGATAATTGTTATATTGGCTTATTTGCAAGATAAAAGCAAAGCGGCCCGTTAACTGTTCCATTGTCCCTTGTTTTCCATCAATCTCAAACTTTTCATCTTTATATAGCTTAAAAGCCATTGCACGGGTATTCTTGATGTACTCTCTTTTCACACCAACCTTCTTATTTACAATTAGTCCTGTAACCTCTTGCCGTTGTGTTTCATCGGATAAGCGTGTTTTTTTAGGATTTATTTTAAATCCTGATGACGTTATTACATTTTCTAACTCTTCCATAAAATGTTGCAATTCTTTGGAAGCTCTCGACTTATTGGAGCTTAAATCTCGATTTGTAGAAAAAGTCATATCATCTGCGTACCTGGTATATGAGAACCTATATTTTTTAGCAATTTTCACAATTCGATAATCTAAAATATTTGCAATCAAATTAGTTATAATGGGGGAAGACGGCGCTCCTTGAGGTAACTTCCCTTTGTAGCAGGCAATTTGAGCAATAACAGTCGCAATCTCTTCAGGAACTTTAAAAGTAGCATCCTTTAGAAAGAACCCCCTTACCCGACCAAAATTAAAACTATCAAAGTAGTCTTTTAAATCGACATTTAGAACATATTTTTTATTTCTATGTATCTGTGCATTTGTAATAATACTTTTATCTTTCTCAAAAGCATGTGATATAGCTGGAATTTTAAATTTTTTATTCTTTGATTTTATTTCTAAACTTTCAACATAACAATCCCACAATACAGCTGCTAATTTCCTTTGAAGACGTTTTAGCTTCTCTTTAGGAGCATGGATAATTCTCTCTCCACCGTTTTTCTTGGGGATAGAAAATGTCTTATATAGGTGATCCGTCCCAACACTATACAATATGTAATTAATGTATTTGCTATTTTTAAACCCAAGCAGACTTGCGAAATTATCTTTTGTTTCTAACTGTTTCAATTTATTCATAAGGTCTTCCTTAAAAAAGAAAAAAGCGTATGACAACTCTTAGGCGAACGACAGCAATAGAATAATTCCGAATGGTAAAATAAATAACACTAAGAATTTTTTCCAGCAGCAGTCATCCTTACCCTTCCTCTTAAGCGGGAATGCTGGAGTGAGCTAGACACTCCTATAACATTGTCGTTAATACTTGCGAACACACAAGTCAAAAATCTAATCATACGCAATTATATATTAACACAAAATTTTCTGTTTGAATAGAAATAAATGAGATCATATCATATTAAAAATATGAATTATTTCTCTTATACACTTCAATATTAACCCAGTCTGCTATTCGCGTTTTTTCTCTTTTCTAAGGTCAACTGGCTCAGGAGCTGCCAGAGTTTCTCTTGTGCCTCTTGATCATAAACCGAGCGATTGGCTTTGACCTCTTGGCATTTTTCATTGTATAAAAAGCCGTTATAGCTGTTTCCCGTGGCGAGAGCGACATAAGTTTGTGCCATTTCTTCAGGCGAAATTGAGAATCGAGATTTCAGTTTGTATAGGTTTTTCATAAAGGAAGAAAGGTGACTATAACGCTTCATATCTACCTTAACACTAGGTACTCTGATAGCCTGAATTGTAACGTCTTTGTACCTTGCTCTCATCGCTAAGGTCAGCATCAGAAGCGCTAATTTGTTCTGGTAATAAGTTTTTGAAGAGGTGTAAGATTGTTCGCCCTTTAGATTATCAAAATTCAATTTAATAAAAGGATAGGCTTGTAAACCTTGCGATGAAATATTGAGAATGCGACCACTCTCGGACTCTTTCAATAAGGGAATAAAAGACTGGGATAGCAAAAAAGGAGCTACAACATTGGTCGCAAACTGCTTTTCCAATCCATCTTTGGTTAAAACTGGTTGCTTAATTGATAAATCAAAGTCAGCAGCATTATTTATCAAGACATCAAGCGCTCTTTGAGTCTGGATATAATTTTCAATAGCTGTTTTGATACTCGTCAAGTCAGAAAGATCTGCTAATAGGTAGCTGACATGAGAATTACCAGTTTCACTAATGATTGTCTCACAGGCGCTCTCAGCTCTCTCTTTACTACGACAAAAAAACGTTACCTGCCAGCCTTTATCAGCTAGCTGTTTAGCTGCTTGATAACCTATCCCGCTATTTCCACCTGTTATGATACATTTTTTCATACTATTCCTTTACTTTTCACTTTCTTGATAATGCGCCATCACGCTCTCAACTTTTGCTAAATTTATCCCAAATAATTCCAAGCGTTTAAGCAATTGTTTCCCATTTGAATAGCCAATACGGAGTTCTTCCCCTAAAAACTCACGACGTTTGCGGCTATCATTTCCAGCTAGAAATCCTAAACGAATCAAATCTGAGCGCGTAATGTCAAAATCAGTCGTTTTCCCAAAATTCTTAGTCACCTGCGAAAGAGCTGTCCTCAAATCTTCATAAGAAGCATGCTCAATACCTAATGATTTTCCTTTACTTTTAGACTTGGGAGCCGCCTCATTGCGCTTTAAAAAAGCATGCTGAACACTAGGAATAGCAGTCATGATCATCCTACGAATCCGCTCACCATTGACATCTGGGTCAGTAAAAACGATCACTCCATGCAGGTCATGAAGACATTTAATACGCTTCATATCTTCTTGGCAAATTGCAGACCCTCTTGTTTCGTAAGTTTCGACGTCAAAATACCGTTTGAGATTGGCCGTATCATCTCGACCTTCTACAACTAGAACCTGAGAAATCTTTTCTTTCATCAATCTTCTTTCAAATTAAATATTCGCAGCGCATTTTCATACGTTGCTTGCGCAACTTCTTCGACAGTCAAACCACGAAGTTCTGCAATCTTGTCTACAACATAGCGAGTATAAGCCGTTCGGTTTTCACGCCCACGCTTGGGAACAGGAGCTAAGTAAGGTGCGTCCGTTTCAACTAGGATTTTATCCAAAGGGAGATTTTGCGCAGCTTCCTGCACATCTACGGCCTTCTTAAACGTGACCACACCCGAAAATGAAATCATCATACCAAGCTGGATAAAACGCTCTGCCATTTCCAAAGAACCCGAATAAGAGTGCATAATGCCCCCACGAGGACCCACACCTTCACTTTTAATAATCTCATATGTGTCGTCCAAAGCATCACGGGTGTGCACTACAAAAGGCAAGTCCAAGTCTTTTGACAACTGAATCTGCCGCCGAAAAACACGCTCTTGCACTTCTTTCGGTGCTGTCATCCAATGATAATCCAATCCAATTTCACCAAGGGCAATAACTTTGGGATTATGCAAATGACTGATAAGCATGCCCTCCACTTCCTGCGTGTAAGAACCTGCCTCCGTCGGGTGCCAGCCAATCGTACTGTAAAGCTCATCATATTGATGAGACAGTACAAGCGACTTTTCAATGGTTTCTGCATCAAATCCCACAATATTCATCTTGGTGACACCTAACTCGCGTGCAAAAGCAATTTCTTCAGCTTCTTTGCCTGCAAAATTGTCCACGTTGAGGTGTGTGTGCGTATCAAAAATGTTCATCATTCATTCCTCTTTATATCAGTTTCTATTATATCAAAATCTCTGAGCAAATGCAGATTGTCCCTTTGTTCTCCAACAAAAAAACCAGCGGTCTCGAGTTTCCGTTGGTTCTTCATCTTGTATTCGTTTGGATTATGCAGCCAAAACTTTGCGTCCTTTACGACGACGGCTAGCAAGTACGCGACGACCGTTTTTAGTTGCCATACGATGACGGAAACCATGTTTGCGCGCACGACGGATTTTACTTGGTTGATAAGTACGTTTCACTTTGAATACCTCCTCTTAGATTCTTGTATTCGTTTAGCCGGCTATTGTGATCAGTTACTAAACATACTTTACTATTCTATATGATTCTACGCCTTTTGTCAATAGCAGCGTGGAATTGTTTTTGGTAAATCTAAAGAAAGGTTGCTTAAACCTCTTATAATTCTCTGGTTGCCTCATAAAAAGGAATGAGAGTTGTCATAGCCTTCTGGAGTTGCTCCAACACTTGTCTTACTGATGCGGATTGGGCTAAATCCACATCGTATTTTACTAAGACTTTACGGACTTGCCCTGTTTTTACTTGTTGGCTCAAATACTTCCGATTTTCTTCTGTTCCAGTAAATCGTTGACTGACTCCATTTATTTGAGCCAAATAATAAACTGGAACTGCGATTGGCACCTGCAAGACCCGATTTTGCTTGGTCAGACTGGTCTCATCTTTCTTACGCTCAATAAAACTAACTTCTAGCGACACCCCAAAGTCTTTCGGATTCCCATATAAGCGAAGGGCAAACATTGGTTCTGTGACATCGCCACAACCGCGCAAGTAGTTCCAAAAATGGGGACGCAAAATTTGAGCTTGATTCATCCAGTTGCTGGTACGCTCCAGAGTTAATTTTGGATAAAATCTTTGAAATTGCTTAACCAAGTCCGAAAATTCCGCGCGTGCTGCCTGACCTTTCTGTTTGAAATCAAGCATCATTTCTCTCAATTCTCCCGCTTTATCAGGAGAAATATATTTATGTCCTTGTAATGCTAAGTAAGTTTCAATAGCTGGAAAAATAGACATGTAAGCTCCTTTCTTCTCAATCTCAAGCACGTCAATTAGTGGACTAAACGGAAAGAAAGACTGAAAAGAAATTCTTCTCAGTCCTTAGTTTATTATTCACTGTCAATATCCACAACAACATAACGGTTTGGTTCGTCACCCTCTGAATAGCTGGTAAGCCCGTCCATTTTAGAAATAATTCGGTGAATAATTTTCCGCTCATTGTTAGACATAGGGTCGGTTTTTTGACTATGTTGGTATTCCAACACACGATCAGCTAGCTTCTGAGCGTAGCTTTGTAGAACTTCTGCTCGATGTTCTACATAATCATTGACATTGATAGAAATGTAAAAACTCTTAGAATAGCGATTATAAAGATAATTCTGTGCCAACAATTGAAGAGCTTTCAGCACTTTTCCGTGATAGCCAATAATGCGACCAGGCTCATTGGTATCAATCTGCATATCGATTGTCCGACGATTATGAGCACTTGCAATGCTAGCTTCAACATCCATTTCGTCCACGATGTTTTGCACATAGCCCGTCACACTCGCAACAACTTCTTCAACATCATAATTTTCTTCCACTTGAATGCCCAAATCTTCAAAATCAGCCGGCTCTTCAGCTATCGGTTGGACTTCCGAGCGCTTTTCTACAGCCTGGTCAAAAGAAATAATCTTGTCAGTTGTCTTTTCTTCTTGAGCGACCGATTTTTGAAAATTTACGATGTCACTATCTTTCAATAAGTCAATTGTGCCTGTTTCTTCAAGAATCGTGCTGACTTCTTTTTCGTGCTTCAAAATTTCAGCTTTGACATCATCTGAAATTTCTTTGCCTTCTCCTTCGATTTTTTTAATGGCTGCAACAACATGTCCTAAGTCAACAGTTGCTTCACTCACACTTTTAACGGGTTCGTTTTGAGCATTGATTGCTTCCGGAACACCTTTGACAGCCTTTTGATTTGCCTTTACCACCGTCGTTTCGTTAATAGGTTCCACATCAACTTGGGCTAATTTCTTGCCAAATAATCCTAAAAATCCTTTTTTCTCACGAGAAATCACTTTGATATGTGCTTTCATCCGTGGAATATCTAACTCGCGCAAGCCATTTTGAATGGCTTCTTCAACACTCGCTCCTGTAAATAATACCATACAAGCGCCTCCTTACTTTCTCTTTTTTTGTGCTTTACGATAAGCACGTTTTTTCTTTTCTTCACGTTCCCGCTCAGCAGTCGCTTTCGCTTCTCTTTCTGCAATGATTTTATACGGATTGCTTAGTAAAAGCGTTTGGAACACCTGATACGCATACGATGTGCTCCAATATAAAGCAACCCCACTTGCTACACTCATGGCAAAGAAGAAGACAAACAGCGGCATGACAAACATCATTCCTGTCATCAAGCCATTACGCTCTGCCATTCCTTTATTGCTCAACCAAGTACTCAAAAAGGTGAAAACAGCTGCTAAAACTGGCAAAATATAATAGGGATCTGTCGCGCCCAGATTCAGCCATAGAAAGTGCCCTACTTTAAGAAATTCAACACGCGTCAAAGCATGATACAAGGCAATCAACACAGGCATTTGAATGAGCAAGGGCCAAAATGATGCCGATGGCTTTACTCCTAATTCCTTATACAGCTTTTGTGTTTCTTCTGCCAAACGACTGCGACTTTCCATGTCGCGTCCTGGATACTTCGCCTGCAATTCTTTCACTAACGGCTGCGCTTCCTGCATTTTCCGAGAAGCATTGATCTGCAATTGGAAAACAGGCAAAAGAACTGTCCGAATAATCAATGTGAAAAGGATAATCCCAATTCCTGTACTTCCATTGAATGACAGGAAACGAATCGTTACGGCGAAGAAATAGACAAATCTCTCCCATAAATCCGGCGAACTCGCTGTGACCTCACTCGTCCCACACGCCGTTAAGATGAGCGAAGCTAAAACTAAAAGCCCCGCCAGTTTACTTTTCTTTTTCACTACTCAAACCTTCCTGATAAATTTTTGCTATTTTTAGTACATGAAGCAAATTTTGCTCTAATTCTTGATAAGTCAGAATTTCCACACCTTTGCGTGCAATAACGACAAAATCAAGCGCTGCTAACTCTGCTTGATGAGCTATCAAAACGTGTCGAATACGGCGTTTAATCTTATTGCGCATGACCGCATTTCCTAGTTTTTTACTGACAGATATTCCTACTCGAAAGTGTTTTTGTTTCTTTTCTAATTTATAAATGACGAATTTTCTATTGGCAAAACTTTGCCCACTTTTGAAAATCGCATTAAAATCTTTCTCGCTCTTGACGCGATAGCTTTTCTTCAAAACTCAACTCCATCTACCAAAATTATATCTATTATACCATAATTTTCAAAAAAACCAATAAGAGCAGGCATATTCACCATTTTACTCTATCCAACTGATACAAAACGCATGTAATTCACTCTTAGTCTGTTAAAGGAATCGTAAAGCCAAAAAAGAGCGACTAAGATTGGCCCCTAATCGCCCTTTTCCATTTGCTACGAAATGATTACATGCATTCATCAATCTGAACAATGCTGGGTTTTTAACTATTTTTTAGATTCTTTTGCAAAAAATTGTGTGGCTGCAACCGCTGCTTTCCAGCCTTTGTACAATTTTTGGCGCTCTAGCCCTGACATAGTTGGCTGGAATGTTTCCCCGACCGCATTTAATGTTTTCAACTCCTCCATGTCTTTCCAATAACCAACCGCAAGACCTGCCAGAAAAGCTGCCCCAAGAGCTGTTGTTTCCAAATTTGCCGCACGCGCTAACTCAATTCCCAGAATATCTGCTTGGAACTGCATGAGAAAATCATTCATGGCAGCACCACCATCTACCTTCAGAACTTGGATAGCTGTACCTGTGTCCATTTGCATGGTGTCAATGATATCACGCACTTGATAAGCAATGGATTGCAGAGTTGCCTTGATGAAGTCTTCTTTACTTGTTCCACGCGTCAAGCCAAAAATGGAGCCTCTTGCTTCTGGATCCCAATAAGGCGCTCCAAGCCCTGTAAAAGCTGGAACAAGGTATACTTCATTTTCATTGGTAGATTTTTTTGCATATCTCTCAGACTCAGGTGAGCTAGCAATCATACGAAGACCGTCACGAAGCCACTGAATGGCACTACCCGCAATAAAAATCGAACCTTCCAAAGCATAAGTTACTTTGCCATTTATCCCATAACCAATGGTCGTCAAAAGATTATTTTTGGATAAATTGCACTCCTGACCAGTATTCATAATGATGAAAGAGCCTGTCCCATAAGTATTCTTCACCATTCCCGGCTCAAATGCTAATTGCCCAAAGAGAGCTGCCTGCTGATCGCCCGCCATTCCTGCAATTGGTACCTCTCCACCATAAAAATGATAAGGTGCTGTTTTACCGTAAATTTCTGAATTCGAGCGAACTTCTGGCAACATCGCTTTAGGAATGTTGAGTAAGGACAAAATCTCATCATCCCATTGGAGCTCTTTGATATTGTATAGCATGGTCCGCGCTGCATTTGAATAATCAGTCACATGAGCTGCACCATCCGTTAATTTCCAGACTAACCAGGTATCAATCGTACCAAAGAGCAATTCTCCTCGCTCTGCACGTTCCTGCGCTCCCTCTACCTGATCTAAAATCCAGCGTACCTTGGTCGCAGAGAAATAAGCATCTATGATCAAACCTGTTTTTTGATGAAAGAAATCTACATATCCATCTTGCTTGAGCTTTTCTGCTAAAGGAGCTGTTTGCCGAGACTGCCAGACAATGGCATTGTAAATGGGCAAGCCCGTTTCTTTATCCCACACAACCGTTGTCTCCCGTTGATTGGTAATGCCGATTGCTTCAATCTCTGTGGGCTTGATGCCACTTTCAATAAAAGCATTTGCAATGACCGACTGCACAGAATTCCAAATCTCATTTGCATTGTGCTCAACCCAGCCCGCTTGTGGGAAAATTTGAGTAAATTCTTTTTGACTTGTGGCAACCTTCTCACCTTTTTTATTGAAAATAATCGCTCGCGAGCTAGTTGTCCCTTGGTCAATCGCCATAATATAGGTTTCTTGTGACATAAAACGCCTCCGTTGTATAATCTGCTTTTATTATACACAATAAAGCGCTTTCTTTCTATCTTTTTCTTCTGTTTTTGTGAAAATTTCACTTAAACTTTGTTTCAAGCATATAAAAAACGACTTCCTTTCAGAAGCCGTTTCATTATTTACACATTACAAACGAGCGTTCAATTCTTTGCCCAATTCTTCAAATCCTGGTTTTCCAAGAAGAGCAAACATATTTTTCTTGTAAGCTTCTACACCTGGTTGGTCAAATGGGTTAATAGCATTCAAGTAGCCAGAAATAGCAATAGCCAACTCAAAGAAGTAAATAGTATAGCCAAGAGTAAAGGCATCTTGCTCAGGAAGTGTTACATACATATTTGGCACGTCACCGTCAGTATGAGCCAGAAGTACACCGTCTGTCGCTTTCTTGTTAACAAAGTCAACATCTTTTCCTTGAAGATAGCCAAGTCCGTCTAAGTCTTCTGCCAATTCAGGAATCGTTACGTTTTTGCGTGGTTTGTCCACACGGACAACTGTTTCAAACATAATACGCGCACCTTCTTGGATAAATTGTCCAAGAGAGTGAAGGTCTGTTGAGAAATTAGCAGATGTTGGATAAATACCTTTTTGGTCTTTTCCTTCTGACTCACCAGCTAATTGTTTCCACCATTCTGAGAAGTATTGCAGAGATGGTTCGTAGTTAACCAAAATTTCAGTCGCATAGCCTTTGCGATAAAGGATGTTACGAAGAGCTGCGTACTGATAAGCTTCGTTTTCTGCAATCTTGTCTGAAGTGTAGTCCTTACGAGCAGCATTAGCACCTTCCATAAGGGCTTTGATGTCTGCGCCTGATGCTGCAATTGGTAGAAGTCCTACTGCTGTCAATACAGAGAAACGTCCGCCAATGTCATCTGGCACCACAAATGTTTCCCAACCATTGGCATCTGCTTCCACCTTAACTGCACCTTTTTGGCGGTCAGTTGTCGCATAGATACGTTTGTTAGCTTCAGCTTCACCATATTTTTTAATCAAAAGTTCTTTGAAGACGCGGAAAGCAATAGCAGGTTCTGTCGTTGTCCCTGATTTAGAAATCACATTAACTGAGAAATCTTTATCTGAAACGTATTCTACCAAGTCTGCAAGGTAAGTAGATGAAATAGAATTTCCAGCATAAAGGATTTGTGGAGCTTTGCGTTCTTCTTTGGTTTGCAAGTTTGCAAAATGATTGCTCAAGAAATCAATCGCTGCTTTTGCTCCAAGGTATGACCCACCAATCCCAATCACGACCAAAACATCGCTGTCTGATTTGATTTGTTCTGCCGCTTTCAAAATGCGAGCGAATTCTTCTTTGTCATAGTTTTCTGGAAGGTCAAGCCAGCCACGGAAGTCACTTCCTGCACCAGTTCCTTTGCGCAACAGTTCATCTGCCGCAGAAACTTGTGTTTGCATGTAATCTACTTCATGCGGTGCAACAAATTTTCCAAGCACGTTTGAGTAATTAAACTGAATATGTGTCATTATAGTCCTCCAATTTTTCTTCTCTACTATGATACCGCTTTACTACTTTTTTATCAAGCAATTTTCTTGAATAAAACGTTTCCAAATTGTTTTTTTATAATTAACTTTCAAAAATCGCAATCTCATACCAACCTTTAAAGCAATCGTTTGCGTAAATCAAAAAATAATCACCCACAGAATACTTCTAAAATAAAAAATAGAGGAAAATAAATAGTAGCCTAATCTTAGGTTCTAGAGTTTAGCTAATGTTTCCTTTTTTGAGTCGATTATTTTGCAGAGACAGCAAAAGTGCCAACAGTGAAAAGACAACAAAAATAAACCAGCACAAGTAGATATTGTAGGCAGAGATAACTGAAAAGAGGACCGTTCCCAATGGCAGAGAAAAGGTAAATAATAATCCGAGAAAGTTATTGCTTTGAGCCAAGACATCAGACGGTAGATTTGCCATTAACATAGCATCTAGTTTAGGCGTGGATTTCCCCATTATGTAAGCAGAAAAAGCTAAAATAAGAATCCCAATGATGGATGGCAATCCTACTAAGTTGCTAATGCCAACTAATCCAAATGAAGAACTATTCATTATGAGCAGAAATGAGAATGATTTTTTTGAAAAATAATCGTGAGGTGTTAAACTTCCTAAAATGGCGCCAACTAACAAAACAACTTCTACGATCAAAAGAGATTGTGCATAAGTAAGATGAAAAATGGTATGTTTTAGAAAATAAAAATTGTAAATACTGTTAATAGCTCCTCCCATCATATTCAAAGTTAAAATCGCAAGTAACAAGTGAATGAATGAAGCATTTTCGGATTCTTGAAAAATCAACTCCATATTTTGATAAAGCATTCTAAATTGCGTAAAAAGAGAAATTTTTTCAGGAGTTGCTACCACAGCTTCATGGGTTAATTGACGACGCTTGTGCAAAAGCACTAAAGAAGAGGCTAGAAATGACAACGCATTGATTATGGCAACTAGTGCAAAATTATTGTCTGAAGTTGCGAGCAACCAGACCCCTACTGTTTGTCCAGTAATGCTGCATAAATAAGTGATAAATTGCGTAAAGGAATAGGCTTCAAATAAATCATCTTTTTCTAAATTCTTTTGCAAAATCGGCATTCTTAACCCACCAGCATAGTCACTTAACATATCTGTTAGCACATTCAAAAAACAGATAATTGCAAAAATAAGAAATGTCTTATTAGAAATCAGAAAAGTTACCCCTGTAAATAGAAGTGCCTGAACAAAGCCGATAAAAATCATGAAATCGCCTTTTCTACCTGTCCTATCGGCTTGTACTCCTATCCAAAATGTGAAAAGTGTAGGAATAATTGTAATGATATTTGCAATAAACACAGCTGTATTGGCATAAGGCAAACTAGCAGCATAAATCACAAACACAATATTGTATAAATAAGACCCCATTAGGTTAAGCATCCGAGAGAGCGTAATACTTCTATATAATGCATTTGAGAAGAATAATTTCATATCAAGTTTCCTTTCAAACTTTTGTTGCACTAAGTATAACTTGAAAAGCGACTTCCAAAACAAAATTGTCATATATTCAACTCCGTTTTTGAGCAAAAAAAATAAGGAAAGCAGTCTATTTTTTTATTCCATAGACTCATTTCCTCACTTTAAATTTTTTTGCAAAAAAGTTCCGATTGTCATTTATTCACATTCTTTTAACCAGTCAGACATATTTTTAGAGTAATAATCAGCACTCTGCTTGCAACCTATAATTTCAAGGGTTGATATAGCATTTTTCATTTTTGTAAGACCTTCATCTCTCTTTCCCAAAATATAATCATGCTGTCCATCTGCAAATAAATAGACAATTCTCAAGTATGCATCATTTTCATCAAAAAATTTTTCTTTGATTTTTTTATCAAAATAAGCAGCTTTTGTTAAACTTTTTTCTGCAATGGATTTAAACAAACCATTTAAAAGAATCGTGTAAATATAGTTTTTGTTTTTCTGTAAATCTCCTAAAAAATCAACCTTTTGAAGCATTTCTCGAGCATATCGAAAGTAAAGATCAAGAGGGAGCAAGGCGGCAATATCTGAAAACAAGCGTAATTCATACTCTCCCTAGATTTCAACAGAAAATAAATAATCATATAAAAAATTCAACTCAATCTCTGTTGCTTGAATGGTTTCATCTAAGAAAAACATGTGACCTTTGATAACAATCGCATTTAGGATATACTTTTCTTCCTTTTCAGACTGATATTGATTCATTTCATTTTGGTACATTTCCCATAATGTATTCATATCCTTCTTTTCCTGAGCTTGCCACAATTTGTTTTTTAACAAAGTATAAGAAGTGGGCTGAAAACCACGCACCAAATAGACAAATTCTTCTAGTTCTGTTCTGATATTCTCTAGACCAATTAACAGTTTTGAAGCCGAAATATCTGAATCTCCATTTTCAAATTTACTAAGCATGGAGTAGGAAAATTCTTCTCCTGTTGCAGCTTTAAGAGAGATGTGCCGACCTGTTCGCAATTCTCTAAAAATTTCACCCATGTAATACATATGTCTTTCCTTTTCTGAAAAATGATATTGATTCACTATTAAACATTATTTTTTGAAGAAGTTTTTCAACCTTTTAACACACTCTTTAGTAATGGCTCTCGTTAATATTCTTCTTACATAAAAAGAGCACACAATTCACACTCGCTTAGGGCTGCTGGATTCCTCCCCTGACCCGCTTCACGCAGAATTGTTGCTCCGATAAGTATTATACCATAAATTTGTTTTTGTGCCAATTAAGATTTTCTTTTTCTCAAAAAAGAAAGGAAAAATAAGCAGACGAATAAGCCTAGAATCGCTGGCACAACAATCGTTAAACCAGCTCTACCACTATCTAGATAGGACCAGATCATTTTCAAAAAGGCCGTGATAATTAACAGTAATGTCAACAATTTCCAACTATGGAGCCAAGTTGCTCTAATCAGAAGCAGAAAGAAACTAATTACCAAAAAAGCAAACAAAACTTTTTTGAGATTCCAATCTGCCTCCAAGAAATCTTGCTCGTAAGCTAGAAACTCTTTTACCAAAGGAGAGGTTGTCTTTGGCACCCAAAACCAAATCATACTGGTAAAGAGAGCAAAGATACTAGCAGAAATTCCAAGAAGGCTCTTTCGATAAGAGAAATAGATAATCGGTAAAATGAGAATCGGACGAATATACCAAGATAGCTGATTTTGATGACGTGTAAAAGCCCAAGCTTGAAATTCTAAATTGCCTATCAGCAACCCAATAAACAGCAAAGTTAAAAGAAAGAGCAAAGCACTTAGCCAACGTTTCATTTTTGTCTCCTCTTCCTAAAAAAATCTTGCATCATCTGAGCACATTCTGCTTCCAAAATCCCACTTTCAAGCTCAACTCGGTGATTCAGTCGTTCATCCGTTAGAATATCATAAAGGCTGCCAGCTGCGCCAAATTTTTGATTCTTTGCACCATAGATAACCTGTGGAATGCGAGCCAGACCAATGGCGCCACTGCACATAACACAAGGCTCAATGGTAACAAAAAGAGTGGTGTCTAGCAGTCGCCAGCTTTTTTCATAAGCATTTGCCTTTTCAATCGCCATCACCTCAGCGTGCATCACAGCTCGCTGCAGCTCCTCACGCGCATTGTGCCCGCGCCCAATAATTTCTCCGTTCTTGACAATGACACAACCAATCGGGATTTCATCATGGTCAAGTGCAATTTCTGCTTCTTTCAAAGCTTCCCGCATAAATTTTTCTTTTTCTTCGCGCGTATATTCCATTTCTCATCTCTTCTTCAGTTCATTTTCATTCTGCTTTCCATTATATCATAAGACAAAGAGAAAGAAAAAAAGCCACTTTACAGTGACTTTCAGGAGATTATTATGAAAAAGTTTAGAATTTCTATCAAATAAAGTTAGGAGGTCTCCATCTGATGGTTTTAGTATAACCCAGCTGGCTTAAAATTAACTTAAGAGAGAATCATTATTTAAACTTTTTTATTGCGTCAATAAAAAGCGAGCCGAAACCCGCTTTGTCTGCTTCTATTACAAACTTGACCAAACACTTTCTAAAATATTGGTTTGTTCACGACCTGGACCAACAGAGAAAGTGGAAATGCGGACACCGACAAGTTCACTTACACGGCGGACGTAGTTGCGGGCATTTTCTGGCAACTCTTCTAAACTGCGAACACCTGTAATGTCCTCTGACCAACCTGGTAATTCTTCATAGATTGGTTTGCAGCGTTTGAGTTGCTCTAAACTAGCTGGGTAATGGTCAATACGTTCACCGTCTAGGTCGTAAGCTACACAGATTTTAACTATATCCAGTCCCGTCAAAACATCAATGGAATTGAGAGAAAGGTTGGTAATCCCAGACACACGGCGACTGTGACGCATAACAACTGAATCAAACCAACCAACACGACGAGGACGCCCTGTAGTCGTTCCATATTCATGCCCGACTTCACGAATGCGGTTGCCTACTTCATCAAACAGTTCTGTCGGGAATGGCCCGTCACCAACACGACTGGTATAGGCTTTACAAACCCCAACAACCTTGTCAATTTTGCTTGGACCCACACCGGAACCAATCGTCACACCACCTGCAACAGGATTAGAAGAGGTAACAAATGGATAAGTGCCCTGGTCAATATCTAGCATAACTCCCTGCGCTCCTTCAAAAAGGACACGTTTACCTTGATCGAGAGCATCGTTCAAGATAACCGACGTATCGGTCACGTATTGTTTAATCTGCTGACCGTATGCGTAGTATTCTTCAAAAATATCGTCAAATTGGATAGCTGTGCTGTCGTAGAGTTTTTCAAAGAGACGATTTTTTTCAGCTAAGTTGCGCTCCAAACGTTCTCTGAAAATATCCTTATCCAAAAGATCAGCAATTCGGATTCCCACGCGAGCTGCTTTGTCCATATAAGCTGGACCAATTCCCTTAATAGTCGTTCCGATTTTGTTATCACCTTTAGCTTCTTCCTGTAAGCGATCTAACTCAATATGGTAAGGAAGGATAACATGAGCACGATCTGAAATCCGAAGGTTATCTGTCGTGACACCCTCCTCGTGCAAATAAGCCAATTCCTTTACAAGAGACTTGGGATTGACTACCATTCCGTTTCCGATAATAGAGATTTTCTCTGGGAAGAAAATACCGGATGGAATCAAGTGCAATTTATACTTTTTACCGTCAATTACAATGGTATGACCGGCATTATCTCCGCCTTGATAACGGGCAATAACTTCGGCATTAGCTGAAAGGAAATCTGTAATCTTTCCTTTTCCTTCATCTCCCCACTGGGTTCCTACAACTACAACTGATGTCATAATTTTGTCTGAGCTAAGCGCTCGTCCTTTCTTGTCTACATGGCAGGAGTTTCACCCGCAATTATGTCTTACACTTTATTATAAGAAAAATTCCTTCTTTTTTCAAGATAAGACTATCGCAGTTGTTTGCAAATGACGAAGCTTGAATACCCCTCTTTTGGAAAATTCTTATCCTATCTAAAATAGAATCGTTTTCTTTTAAAAAAGGTTCGGAAAACGTAGTAGAAATTTGTTTTCTGAGCATTTTTATAATAGACTAAAAGTATTAGAAAATAAACAGGTATTTCCCATGAACATCAATCACTTATTCGAAAAATTAGCAACAGATGCACCTATTTTACAAGCTACTTTCGGGTTGGAAAGGGAGGGCTTGCGCATCAATCAAGACGGAAAATTAGCTCAAACTCCTCATCCCCAAGCATTTGGCAACCGCAATTTTCACCCGACGATTCAGACCGATTTTAGTGAGCAGCAATTAGAACTCATCACCCCGATTGCAACTTCTACAAAAGAAGCAAGGCGTTTTCTCGCTGCCATTACCGATGTAGCTGGACGAACGATTCCAAAAAACGAAGCAATCTGGCCACTCTCTATGCCCCCAAAATTATCGCCAGCAGAAATTCAAATCGCTCATTTAGAAAATGATTTTGAGCGCTATTATCGAGAGGGGTTGGCGAAAAAATATGGAAAAACACTACAAGCTATCTCAGGCATTCACTACAACATGGAGTTGGGACCAGACTTGATCCAAGCTCTTTTCAAGGTCAGTGATTACAAGAATATTCGTCTGTTTAAAAATGACCTCTATCTCAAATTGGCTCGAAACTTTTTACGGTTCCGCTGGTTTCTGACTTATTTATACGGGGCAGCACCAATTGCTGAAGAAGGTTTTTTGACGAGAAAGATTTCTCAACCTGTACGTTCTATCCGCAACAGTGATTTAGGATATGTAAACGATAAAAAGATTCATATCTCTTATGCCTCACTAGAATCTTATGTGAGCGATATAGAGAAATACGTAGCACAAGGCGATTTAATTGCTGAGAAAGAATGCTACATGCCTGTTCGTTTCCGTGGGCAAAAAGAAAATCGGCGTTACTTGGAAAAAGGAATTACCTATTTGGAATTCCGTTGTTTTGACCTCAATCCTTTTGAGGTGCTAGGAATCAGTCAGGAGACCATGGACACGGTTCATCTCTTTTTGCTTGCCTTGCTCTGGCTAGATGATGTAGCAGAGCCTGATGAAATCCTAGAGCAAGCTCATGCTCTAAATGAGCAAATCGCTCTTAGCCACCCTCTAACTCCTTTGCCTGTTGAAGCTGACAGCGATTTACTCCTTAGAGTCATGCAAGCTGTCATCCACCAGTTCGGATTAAGCTCTTATTACCAAGACCTACTTCTTCATGTAAAAAATGCAATTGCTGATCCCAGTCTGACCCTTTCTGCCCAGCTCTTGCCTTATATTTATAACCAATCCTTAGAAGCCTTTGGTTTAGAAAAAGCCAAAGAATACCACAACTACGCTTGGCATGCACATTATGCGCTAAAAGGCTATGAAAATATGGAACTCTCCACTCAAATGCTCCTCTTTGACGCTATTCAAAAAGGAGTGCAAGTAGAAATCTTAGACGAAAGTGACCAGTTTTTAAAGCTTCAACATAAAGATCATATCGAGTATGTCAAAAATGGCAATATGACCTCAAAGGACAACTATATCGTGCCTCTTGCGATGGCAAATAAGACAGTAACTAAGAAAATTTTGTCTGCTGCTGCTTTCCCAGTTCCTGCTGGAGCTGAATTTTCCACTCTGGAAGAAGGAATAGCTTACTATCCCTTTATCAAAGATAAGCCGATTGTTGTCAAACCCAAATCCACCAATTTCGGGTTAGGAATTTCTATTTTTCAAGCACCTGCCAATCGAGACAGTTACCAAAAAGCATTGGAGATTGCCTTTTCAGAGGACAGCTCTGTCCTTGTTGAGGAATTTATCGCAGGAACCGAATATCGCTTCTTTGTCCTCGACAGAAAATGTGAGGCAGTGCTTCTGCGCTTAGCAGCCAACGTTATAGGAGACGGTCAGCATACTATTCGAGAATTGGTAGCTTTTAAAAATACCAATCCCCTACGAGGTCGCGACCATCGCTCTCCACTGGAAATGATTGATCTTGGGGAGATTGAGCTACTCATGCTAGCCCAGCAAGGTTATAAAGCAGATGATGTCCTACCGCAAGGAATTCAAGTTTTTCTTCGCCGTAATTCTAATATTTCTACTGGTGGAGACTCAGTAGATGTGACTGAAACCATGCACACCTCCTATAAGGAACTAGCAGCAGAAATGGCAGCTGCTATGGGAGCTTGGGTCTGTGGCGTGGATTTAATTATCCCAGATAGCACACTTCCAGCCAGCAAAAACAATCCTAACTGTACCTGCATTGAGCTCAATTTCAATCCTTCTATGTATATGCACACTTATTGTGTAGAAGGTCCCGGTCAAAGCATTACACCTAAAATATTGGCTAAACTCTTCCCAGAAATCCATTAAACTTCATTACATAAAAAAACGAGCAAAATAAACAGCTCGTTTTTTTATGTATAACTTTCAATGAAAAATAGAAATATCTGCTAGAATTTCTCAGCTACTCCCAGTCTCTTCCATGACCGTGTTTGATTTCAAATTCAAAATAACCATCTTCTTGGATTTTTTTGAAAATGTCCCGATAGGCTTCTTCATCAAAAAACGGTCCTTTATAAAGAATTTCAAAACTTAAACCGTCGTATTCTAAGTAGGCATGTGAAGAGCGAAAACCATTTCGCTGGTAGAAATCCATACGAGCTTTTCGCTGTTCCAGATTATCACAAGGCTCGTCAAGGCGTTCTACCTCTAAAACCATTGTCCTTTGGTAAAAATCCACCAATTTATCAATAATTTTGCCACCATAACCGTGGCTGCGTAAATGAGGCATGATCGCAAAAAAGCTAACATAAAAGGCTTTGTCATTGTAGACTGAAAAGGCAAAACCGACAAATTCATTCTCATCATAAAAGGCAAAGAAATGAGAAAATTCTCCATCTCCATAGCGTAGCAGCTCTGATAGCGGTGCACGCTCCTCCTCAGGAAAGGCTTCTATATTCAATTGCTCTACTTTTTCTAAATCCGGAAATTCAGCTGTAATAATCTGACTAGTTAAAGACATGACTTTCTCCCTTTTTAACTGCTTTTCTTTTATTTTATCAAAAATGAAGGTATTTGAGAACTATTGGACTAACATTCCCAATCATAAAAGAGGTCGGATTCTACCAACCTCTTTCGGAATTCTTAATTCATCACAATCATGGCTTTAATCGTTTTTCTGTCAGCCATGTCTTTGTAGGCTTGGTCAATGTCTTCTAATTTGTAAGATTGAGTGAAAACTTTACCAGGATTGATTTGACCGTCTAGAACTGCTTTTAACAAGACTTCTTTATCATAAGTTGTACAAGAAACAGGTCCACCAGCCATTGCCAAGTTGACCATCCAGTAGTCACCGATATTGATGTCTCCTGTATGTGGCACTCCGACGCGTCCGACAAATAGCATCTAGACGCGCAACTTCCTATACTTCCATTCTCCCCAGCTTCACAAATACTGCTGCTTTCATCTTATTGCTCCTTTCTCTATTAAAAAGATAATGCTCCACATTCATCAAAAAGATAAAACATTTACATTTTTATTATATACCTTGGAGTGCACTCTAAGCCAAGAAATTTTTAAAAAATCTTAGCAGTCCATGATTATTTTCAGCCAAACTTTTTATTAAAAATATCGTTCAGTTCCGTCTTTGATGCTTTTTTATGCTAAAATAGACTTAGAAATTTCAGAAGAAACGGGATTAGATAATTTATGTCCAGAAGAGATTATAGAAATGTACGTTCTAAAAGATGGATTGGTATACTACTTATTTTTATCGCAGTCGGTATTATTATGCAGTACCTCATCCCGATCCTCTTTGCTGTCGGTATAGGCTACGGAATTTACTACTATGCAACCCATCAGCCGAAAAAAATCACAGGACCTAGTGCCAGTCAGCAAATTGAAGATTTGAAAGAGGAAATCAGAGCTGCAGATAGTCGAATCAAACAATTAGAGGCTTATCTGGAAGAAAAGGCTTATGAAAAATACCAACAGTTGGCTGAACAGCTCTTGCCTCAATTAAGCTATATCCAAGGTCGGACTGATACCTTGAGAAAACATATCTCACCTGAGATTTACCAGCGGATTCAACGGAAAGTGCAAGACGTAACAGCAGACATTCATGCTCAACTTTACAACCTCCGCACGCAAGATGCTGAGACTACAAAGACAAGCCTTGAAGAATTAGCACCAGAATTGCTCGAAACCATTCACAATATCCAAACCGACCATGAAGCTATTCTCAAGAAAATTTCTCAATCAGAAAGCAACAATAAGGAAGAATTAACTGCGATCCATCAATCTCAAATGGAGCATTATGAGGATATTTTGGAGGGCTACCTAAAAATCAAGGCTTCCCCGAAAGATTTTTACAATGCTGAGGAACGGCTCTCCAGTGCCAAAGCGGCTATTGAGCAGTTTGATTTAGACTTGGATGAAACACTCCGTCAGCTTAACGAAGCTAACCTACGAGACTTTGATATCAGCTTGCGGATTTTAACTAAAAAAGAAACGAACACAGAACTATAACATCAAAAGGAGACCTTATGAGCCAAGAATTTAACTTCGACATTGACAAAATCGCTAACAATGCCATTACGAAAACGGATAAAACCACCGAAATCATTGAATCAACCAAAACTCAAGCAAATGGGCAGTTAACTTTTTTGGAGAAATTAACTCCTGAACAACAAAATGCTATCATGGCAAAAGCCCCTCAGTTGGTAGATAACTTTATTTCTGACCAGAATGCTCTTTTAGATTTTGGACAAGCCGCGGTCGAAGATGTTAATAACACTGTCAACCGTATTTTAGCCGAGCAAAAGAAACTTCAAATCCCACAAGTCGATGAATTGCTAAAAAACACTAATAAAGAGTTAAATGGTTTTGTTGCTAAGTACAAGGATGCTCAAATTGCAGAACTAGATAAAAAGCCAAATTTCTTAGAAAAACTCTTTAAACAAAGTAAGAATACCTTGCAAGAGTTCTATTTTGATTCACAAAATATCGAGCAAAAAATGGACGGAATGGCTGCTACTGTCGTCAAGCAAGAAGATGTACTCGCACGCAATATCGTTTCTGCTGAGATGTTGATTGAAGACAATACCAAATCCATTGAAAATCTAGTCGGTGTCATTTCCTTTATCGAAGCCAGTCAAAGAGAAGCTGGTGCGCGTGCCTTGACTCTTCAAAATGAAGTGGCACAATTAGATACCGCCACTCTAGATTACCAAACCAAATCACAAGAATTGGCTCGCTTGACTGAAGTTGTCAATACATTGGAACAGCAACACACTGAATACATCAGCCGTCTGTATGTTGCTTGGGCCACTACCCCGCAAATGCGTAATCTCGTGAAGGTATCTTCTGATATGCGCCAAAAGCTCGGCATGCTTCGTCGCAATACCATTCCGACCATGAAGCTCTCTATTGCTCAACTAGGCATTTTGCAACAATCAATGAAATCTGGTCAGGTAGCGGACGCCATTTCTAATGCCAACAATGCAGCGCTTCAAATGCTGGCTGAAACCAGCAAAGAAGTCATTCCACAAATGGAGAGAATCTCGCAAAATCCAACAATTGCTGTCGAATCTGTTACTAAGTTGGCTGAAAGCTTAGTTGCTCAAAACCAAGGTATTATCGAAGCCATTGACAAAGGGCGGGAGAAACGCGCTCTCCTTGAAGCGACTGTGATCCAATCCGCTGAAACCATTAACGACTCTGTTAAACTACGCGACCAAAAGATTATCCAGGCTTTGCTAGACCAGGGAAAAGAAACTCAAAAAGAAGTGGATGAACGGACTACAAACGAAAGCTAATGGACTGGAAATAGAGTCTGAGACAAAAGTTTCCTAAATTCTTACGATATACTATTTTTTCATCGAAACGAAATAGGTGCTTGGTTGTTGTCATTCCTTGCTATGCAAAGAATGACAACAACCTCGTCAACTATGCGGGGTGGGACAACAAAATCAATTTCTTACGAAATACCGATTTTTGTCCCGCTCCCTTTTCTTTTTTATGTTACAATAAAAGGTATGGACAAGATTATTAAAACTATTTCAGAAAACGGAGCTTTCCGAGCTTATGTACTAGACAGTACTGAAACCGTTCGGACAGCTCAAGAAAAACATCATACTCAGGCCAGCTCAACTGTAGCACTAGGTCGCACGCTCATTGCCAGTCAAATTCTTGCAGCAAACGAAAAAGGAGATACAAAAATCACCGTCAAAGTGCTGGGAACAAGCTCTCTCGGTGCTATTATCACCGTTGCAGATACAAAAGGTACGGTCAAAGGTTATGTGCAAAATCCCGGCGTAGACATTAAAAAAACCGCGACTGGCGAAGTGCTGGTCGGACCATTCGTTGGAAATGGCGAATTCCTCGTCATTACAGACTATGGAACTGGAAATCCTTATCATTCTATGACACCACTTGTATCTGGTGAGATTGGCGAAGATTTGGCATTCTATCTAACAGAAAGCCAGCAAACTCCGTCAGCTGTCGGGTTAAATGTTCTACTAGATGCCAATGACAAGGTCAAGGTTGCTGGTGGTTTCCTCTTGCAAGTCCTTCCTGGTGCCAAAGAAGAAGAAATCGCTCGCTTTGAAAAGCGAATCCAAGAAATGCCTGCTATTTCAACACTTTTAGAATCCGAAAACCATATTGAAGCCCTGCTTTCAGCTATCTACGGCAACGAACCTTACAAACGATTGTCAGAAGAAGAACTCCGCTTCCAATGTGATTGCAGCAAAGATCGGTTTTTAAATGCCCTCTCAAGTCTACCTAAGTCAGATCTTGAAGAAATGCGAGATGAAGACCACGGTGCTGAAATCACTTGCCAATTCTGCCAAAGCACATATCATTTTGACGAAAAAGACTTGGAGGAACTCATTCGTGACAAATCTTAACACCCCTTTTCTGATTGGCAATGTGAAAATTCCCAACCGAACGGTTCTCGCTCCTATGGCAGGAGTGACCAATTCGGCTTTTCGGACAATTGCAAAAGAGCTTGGCGCAGGACTTGTCGTCATGGAAATGGTTTCAGACAAAGGCATTCAATACAATAACAAAAAGACACTCCATATGCTGCATATTGATGAAGGGGAACATCCTGTTTCTATTCAATTGTTTGGCAGCGACGAAGATAGTTTGGTGCGCGCAGCCGAGTTTATCCAAGAAAATACCCAAACAGATATTGTGGACATCAATATGGGCTGTCCCGTCAATAAAATTGTTAAAAACGAAGCTGGGGCAAAATGGCTCAAAGATCCAGAAAAAATCTATTCTATTATCAATAAAGTTCGTTCTGTTCTAGATATTCCGTTGACTGTAAAAATGCGCACTGGTTGGTCGGACGCCTCACTAGCTGTGGAAAATGCACTGGCAGCTGAAGCTGCTGGTGTGTCAGCTCTTGCTATGCACGGACGCACACGCGAACAAATGTACACTGGGCATGCCGATCTTGAAACTCTCCACCATGTTGCGCAAGCCTTAACCAAGATTCCTTTCATTGCCAATGGTGACATTCGCACCGTTCAAGATGCCAAACAACGCATAGAAGAAGTCGGTGCTGACGCAGTTATGATTGGACGCGCTGCTATGGGCAATCCGTATCTTTTTCATCAGATTAACCACTATTTTGAAACAGGAGAAATCCTGCCTGATCTCAGCTTTGAGGATAAAATGCAAGTCGCTTACGATCATTTGAAGCGCTTGATCGACCTTAAAGGAGAACATATCGCCGTTCGAGAATTTCGTGGTTTAGCTCCTCATTACCTCCGCGGAACGGCAGGAGCTGCCAAACTCCGCGGTGCCATTTCCCAAGCCAACAGCCTTGCGGAAATTGAAGAATTGCTACAAGTTTAAACATTAAAAAAACACCAATCATCTGGGAAATTATTCCTAAATGGTTGATGTTTTTTATTAGTCATTTCTACTAGGTATCTATCCGAGCCATTTCAGTCCTTGCTTGATTGCGGTAAATGAGATCTTCTCGAACAGAGAAACCTAATTTTTTCCAAAACTGATTCCCCTCTTTATTTCTTTTAAAGACAACCAAGGCAACCTTATGAATTTTCAAATCATTTAGGACGGTTAAAACCGTTTCAACCAGCTGTCTAGCAATCCCTCTCCTGCGGCAATTCGGATGAACTGCTGTATGGTAGATATAGGCCCTTCGTCCGTCCAAACCAACTAAAATCGCTCCGATAATCATTTGATTTTCTACTGCTACCAGACAAGTTTGAGGATTTCTCTGCAAAAACCGAGCAATTCCCTCTTTTGAATCATCTAAATCATTCAATCCCATGCCTGCACATGATAACCACAATTGATAAACCTGATCATAATCCGTTTCTGTCATTTTACGAATGTTCATCTTTTAAGTCCTTATCTATCCCTGAACGTTTCAAGGAAAAACTCATAGCACTTCAAACTTCAGCTGTCCAGCTTTGACACCGACTTTCAAACTTTGTCCCATCTGTAACTCACCAGCTAAAAGTAATTCGGATAAATGATCTTCTACCTGAGTTTGTAGAGTTCTGCGCAGTGGACGGGCTCCCATCTCAGGGTCATAACCCTCTTGAGCCAGAAGTTTCAAAGCACTAGGTTGGAATTTCAGCTCAATTCCTTTTTCAGCAAGACTGACAATGAGTGGTTTCACCATAATTTTTACCACTTCCTGCATATCTTCGCTAGTCAGACTATGGAAAACAACCTTTTCATCAATCCGGTTGATAAATTCCGGACGATAACTTTTCTTGAGCTCTTCCATCATCCGTTTTTCCATGCTTTCATGATCAAAGCGGGCATCACGCGCTCCAAAACCGACCGTCTTATCATCCCGCAAACTTGTCGCACCAAGATTGCTGGTCATAATAATAATAGTATTGGAAAAATCCACCTTGCGTCCCTTGCTGTCTGTCAGCACCCCGTCATCTAAGACTTGGAGAAGCACATTGAAAATATCAGGGTGAGCCTTTTCCACCTCGTCAAAAAGGAGCACAGAGTATGGACGATTGCGAACTTTTTCAGTCAATTCGCCCCCTTCTTCATAACCGACATAACCCGGAGGCGCTCCATTGAGACGACTAGCAGCAAATTTCTCCATGTATTCACTCATATCAAAACGAATAAGTGCTGTTTCGTCATCAAAAAGAACTTCCGCTAAAGCCTTAGCCAGCTCAGTTTTTCCAACCCCAGTTGGACCCAAGAACATAAAGGAGCCAATTGGACGTTTGCTGGTGCGGATGCCGGATTGATTGCGCCGAATCGCTCGACTGATAGCAGAAATTGCTTCATTTTGCCCAATGACCCGTTTGTGCAACTCCTTTTCTAAATGGAGGTATTTCTTCGCATCTGTTTGCGTCAACTTTTGCACAGGAATTCCCGATAAACCGCTGAGTGTTGCCAAAATATCCTCATCTTTAACCTTTAGTTTGTAGACAATTGGCTGACTTTCTTTCTCCAACAAAGTGCCAACCTTTTTCCAATCGCCTGCCATTAAAGCCTCGTCTGCTGCACTCAATTCTGTTTTTACATGATTTTGCGGACCTTTATTTTGTACCGTTGCGGCAGCTTCATCTAGCAAATCAATCGCCGAGTCAGGTAGATGTTTACTTGTTAGATAACGATGAGCATACTTAACAGCTGTCTCAATCGCTGAATCTGTAATCACCACTTTGTGGTGTTCTTCATAACTTTTCTTGAGCCCCTGTAAAATCGCAATACTATCAGCTACCGTCGGCTCTTCAATAGTAATTTTGGCAAATCGCCGTGAAAGAGCTGCGTCCTTTTCAATATATTTCTGGTACTCTTCTTGTGTCGTTGCGCCGACCGTTCTAAGTGTTCCTCTAGCCAAAGCTGGCTTGAGAATGTTCGCTGCATCTAATGTCGAATCAATCCCACTGCCAGAACCCATAATAGTATGAAGCTCATCAATAAAGAGAATCACATGCCCGTCTGCTTCAATATCATTGATAATATTGTTCATCCGCTCTTCAAAATCACCGCGAAAACGAGTCCCAGCTACCACATTCATCAAATCCAGCTCCAGAACTCTCATCTTTGCAAGCTCATTTGGCACCTGACCAGCAGCCACACGCTGTGCCAAACCAAGGGCCAATGCTGTCTTCCCAACTCCTGCATCTCCTACCAAAACTGGATTGTTTTTCGTCTTGCGACTTAAAATCTGAAGCATACGCGAAATTTCTTCATCACGCCCAACGACCGGTTCTAAAAGACCAGCACGAGCCATTTCGGTTAAATCACGGGTATAGTCTTCTAGCCCGCCGCTGGTAGAAGGAGGCATTCCCATCATATTGGCCATCGTTTGTTTCGCTGCAGCAGTATTTTTATTTAAGTGGCGAATAGCCTTTATATCTTCTTTACCCCAGCTAGCCTTATGCTCTAAGTTTTTCCGAAGATCGGTCATGCGCAAAACGCCTTCTTTATCCTCATAGCTAAAGCCTGTAAATTCAAGGAGACGTGCCGCCAAACTTCCTCGGTCAAACAGCATAGCTAACAACACATGCTCTGTTCCAAGATTCTTAGCATGCACAGCCTCTGCAATTCGCTCAGCTGTCAAAAACAACACTTTCATACGATGAGAAAATGGCCAAATGGTAAAGCTTCCCTCTTGTTGATAAATCTTTCCTGTGATATGAAAGGCTGCTTTCTCAAAATCATCAATTTCAAGCGGATAATCATTTAAAACAGAACCCGCAACACTATAAGGATTATTCGCCATGGCAATCAACAAATGCCAAGACTCCAAATAATCTGTTTCAAAATGGCTTGCTAGCAACTGTGCCGACTCAATACTGTCTGTCAAAGCTTTTGAATATTTCATATATTATTTTTTCCCTTTTCTATCAACTTGTTGTAAAATTTTCTTCAACATCCGCGCACGAATTCGTGCAGCATCTGTTCCCAATACTCTAGCAGTTGCCGTTGCTAAAAGAAGATTGCCTTCTCGTTCTGTCATGATTTTTTCATCAAATAGTAGCTGAATAATATCTGTAAAAACCTGCTGACTGATCTGCTCGCCGACGCTATGCAGCAAATCACAAAGCAGCTCATGATGATTAGAAAACTCAATCCGACCAATCCGAATATAGCCACCTCCACCACGCTTGCTTTCAACAACATAGCCACGACTTTCCGTAAAACGTGTCTTGATGACATAATTTATCTGACTTGGAACAACCTGAAAAACATCCGCAATTTCACTGCGCTTCAATTCTGCAATCCCAGCTTGAGCTAAAATTGCTTTGATATATTCCTCAATACTGTCTGACGTATTCTTATGGCTCATGACAACCCTTTCTTCCAGTTCTTTCTTTTGCTCCATAAATGAGCAACTGACATTGACTATCTTTGACTAATATTATACCGAAAATCTTCCGTTTTTGAAAGAAAAAGAGCCAAATGAAAAACTGAAAAGTCTGATTATTCAAGCAAGTGAAAAAGCTTATAGAATAGGAATAATTTGAGTGTAAACGCTTGCCTTTTAATTTTAAAGCGTTATAATATAGATGAAAATTTGACGATAATAATAAAAGGAGGCCAAATGAATGAAAATGGATTGGTTCAAATATACACGTCATATACTGGTTTGGTTGTTTTCAACTTTATTCTTTTTTACAATTATTTCTGCTGACTATGTAGATGTTCAAGTCGCCACATTAGTCGCTTGTTTATTTGCCCCGTTTTTATTTGAACCGTCTTCAATAAAACCCAAAACAAAATGGACAATTGATTTAGCCATCGTTGTTACCAGTATTTTTGCTATTCTTTTTACACAAACTTATCGAATTGCTTTCACCTACTCTGAAATTACTTATTTACTTATCTCCTTAGTTGTTTTAATCTTTGTAGACTTAGTCATTTCACACAAAGGATTCACGAAACGAATTGTAAAATAATAGCAAATGGGACTAGAAAAGGTTAGAGAACAGACTTAGTTCTCTAACCTTTTTACTTATTTTAAACTCTAGATAGTGGATTGACTGATTTAGTTTTGTCCAAGTGCAGCAGCCATTGTAGCAGCTACTTCTGATTCAAAATCATTGGCAGCTTTTTCAATACCGTCACCTACTTCAAAACGAGTGAAGCTTGCAATTGTCACACCTTGACTTTCAAGGAATGCTTCAACAGTCTTGCTGTCGTCCATGATATAGACTTGCGCAAGTAATGTGTAAGCTTGGTCAACTTTTGTATTGTCCAGCATGAAGCGATCCATTTTACCAGGAATAATTTTATCCCAGATTTTTTCTGGTTTACCTTCAGCTGCAAGACCAGCTTTGATGTCTTCTTCAGCTTGTGCAATCACTTCATCCGTCAATTGAAGTTTAGAACCAAATTTGTAGTGTGGAAGCGCTGGTTTACCAACCATTGCACGACTTTCGTTGTCTTGATCAATTTTGTGGTTCATTTGAGCCAATTCATCATGGATAAATTCTTCACTCAATTCTTTGTATGAAAGAACAGAAGGTTTCATAGCGGCAACGTGCATTGCCACGTGTTTTGCAAGATCTTCGTCACTGCCTGAAAGAACTGTGATAACACCGATACGTCCACCATTGTGTTGGTAAGCTCCAAATACTTGATCATCTGCTTTTTCAACAACTGCAAAACGACGGAATGAGATTTTTTCTCCGATTGTAGCAGTTGCACTAACATAAGCAGCTTCAAGTGTTTCACCTGAAGGCATTGTCAAAGCAAGAGCTTCTTCGTTGTTAGCTGGTTTGCCTTCTGCGATTACTTTAGCTGTTTCGTTTACCAATTCAACGAATTGAGCATTTTTTGCTACAAAGTCTGTTTCTGAGTTCACTTCAACGATAGCGGCAACATTGCCGTTTACATAGACACCAGTCAATCCTTCAGCAGCAACACGGTCTGCTTTTTTAGCAGCTTTTGCCATACCTTTTTCACGAAGCAATTCAATTGCTTTTTCGATATCGCCATCTACTTCTACAAGTGCTTTTTTAGCGTCCATGACACCAGCACCAGATTTTTCACGCAATTCTTTTACAAGCTTAGCTGTAATTTCTGCCATTTTGATCCTCCAATTAAGATATTACGGTTTTATTTAATAAAAAGGGGAGGGCTAGGCCCCGCCCCATAAGTTCGTTACTTGATTATTCGTTTGAGCCTTCGACAACTTCAACGATTTCTTCGATAGAATCTGCTTGTGAATCAGTTGCAGCTAATTCTGCTTCTACTGATTCAACGTTATCTTCACCTTGGCGGCCTTCGATAATTGCATCGGCCATTTTCGCAGTGATTAACTTAACAGCACGAATAGCATCGTCGTTAGCTGGAATGATGACATCAATGTCATCTGGATCTGTATTTGTATCCACCATCGCTACAACTGGAATACCTAATTTCTTAGCTTCTTTAACAGCGATTTGTTCTTTATGTGGATCCACAACATACATCACATCTGGAATACGTGGCATTTCTTCGATACCACCCAAGAATTTTTCAAGACGAGCGCGTTGTTTGTTAAGAAGAGCGACTTCTTTTTTAGGAAGAACATCAAAAATTCCGTCTTCTTCCATACGTTTGATTTCTTTCAAACGAGCAACACGTTTTTGAATCGTTTCCCAGTTTGTAAGTGTTCCACCCAACCAACGGTGGTTGATGTAGTATTGACCAGCACGTTCTGCTTCTTCTTTTACAGCATCAGCAGCTTGTTTTTTCGTACCAACAAACAAGATAACTGCATCGTTAGCAGCCGCATCACGCATAAAGTCGTATGCTTGATCTGCAAATTTTACAGTTTGTTGCAAGTCAATAACGTGGATACCGTTACGTTCTGTGAAGATATACTTCGCCATCTTAGGGTTCCAGCGACGAGTTTGGTGACCAAAGTGTACACCAGCCTCAAGAAGTTGTTTCATTGAAATTACTGCCATGAGTAATGTCTCCTTTTTTGTTTTTTTCCTCTCCCAGATTTCAACTCGCAAAACCACCCGTAGGCAACGGCTTCACAATTCATCTGAAATGAGTATTTGCCGATCACACGACATTTATTATCATATCAAAATTTCTTCCATTTTACAAGAGGGTTTCTGCTTTTTCATGCCAAATGCACGAAGAAAATCATTCGAAATTTATAACCTTTAAAAAGGGAAAGTCCTGACTTGTCTTAATCGCTATAGTCTTTTAAGTAGGCTCTTAATTCTCGAATCATAGCTTGGCGGCCTTTGAACCGTTCATCGGCTAGTAAGCGCTCGTACTGCTCCTGTTTCTCTGGGCTCAGTTGAGCTTGATAGCTCTTTAGCTGGTCTCGGAGAATCACCAATTCATCCAGATATAGTTCTTTTAGGCTGAGCTTGTGACCAATCTCGCTCACTTCTTCATAAGCTTGACGATCAAGTTTGCGTTTTTGACTTTCCTGTTTACGGAGGATGTCCAGGATATGATTCCGGAACTTGGTCTTATAGTAAACATAGAGCTGACTTTCTTCTTCTACCAGCTGCGGATACTGGCTTACCAACTGATAGAGCACCAACATTCCCTCTTGGTCCCAATCACTTAATTCCCACAGGTGAACATAATATTCCCGACGGCACTTTAGTACAATTCCTCTTACCTTACTATATAACTCCTTGAGCTCCATCTTCTTCTCCTTCCTTTTTCTTACCTTTTAAGGATAACAAACTTGAAGCTTTTAGGAGAGCTGGGTAGCTGTTCTACTCTTTTCGGTTTCTATTTCGCACTTCTTAATACACCTATCTATCTCTTCAGGTACTTTTACATTCTTTTCAGCGGATAAAGTTAAAACCCTCTGATTCTAAATCAAAGAGTTTTATCGTTTTAATTTATTCTGGCTTTTGCTCTTCCATTTGGGATTTCACTTCATCATAACTCAAAGCATGCGAAGAACTTACACTTGGTTCATCAGGCATTTCACCAGTTTCATACAATGATTTAATTTGATGACTATCAAGTGTTTCGTATTTAAGAAGAGCTTCTGCAATCAATTTATGCTTTTCACGATTGGATTGGATAATTTCTGCTGCTTTGTTGCGCGCTTCATTAAGCAAATTACGTACTTCCTCATCAATTTCATATGCAGTCTGCTCGGAAATTGATTTTTGTGGACTTGCAGCACCAAACATTGCATGGTTTCCTTCATATTGAACTGGACCGAGTTTTTCACTCATACCATACTCTGTTACCATCGCACGTGCCATTTGTGTAGCTTGTTCAAAGTCATTGGAAGCACCTGTAGTTTGGACGTTGAAAATAATTTCTTCAGCAACACGTCCCCCCATAAGTCCTGCCAATTGCTCTTTCATATCTTCTTTAGATAAAAGAGTCTGATCTTCTTTCGGGAGAGCAATCATATATCCACCTGCACGACCACGAGGTACAATGGTTACCTTGTGAACGACACGTGCATTTGATAAAACAAGACCAACAATCGTATGTCCTGCTTCATGATAAGCGACAATTTGCCGATCACGTTGTGAAACTGTCTTATCTTTTTTAGACGGTCCTGCAATAACACGATCTTCTGCTTCATCTATATCGGAAGCATCAATAACTTTTTTATTTCGACGCGCTGCGACAAGAGCCGCTTCATTTAAGACATTTTCCAAATCAGCACCAACAAAACCAGGCGTTTGTTGAGCAACTAGTTTTAAGTCAACATCTTCAGCAAGAGGTTTATTTCTAGCATGAACACGAAGGATTGCTTCGCGACCTTTTACATCTGGCTGACCAACAAGAACTTTACGGTCAAAACGACCAGGACGCAAAAGAGCGGGATCTAAAACATCACTTCGGTTAGTAGCAGCAATGACGATAACCCCTTCATTGCCTTCAAAACCATCCATCTCAATCAGCAGTTGATTAAGGGTTTGTTCGCGCTCATCATTTCCTCCACCGAGACCAACACCACGTTGACGACCAACAGCATCAATTTCATCAATAAAGATAATCGCTGGAGCTGCCTTTTTTGCATCTTCAAAAAGAGAGCGAACACGGCTAGCACCGACACCGACAAACATTTCAACGAAATCTGAACCTGAAATACTAAAGAATGGAACTCCTGCTTCACCAGCGACGGCTTTTGCAAGAAGAGTTTTACCAGTTCCTGGAGGGCCTTCAAGAAGAACACCAGCTGGTATGCGAGCCCCTAGTTTTGTATAACGTTTAGGATCTTTTAGAAATTCAACAACTTCAACTAGTTCTTGTTTTTCTTCTTCCGCACCTGCTACATCAGAAAAGCGTACTTTTATATCTTCTTTGTTTGTCGCACGCGCTTTATTACGTCCAAAACTCATAGCTCCACGCGCTCCACCGCCTCCACCTTGATTCATCATAGAGAACAGGAAGAAAGCAAAGATGGCAAATGGCACCAGAGTTGTCAGTACCTGAATCCAGACACCACTTGAACTTTCACGTTTAATGGTGATTTCAGTTCCCTTATCTGAAGCTAATTTTTGTAATTCAGCTACCGTTAAATCTGAAGGTAGAATAACACTAGTAAAGCGGCTTACAGAGGTAGAAGAAGGAGTAAAAAACTGAATACCACTATTATCCTTTACCTTCTTTTCTTTCTTATAAGTACCTGCAACTTCAATAACACTACCATTTGGCTGATAGCTAATATCCTTTACATTTCCATTTTTAATTTCTTTAACTAGCTCAGTATAGTTAATTTGCTGACTACGACCTACAGAACTTCCAGCTGAAAAATACTGAAAACCTGTAATAACAACAACAATAATTAAAATATATAAGAAAGGATTTTTTATAAAACCATTATTTTGTTTATTTTTCATCTATCTATCAATATACCTTTTTATTTTGTATAAACTTCTTCTTTTAAAACCCCTACATATGGAAGATTCCGATAATTTTCATCAAAATCTAGACCATAACCAACTACAAATTCATTTGGAATTGTAAAACATGTGTAATCTGCTTCAATATCAACTTTTCGTCCTTCGGGCTTGTCCAAAAGTGTAGCAATTTTAACAGATGCAGCCTTTTTTTCTCTAAATAGTTCACAAAGACTTTTCAATGTTTTTCCCGTATCAATAATATCTTCGACAAAAAGAATATGACGTCCAGCAATATCTTGATCAATATCTTTAATAATATTGATAACACCACTGCTAGATGTCCCACCATGATAGCTTGACACTAACATAAAATCCATTTCAATATGGGTATCAACATGCTTTATCAACTCTGCCATAAAAGGAATGGAACCTTTTAGAATTCCTACAAAAATAGGATTTTTCCCTGCATAATCACTAGTTAATTGAGTTCCTAAATTTTTTGCTGCTGCCACGATCTCATCATGTGAAACCAAAACTTTCTTAATATCTTGTTCTAGCATCTTCTTTACCTATCTAAATTTTGAATATAAAGTTTGTTATACATTATATCATTTTTTTGACTCTTACTCAAATCACATGTTACGATTCCAGCAATTGCTAAGATTTCCCCATTTTGCTCAATAATAATAGCATTTTTTCTTTGATCTATAGGGATTTTTTGATCAATAAAGTAACGACGAAGCTTTTTATGGTGTTGGTTCAAGATAATTTCATCTTGTTCTTTTCTATGTCGAAGTAAAATTTCTGTTTCACGTGAAACAAACACTTCTTGGATGTTTTTTCCATGAAGCTCTTTTCCAAAAGAAAAGCGATAATTACCATATTCTACAATATCGTTATATTTTAACAAAATTGAATCCACTTTTAAATCAGACTGTGGACTGATTTTACGAATCTCAAAGGAATCATAATTTTTATAGAGTTCGTAACCCGCTTTAAGTGGTTGCTGATAATTAGATTGTTTGTTCAAGATTGCTAAAATATCAGAAAACTGTGCTTTACTGAGCTGCAAATCAGGAAATTTCTTTAAATAAGCCTGTAGCAAAAAACTTTGCACAGAGTAAGGTTGAGATTGAAATTCCTGCAGATTCGTCGCTACAATATTTTTAGTTAAATATGCTAATGCATCTTGCATTTGAGAAATTTCTGTTCCCAGTTCTATTAAATGCTTCCTGAACTGCGGATTTTCTTGTTCTAACAATGGAAAATACTCATTTCGAATTCGATTGCGCAAATAATGGTTCTCTTGATTTGTCCAATCCTCAAAATGAAAAATAGGAGGGAAATTTGATTTTTGAAAAGAAAGCAACGGTCTTATCAATTCTCCATTTGCAAATTTTTGTTTTTCTTTCATTCCTGAAATATGAAATAAACGGCTACCACGAAGAATTCTCATAAAAATCGTTTCTGCTTGGTCATCAGCATGGTGTGCTGTCACCAAAGCTGTGCAATTTTCTTCTAACATAATTTTTTTGAAAAAAGCATAGCGAAAATCACGCGCTTTTTGTTCTGAGAATGGTCCAGAAAAACTTGATGTAAAAATGCTTACACCAAGTTTCTTTGCTATTTTTTTTAGTTTTTCTTCTTCAAAGTCAGATTCTTCTCTCACTCCATGATTAACATGAGCAAGGTAAATTTCTATTTCTAGTTTTTCGCGATATTTATAAAGCCAGTCAAGCAAAGTCATAGAATCTAATCCACCGGAAATAGCAAGTAAAACTCTTCTATGATGTCTGAAATAGCCTTTTTTTTGCACCATTTGAAAAAATTGTTGTTCTATCATTTCAAAACCTCATAAATATCATCTGCAATTTTAGAAATGGTGTCATAATCAGCATGATTTGTAAAAATAGACAGAACAAAAGGAGAATTAGTATAAACAATTGCAACATCATGCTTAAAATCATAAGCATCCCCAATTTTATGAGCCACTTTTACATTTATATTCTTAGAAATACGCTGTCCATCAAAATTTGTTTGTGATAGTGCGTTGATAATGTCCCCATTTTGTTTATAGATAGCTTCCATCATATTTCCAGCCATCCTAGCTGACGCATCACGTTTTTCCACATCCCATTTTTTCCCAGCAATTTGCTCAATTGTTGCTTGATAAATGCTGTCTGATTGATTAGTAATATAATATCCTAAAATATTTGTAGCTGCATTATCTGATTCTTTTGCAATATGATTCATCAAATCTTGAATGCTGTATTCCTTATTATCTGATTTTTTAGAAATGCTTCCACTACCTTCTGTATCATAAGCACCTGAATAATCATTTACAGCAGGAATATATTTTAAACCAGAAGATGGCTTGTATTTTCCTTCATTCAACTGCTTTTGAGCATAATAAAGAATAGGAAGTTTTGCCACACTAGCAGAATACATTTCCAAATCTGGGTTGATACCAGCAGTTTTCCCAGAATCTAGTTGTTTTACATAGATAGAATAGTCTGCTTTATTGTACTTGCTTGTTAAGATTTCTTGAACTTTATCCATACGATTATCTGTATCAGATAGATATTTTACATCAATCCAACCTTTGCCCTCAACATAAGCATATTTTCCTGATGTCGTCTCAGCAAGTTGAGTAATTTTCACTGGATGATACGGTAATAAATTCGTCTTCACTTCCTTTGTTCCATTTACAAAAGCTTGATTGTAAACTACAAACGACGGTTTGAGCCACATTGTTTGTGAAACATCTTCACTAGATTGGACAATATCATCATAAATCATTCGTTTATCGGCAGGAATGAATTGTCCATTTGCGAGTTTAAAAACTGGGAGTCCTTGTTCATTGACTTGTAAGTCAGAAAGTTTAATTGGTGTATTCGGAGTTAAACTCCCAGCAACTTTTTCTAAATTTAAGGACGTATAAGTTGGAATTTGCTCATAAACATTTGGATTGGTTGGAAGGTCCGTGTAGTAGTTACTGTAGGTCGTACTAGTAATTTCATATTGTTGCTTTGCGGTCAATTTTACATCTTGTTCTGTACTTACTACTGTCTTTGCAGTAAAAAATGCTGGCAACAATAATAGAAATAGCAACTTACGCATGCTCTCCCCCTTCCTTTTTAGTCTCTTCTAATTTTAAAGTCTGATTTTTTCTGGACAATTCTTCTAGTTTTTCATCAGAAAACTCCAAAAATTGTTCAATCGTTTTTAATAAATTTTCCATCCTTACTGTGGCAACAATCCTGGGATTGTATAGATATATTCCCCTTGTTTAGAATAATAATATTTAGCACGTGCATATTTAGCAGCATATTCTTCATCTTTTAATTTATTAGCAAAAGCTTTTTGAGATTCTTTTTCGTTGCTTATTTCTTCGTATCTCTTTTGTAAATGCGTCAATTGTGTTCGACGTTCTAATAAATTTCGATAACTTTGAACCAAATTAAATGTCGGTAAAATGAACAATAAGATGACTAAAATCAATACCCAACCCATAAAGCGATTCTTTTTTCTTCTTTCTTGCTCTAAATAACGACGATGTTGGTTTTCATCTTGTATATAGCGATTATTTAATTGAACAATATTTCTAGCCATCTACTTCTACCTTTGTTTCTTTTATAATTTCGTACATTTTAGTGGCATCTTCTTTTTTAGTACTATCTTTCATTTCTAGAACCCGAACTAATAAAATTTTATTTCCAAAACGAATCTCTATTTCGTCATTGATTTTTAAATCTGTTGAACTTTTAGCTAAAATTTCATTTACTTTAATTCTTCCCTTATCGGCCACCTCTTTAGCAATAGGACGACGTTTTATAATACGGGATACTTTTAAATATTTATCTAATCTCATAAAGTTACCTCAATTTATTATTTTACCATTTTTTAAGAAGATATTATAGATGAAAGCGAAACTTTACAAAATTGTAAAGTTAGTAATCTTTCTTTTGATTTTTAATTTCTACCAACTTTTCTGAAAACTGCAGAAGTCCTTCTAAAATTTCATAATCTTTTTTATTTTTTACATCAAATATAACTTCAATCAATCCCTTATTTTCTGAAATTCTTGCTTTTAAATTTGTTACAGAAAGAGCTTCAAAGTAATCTTGAGTTAAGAAAAACTGTTGAGAAACTTTTTCAAATCGGACAATCACAGCTTGTTGCTTTTTTTCAACAAGCTGAACAAAAGCTTGATCTAAATAAGACTTTACAAGGCCAATTTCTAATAAAAAAGCAACAACATCTGGATATTCTCCAAAACGATCTATCAATTCATTCTGTAATTCTTCATAATTTACACGACTGTCAATTTCGCGAATACGTTTGTAAATTTCAATTTTCTGCCTTTCATCAGCAATATAATCGCTAGGAAGATAGGCATCAATCTGCAAATTAATTTCAGCATTTCCTTTTTGCCTTCTTTTTTCTATACCTTGTTTTTTAGCAATAGCCTCTTCTAATAATTGAGAATACATCTCAAATCCAACAGAATCAATAAAGCCAGATTGTGAACTTCCTAAAATATTTCCAGCACCGCGAATAGATAAATCTCGCATAGCAATTTTAAAACCAGAGCCTAATTCTGTAAATCCTTTTATAGTTTCCAAACGTTTTTCAGAAATTTCTGTCAAAGCCTTGTCAGGACGATACATGAGATAGGCATAAGCAATACGATTACTACGACCAACACGCCCTCGCAATTGATATAAAGTTGACAGTCCCATGTAATCTGCATTTTCAATAAAAAGAGTATTAACATTAGGAATATCAACACCAGTTTCAATAATAGTCGTTGTCACCAAAATATCATATTCTCCATTGATAAAATCAAGTAAAGTATTTTCAAGAAGAATTTCACTCATTTGACCATGCACATATCCAATAGAAGCTTCTGGAATCAATTCTTTCAATTCTGAAACTTTTTGCTCCATTGTGTCAACTTTATTGTAAAGATAGTAAACCTGTCCTCCTCGATCCATTTCTCTTAAAACTGCATCTCGAATAACTGTTGTATTATTTTCTAAAACATAAGTTTGAACAGGGTAGCGATTTGTTGGAGGAGTTTCAATAACTGATAAATCACGTATACCTAACATAGACATATGGAGTGTACGAGGAATAGGGGTCGCCGTCAAAGTTAAAACATCAACTTTCGTTTTCAACTCTTTTAATTTTTCTTTATGTTTAACTCCAAAGCGTTGTTCCTCATCAATAACAATAAGTCCCAAATCAGAAAATTCAACATCTTTTGACAGGAGACGATGAGTTCCAATAATAATATCCACCTGCCCTTTTTTTAGTTTTTCTAAAATTGTTTTTTGTTCTGATTTACTTTTAAAACGACTTAATACTTCAATGTTGATAGGAAAATCGTTAAAACGTTCCTTAAAGTTCGTATAGTGCTGTTGAGCCAAAACCGTAGTGGGAACTAAAATTGCCACTTGTTTATGATCATTTACTGCTTTAAAAGCAGCTCTCATAGCTACTTCCGTCTTCCCAAAACCAACATCCCCAACTAAAAGACGATCCATAGGATGATCACTTTCCATGTCTTTTTTAACTTCTTTTATAGAACGCAGCTGATCTTCTGTTTCTACGTAAGGAAAATCATTATCAAATTCTTGCTGGTAAGAATCATCACTAGAAAAAGCAAACCCCTTTAATTGACTTCTCTCTGCGTAAAGTTTGATTAAATCCTCAGCAATGTCTTCGACTTGATGTTGTACTCTCTGTTTAGTTTTTTGAAAACGTCCATCATTTAATTTATTGATTTTAGGCGCTTTACCATCACTCGCAACATATTTAGAAAGAAGCTGAATCTGATCAACAGGAATAGAAATACGATCTGCATTTTGATATTGAATAGTGAGATAATCACGATGAATTCCTGAAATTTCAATCGTTTCAATTCCTAAATATCGCCCAATTCCATGAACATTATGAACAACATAATCTCCTTTTTCTAGCTCATTATAATTTTTCAAACGTTCAGCATTAGAAATATTCTGTCTACGAACTTTTCGTTTTACTTTTTTTTGCAGAATTTCATACTCTGTAATCAAAACAATTTTTTCATCTACAAAATTAAATCCTTGAACTAAATGCCCTTCTACTAATTGAACAGCATGTTCATGAATTTTAGTATCATTGACATAATCAAGTGAAATTTCATACTCTTGTAAAGTTTTATGTAAACTTTGTAAAGATAATGAAGAATTTGATTGTAAAATAACTGTATAGTTAGATTTTTTATAGCGACTGATTTCTTCTTTTAAAAGCTGGAATTGACTAAAAAATTCCTGCATAGGATACTGATTAAATTGATAAAGAGAATCAAATTTTAAATTTCCCAGTCCTTTATGAAAATTGGAAAAGAAGGTAGCTGGTTTATACTTTCTAAATATTGAATAAACATCTGCAAAATAAGATTGATTTGCAATAGCTTTACTAGTTTGTAAATCTTCTGTCAATAAATTTGCTGCTTCTAATTGAAACTGAGCATGTTTATTCATAATTTTTTGAAAATCATCAAAGAAAATTGGGCTATGTTTTGGCAGATAATCAAGAATTGTCCATTCATTTTGATAAAAATAAGATAATAATTTTCTAATATCAGCATGTTGAATTTGTTCTTTTGTACTAGCTAAAATCTCCTCTAAATAAGATTTTGAAGTTGAATCTACAGTTTTTTCTATAAGATTTTCTATTTTTTTCTGTGCACTTTTATAATCTGCTTTAGTAAATATGATATCTGTAGCAGGATGAATATGCACATGTTCTACATTTTGAATAGAAATTTGATTTTCAGGATTAAATAGACGAATACCATCAACTTCATCACCAAAAAATTCAACCCGAAAAGGCATTTGACTAGAGCGCTCAAAAATATCTAAAATATCACCACGAAGACTAAACTCCCCTTGTTTCAATACTTGTGATACTTGCTTATAACCTGAATTTAGCAATTGAGAAATCAAATCTTTCAACTCATATTCTTGCCCTATTTTTAAATCAATATAAGCTGAATTGAAATTAACAGGATTGGGTAAAAATAGTTGACTAGCTGCCACATTAACTATCAAAAATCCTGATTGTTGAGAATCTAATAAAAAATCTAGAGCTTCCAAACGAGAAAAAATCTTTTCTTGAGAAGAAAAAACAAACTCAGCTAACGGAGTATCATCTGCAAGAAATGTATAGACCCTCTCTTCTCCCACCAAGCCAATCAGATCACTAGAAAGTCTTTCTGCTTCACTATAAGTAGACGTTAAAATCAAAATTTTGTGATTCTCTTCTACACAAGAGGCCATTGTAATAGCCTTAGTTGAAGATGACAAACCCATTAATAACTGCCGAGTTGATTTATTTAGATTTCTTTGCCAATCAGCTATCTGTTTATTTTGATTAAATAACTCAATAATATCCATCTTTTTATCCATTGTATTGTTGCATTGTTTGTTCAAAATTATTAGACTGTAAATAATAATTTACAGCACCGTCAACTTTGTCAAGTGTATTTAAAATTATAGCATAGTCTCCTTTTGAAAATTTTCCTAACACATGGTGAATAATGGTTATATTATTTTCGGGACGACCAATACCAATTTTAATTCGTTTAAATTCTTGGGTTCCTATATGTTTGATAATTGATTTGATGCCATTGTGACCACCAGCAGATCCTTTTGCTCTAAGTCGTATTTTTCCTACTTCCATATCCAAATCATCATAAATAACTACTAAATCTTCAATATCTAGACCATAATAAGATAAAAGGGCATGAACAGCCTTTCCACTTTCATTCATAAAGGTCATTGGTTTGACAAAATACACTTTCTCACTATTAAAAAATGTGGAAGCTATCTCTGCTTGAAAAATTTTATCAGTTGTAAACTTTAAACTTTGTTCTTTACACATTTTGTCAACGAGCATAAATCCGACATTATGTCTTGTTTCAAAATATTTTTCTCCAGGATTTCCTAATCCTACAATCATCTTTACCATTTTTTACCTCTAAAAAGACCAAAAGGGCTGGAAAAGTTTTTCCAACCTTGTTTATATTTAATTTACAATGCTTTACACATTAAATCTAAATTCCATAATATCGCCATCTTGAACGATATATTCTTTTCCTTCTTCACGCAGTCGTCCTGCTTCTTTGACTGCTTTTTCACTGCCATATTTCACTAAATCATCATAAGACATGGTTACAGCACGGATGAAGCCTTTTTCAAAGTCTGAGTGAATAATTCCAGCTGCTTGTGGTGCTTTCATGCCACGTCTAAATGTCCAAGCTCGAACTTCCTTTTCTCCTGCTGTAAAATAAGTCCCAAGTCCTAATAAATGATAAGCTGCTCTGGTTAATTTGTCAACCCCAGATTCATTCAAGCCCATTGCTTCAAGAAATTCAGCTTTATCTTCATCATCTAGCTCAGAAATTTCTTCTTCAGCACGCGCAGATATAACAACTACCTCTGCATTTTCAGTTGCTGCAAACTCGCGAATTTGTTGAACATACTCAATATTATCCGGATCTGCTACCTCGTCTTCACCAACATTCGCAACATAAAGCACTGGTTTTGTAGTCAATAAAAATAATTTTTTGACAATTTTTTGTTCTTCTTCATCAAATTCAATGGTACGTGCTGATAAACCATTTTCTAAAACTGGTTTAATTTTTTGCAAAACATGAAATTCAGCTACTGAATCTTTATCTTTTTGGGTTCGAGCAACTTTTTCCACACGTGCATAGCGTTTGTTGATACTTTCTAAATCTGCCAAAATCAACTCAAGATTAATCGTTTCAATATCAGCCATTGGGTCAACAAAATTTGACTCACGTCCTTGTTCCCGCATAACATTTTCATCATCAAAAGCCCGAACCACATGAACAATGGCATCAACTTCACGAATGTTAGCCAAAAATTTATTTCCAAGACCTTCTCCTTTTGAAGCACCTTTTACAATCCCTGCAATATCTGTAAACTCAAAAGTTGTTGGCACTTTTTTCTGTGGTTTGATAAGTTCTGTTAATTTATCCAAACGAGCATCTGGAACTTCTACCCGTCCAACATTAGGATCAATCGTCGCAAAGGGGTAGTTAGCTGCCTCTGCTCCTGCCTTTGTAATTGCATTAAATAAAGTGGATTTTCCAACATTAGGTAATCCTACAATTCCTGCTGTTAAAGCCATTTCGCTCTTCCTTTCACCTTTTCAATTCAATAAACCATTATATCATATTTACCACTATTTGACTTATAACTTAATCATTTTTGTAAAATGTTGTATTTTCCTAATAAAAATATTATAATTTTATTGAGGTATAGGAGGTAATGCCATGAAAAAAAGATATTTAAAACAATTATTGGTTAGTATTGTTGCAGTTTTTTCACTCATCACTCTCATTGCATGCGGGTCTCAGGAAAAAAAGATGTCATTTCAAAGAATTGATCAAAATTTACAATACGACTTACGTTTAACTTATTATTATAAAGGAGATACTGTCACAAAACAAACTACTAATTCATTTTTGTCTTATAAAACCTTAGGAGCTACTAAAAAAGAAGATGTTAAAGACAGAATTGATAAAGCTTCTCAAATGTATCAAAATATTAAGGGAATTAAAGAAAAAGTCACTTATGAAGAAAAGGGAGTTAAGGAAACTGTAGAAATTAACTTTAATAAAGTAAACTTCGATAAATTAGCAACCTTGCCTGGAATGTATACAGATAAGAATACAAGAAAATCTAAAAAAATTAGTATGAAAGCTAGTAAAGAACTCTTAACAAGTAAAGGTTTTAAAGAAATTACAGACGGTAAATTTGAAAAATTAAAATAAAATCAAAACGGGTGGTTTATTTGTCTTGCACCTTACGGAGCGAGACGGACTGAAAGTCACATAATTATGAAAAAAGTTCTAGGAAATTAATTTCCTAGAACTTTTTTCAATTTTCGTCCAAAATCATATCGGCTCATCATCACAATATGTTGACAATTTGTACAGCGAATTTTAATATCTGCACCTACTCGAATAATTTCCCAACGATTTGCTTTTTTGCCTGTGGATTTAATGATACAAGCATGTGGTTTTTTCATTTCAACAAAATTTCCTACATTATACATTAATTTGTTCTCACTGGTGTAATCAATTGAATAAAGTTTTCTGCGTCATCATTTGGTACCAAAGTGAATGGGCGAACAGCTGAAATAAAGCTGATTGTAACTTTTTCACTGTCAATAGCTTTTAAAGAATCAATTAAATAAGTTGGATTGAAACTAATGGTTAAATCTTGACCTGAAATACTTTCAGTATCAATTTCTTCATTCACACGTCCAACTTCAGGGGAGTTCACATGTGCACTAACTACACCATTTATAATTTCTAATTTTACTGTTCCATTTTGAGTCGCATTTGAAAGAAGACGTGCACGTTCCATTGCATAACGAAGATTGTTAGTATCAAAAGTAATTATGTTATTAAAATCAGTTGGAATTAAACGATCGGTATCAGGATAGTTTCCCTCTAACAGCCGAGTGTAGAAGCTAATATTTTCACTTCTAAAAAGCAATTGATTATTTGTGAAGTAAATCTCTACTGTTTCAATATCATCCGTAAAAACAGCTGAAAATTCGCGTAGAGAACGACTAGGAATAACAACATCAAAATTATCCCCATTTTTTTCTAAGACAATCTTCTTTTGGCTCATCCGATGAGAGTCTGTTGCAACCGTCTTTAAATTTTTATTTTCTGTTAAAACAAAATGAACCCCCGTTAAAATCGGACGACTTTCTTGTGTACTAGCTGCAAAAGCTGTCTCGTTAATAATATTTTTAAGAACACTTGTTTCAAGCATCAAAGGATTACTTGCTGAAATTTCTTGAATACGAGGGTATTGATCTGCATCTTTTCCTTTTAAGGTAATTTCTGATTTACCACTAGTTAAAACAATTTGCTTTTGCTCAATTTCTTTAAAATCAAGTGTAACATCAGGAAGACTTGATACAACATTGATGAAAAAAGTTGCTTCAAGTAAAATGGAGCCTGAAGAGGTTACTAAAAGCCCTGCATTTTCGTTTTTAATTGAAATAAAATTTTCAATAGAGATTTGTCCATTTGAACCAATTAATGTAATTCCTTCATTTGTAACATCAATTTTTACTGTAGAAAGAATTGGAATAGCATTTTTAAGACTAATAGCCCGCTTGGTGGTATTTAAAGCTTGTAAAAATAAATTTTTATTGATTGAAAAGTTAATCATAGACACTCCTTTTATTATTTTATGATTATTAAGTTAATAGTAATAGTAGTTTGTGTGAAACTTGTGGAAAAGTTTCCTAATCAGCGATAGAACACAAAAACAGACCTGTTTATAAATTGTGAATAACTTTAACATTTTTTCTGCAATTATCCACAGTTATCTGATTTTATTTTTTATGTTTTCTATTTCTAATCGAAGATTATCATCTGTTTCGAGCATTGTTTTAATTTTTCCATGAGCATGTATGACCGTTGTATGATCTTTACCGCCAAATTCTCTTCCAATTTTTGGAAGGCTATTATCAGTTAATTCACGGGCCAAATACATAGCTACTTGTCTAGCAAGGACAATATTTTGAACCCGACGACTTCCTTTCATTTCTTTAACGCTAACTCCATAGAAATTTCCAACTTCTGTTTGGATTTTATCAATTGGAATAACTAACATTTGACTTGCATCTTGTTTTCGAGCTCGAATAGCTTCAGCAGCAGCGTCAATTGTAATTTCTTTCAGATTTTTTACTCTAGCCATAAGAGAAATATCATTTAGAGCACCTTCTAAATCTCGCACATTTGAATCAAATTGACCTGCTAGATATTCTAAGGTATCATTTGGAAAAATGTAATCTAAATCTTCTATCTTATTGCGTAAAATAGCGATTCTTGTTTCAAAATCAGGTGGAGTAATGTTTTGAGTTAATCCCCATTTGAAGCGCGTGACTAAACGTTCTTCAAGATTATCCAGATGATCAGGACTTCGGTCGCTTGTTAAAACAATTTGTTTATTATCTCCGTGCAAAGCATTAAAGGTATTGAAAAATTCTTCTTGAGTAGAAACTTTTTTTCCTCCTAAAGATTGAATGTCATCAATCAATAAGAGATCAAGGCTGCGATAAGTTCTCTTAAAACTTTCCATTTCTCCTAATCGAAGATGTTCTAAAAAGTCGTTGATAAAAGTCTCAGCAGGAATGTATTTCACTCTAGCATCAGGAATATTTTCTAAAATTTGATTTCCAATTGCATTTAGTAAATGGGTTTTTCCTAATCCTGGTCCACCATAGATAAACAATGGATTATAAGTTGTTGCTAAATTTTCAGAAACAGCGAGTGCCGCCGATAGAGCCCAAACATTTCCATCACCTTGAACAAAATTATCAAATGTATATTTTGCTTTTAACCCAGTTTCAACAGGAGGAAGACTTGGTTTAACTACTGAATGATTTGTATTTGTTGATTGAGTAACTTCATCATTTTCCTCTTGAAAGATATAGTGTACGGTGATTTGGTCATTATAAATTTCAAAACCTGCAGTAATGATGACATCTGCTAAATTTTGATCCCAAAATAATTGTTTGACAGGACTGTCAAGAAGTACAGTAGCTTGAAAATTTTCAACTTTCATTAACCGAGCTCCTGCAACAAAATAATCGTATGTATTTTTTTTGATTTGTTTTTGAGCCAATTCTAAAACACGCGCCCAAAAATTAGCTTCTTGTGACATAAAAAACCTCCTTCCTTGCTAATAAATTCTTCGTTATATTTAATTATCCATAGAAGTTATTTTAACATAAAACGCAAAAGTTTTCCACAATCTGTGGAAATAAATTCACATTGTTCTTTAAAGTTTTCCACAGATTGTGAATAAAGGAGTTTTTCTGTGATTTATTAAGTTTTTCTTATAAAATAAGAGTGGATAACTCTGTGACTTGAAAGAATAAAAATAACAGCCTTATTTAAAGCTGTCAATAATTCTTTGATATTCTTCTAGGTTTGAAAAATGAATACAAATTTTTCCTGATTGAGATTGTTCAGAAAATTGAAGAGAAATCTCTGTGCCAAATATCTTTTTTAATCTTTTTTCTTCCTCTTTGAGGAAGAGATGATGTTTATTTTTTGTTACAGTTTTTGTCTGTTGGGAATGCAATTGTTTTTCTAGCTGTCGAACTGAAAGGCTTTGAGATAAGATTTTATCAAACCACTGATTTTGCTCTTTTTCTGAGAGATTAATGAGCAGACGAGCGTGTCCCTGAGAAATATTTCCTTCTTTTATCGCTTCGATAATATTGAGAGGTAAATTTAATAACCGGACGGAATTTGTAATATAAGGACGCGATTTTCCCATAGTTAGAGCAATTTCTTTATGTGTCAACCCTTTGTCAATCAAATATTGATAAGATTGTGCTTCTTCTATAGGATTTAAATCTTCTCGTTGTAAATTTTCAATGATGGCTTGCTTCATCATTTCATCATCTGTTACTTCTTTTATAATAGCTGGTATATTTGTTAAGCCTGCTAATTTAGCAGCTCTAAAACGCCTTTCACCAGCTAGCAATTCATAACCAATTATCGGAGATTTTCGTACAATGATGGGCTGAATAATCCCATGTTCTTTTATAGAACTAGCAAGTTCAGCAATTTTTTCTTCTGAAAATTCTTTTCTTGGTTGATAAGGATTTGTTTGGATGTCATTAAGTGTGATATATTGATATTTTTCCATGTTTATATAGAATAACACACCTTTACAATTCTGTAAAGATGTGTTAATAAAGTGTCAATTATTTGAATCTAAATCTTTTGTAGATTTTGTAAGCTTAATGGTAGTAGTAGTTTCTTTTCCATCACGATAGAAAGTGATTTTTATGTTGTCACCAATTGAATGTTTGTATAAAGCGGATTGTAAATCACTTGTTGAAGAAATTTCTTTATCATCTACTTTTGTAATCACATCATATTTTTGAAGTTTTCCTTCAGCTGGCATTCCAGATTGAGCTGAACGTACGACAACTCCACTAGTTATTTTTGATGGGAGTTTTAAGCGTGATAGATCTGAACTAGACAGATTAGTGATGTCAATCATTTGGATTCCTAGAGCTGGTCGTGTAACAGTTCCATTTGCCTCTAACTGGTTAATAATGTTTATAACATCATTAGATGGAATAGCAAATCCTAATCCTTCAACCGAAGTTCCGCCGTTGCTAGCTATTTTACTTGAAGTAATACCAATTACTTGTCCTTGGATATTCACAAGTGGTCCACCAGAGTTCCCTGGGTTAATAGCTGTGTCTGTTTGAATAGCTTGTGTTGAAATCGTTTGTCCGTCTTCAGATTTTAAAGAAACATTACGATTTAAACTAGAAATAATTCCTTGCGTCACAGTGTTAGCGTAATTTGATCCGAGCGGACTTCCAATCGCAATAGCTGTCTCACCAACCGTCAATTTACTAGAATCTCCAAATTCAGCAACTGATTTTACTTTATCAGCACTAATGCGAACAACGGAGATATCAGAATAAGTATCTGACCCTACAATTTCTCCAGGAACTTTATTACCATCTGCTAAACGAATGTCAACTTTTTTAGCACCACTGATAACGTGAGTATTGGTTACTAAGTAAGCGTATTTTCCATCTTTTTTATAAATAATCCCAGATCCTTCGCTAGCTACTTGTTGAGAATTATCATTGTTATTATTTGAATCATCATTTCCAAACACACTGTTTTGTGAATTATTATTAGCATAGGTAATAACGGATACCACAGCATCTTTCACTTTACTCACAGCTTGTGTTGTGGAATTTGTATTTTTATAAGCAGTAGTAACTTGATTAACTTTAGTCGTTGTAGAGCTATTTGTTGATAATTTAGATGAAGTTAAGTTTCCAAGTAAACCACCGATAAAACCTATAGCTAAGACCATGAAAAGCAATAACAATTTTTTTGTGAAATTTGAAGAGTTTTTCATATCTTCCTCCTAGTTATTTCAATTACTGAAAGTATAAAGAATTTAACTTAATTATAGCTTAAATGTTTTATCTTTTCCACAAATTGTGGATAACTTTTAAAATCTGTGATTTTCTAAGTCATTTATAAGGTAATTTAATTTTTTATACTGTGAATAAGGTGTGAAATAATTGTGGATATGGTAGAATAGAAATATGAAAATAAAACTTGTAACTGTTGGAAAATTAAAAGAAAAATATCTAAAAGATGGAATTGCAGAGTATGTAAAACGTTTAGGGCGCTTTACTAAATTTGAGATGATTGAACTTCCAGATGAAAAAACACCTGATAAGGCAAGTCACTTAGAAAATCAACAAATTCTTGACAAAGAAGGAAATCATATCTTATCGAAAATTAATGATAAAGAATTTGTGATTGTTTTAGCTATTGAAGGGCAACAATTTCCGTCAGAAGAATTCAGTAAGAGATTAAGCAATGTGACTGTTCGTGGATTTTCGGATATTACTTTTGTGATTGGTGGGAGTCTTGGTCTGTCTACTGCTGTCAAAAAAAGAGCTAATTTGATGATGAGTTTTGGAAAATTGACACTTCCTCATCAGTTAATGCGATTAGTTTTAGTAGAACAAATTTATCGAGCATTTATGATTCAACAAGGAAGTCCCTATCATAAGTAATCTTGACGTCATAGGCTTTTTTTGTTAAAATGATAGAGCATTGGTCTCATAGCTCAGCTGGATAGAGCATTCGCCTTCTAAGCGAACGGTCGCAGGTTCGAATCCTGCTGGGATCATATAAGAAAAGGGCACGGGAAAGCGTGCCTTTTTCTATAACTGGATAAAGAAGTCTTTTGAGATGTAAAAATGTGTCGTTTAGAGTTTTTTTCAATTTATTTATGAAGACTTTGTATAATTACCTTGTAAGATTTCTTACAAAAAACAAACATTAAGGAGAAATTATGAAAAAGTTGTTTGCTAAAAAAGAGGTAGTAAAAAAGGAAGTTGTAGAATTTAAAGAATTGAATGATGAGCAGTTAGATAAAATCGTTGGTGGGGATAGTCGAATCAGAATGGGATTTGATTTTTCAAAACTTTTTGGTAAATAATTATTTAGGAGAATAATATTGTGAAAATAGAATTTATACATTGGATTATTTTCTCAATTATAGAAGCTGTTTCTGTTGTATATTGCTATAAGAAAATAAGTAGAGTGAATAAAGTGAATATTCACTTTACTTTGTTGTGTTTAGGAATTGTATTTTCAACTGATTTCACTACTTTAATACATTATTCCATTAGATATATGATGTTTTTTATTCAACCATTATTTTTTTATTTATATTTTTTTAAAGTAAAAAAAGTTAAAAAACACCTTTCTGTATTTTTAGCATTATTTTTATCTTTAGCTGTGTCAAGTTCTGAAACCTTCTTTTCAGTTATTATTTCTTCTGTTACAGGTGATAAGTTTGTTGATAGATATTGGGGATTGTTCTATATTTTTATTAATATTATTTCTTTAGTTTTCATTTTAAAAGCAATTGATTATTTTA
>OGGI01000224.1_pt1 | contig 65023 bp, 53 predicted proteins | sample 1571051 | NCBI WGS metagenome assembly OGGI01 (sample SAMEA2582075, study PRJEB24529) | metagenome | biome: Human gut stool | place: China | collected 2011 | reverse complement strand
GCAAAGAACGCTGTCAATCTTATTTCATAGACGGCTGTCGCCGTATAAAAATAGAACGAAATAACCTCTTGTGTGAGCAAGCTCCCACCGAGGTATTCCGTTCTATTTTTGCATGGCTCGTAGCTAGGCTAACTTTCAATTCTACAAACTTTAGTAGACCCGGATTATGCCTGAGATTTCTCTCACAACAGACATGCCTTCCATAATGCGGATGGCGTCGTTAAAATGTCTCTCGGTCACAAGATCGGTGATGACCACGATCTCGGCAATGCCGTCGTGGCTGCGTTTCTGTACCATCTGGGCGATGCTGACATCGTTGTTACCAAGAACTCCGGCGATATTGGCCAATGCTCCGGCACGGTTCTCTACCTGCAGGCGCAGGAAGAAACGGCTCTTCGTCTCCTCCACATCCAGTACGGGAAGTTTCTTGTGGCTGTCACTGCCAATTTTGCCACAGCTTCCGTGGATAATATTGCGCATCACATCAATAACATCACCCAGTACCGCACTGGCAGTGGGCATCTGCCCGGCACCCCGCCCCATGAACATGGCATCATCACAAGCCTGACCATGAACAAATACGGCATTGAAGGAATCTCTGACCGTGGCAAGAGGATGGCTGTCCGGGATCAATGTGGGATGTACTTTTACTTCAATTCCTTTACCTGTAAGCTTTGTAATACCCAACAGTTTAATCACATAGCCGAATTCTTTCGCATACCGGATATCCTCTGCTGTAATCTTCGTGATGCCTTCCGTATAAACCTGAGGGAACGTCACGCGGGAGCTGAAAGCGATGGATGCCATAATGGCGATCTTGCGTCCCGCATCATAGCCTTCCACGTCTGCTGTGGGATCTGCTTCCGCATAGCCCAGTCTCGTAGCCATATCCAGAGCTTCTTGATACCCCATACCTTCCTCGGACATTTTGGTCAAAATATAGTTTGTCGTACCGTTGACGATTCCCATGATCTCCGTCAATTGACTTCCCGCCAGGCTCTGACGCAAAGGCCGGATAATGGGAATGGCTCCTGCCACTGCCGCCTCGAATTGTAAGTCGCATTTATTCTCCGTGGCGATCTCAAACAACGGATCCCCATATTCCGCCAGCAGATCCTTGTTGGCGGTGACCACCTGTTTGCCGGCCTTCATGGCTTCTTCCACATAGGTTCTGGCCGGTTCGATGCCGCCCATGACTTCGATGACGATCTGAATCTCGGGATCTTCTAAAATCTCCTGCCAGCTATCTGTGAATAGTTCCTGTGGGATTCCCTCTCTTACCTTTCCCGGATTCCGCACCAGAATCTTTTTAATCTCCAGATGTGCTCCTGTCTTCAGGCAGATATCCTCTTCCTGCATCCCTGCCAGCTTGTACACACCGCTTCCAACGGTTCCTGCTCCCAATAATGCTGCATATATCTTACGGTTCTCGCCCATGATTTCTCCTCTCATTGTGCCGTAACACCTGACGATTTCTTCTGTTTCCAAATATCTTTCTGTATCTTTGCAATTTCCAAAAATAACTATGTCTCATTATAACAAAAAACATTTATAACGCAACAAAAACCGTCCTTATCAGACGGTTTTGTCAATTTTTTATATCGAAACAGCTATTCTTATTTCAGTGCGCTTACCCCAATGCCTTCTCCAATTCCTCAATCACGATCTTCAATGCTTTGATTCTGGCATATTTTTTATCTACGGATTCCAGAATGTGCCAGGGAGCATACTCCGTGCTGGTCTTCTGGAGCATTTCGTTTACGGCATCTTCATACTGATCCCATTTATCCCGGTTGCGCCAGTCTTCGTCCGTGATCTTCCACTGCTTCTCCGGGGTGTTCTGCCGTTCCGTAAAGCGTTCCAGCTGGGTGTCCTTGTCGATCTGCACCCAGAATTTGATGATCACCGCACCCCACTGGGACAATTCCTTCTCGAACTCATTGATCTCATTGTAAGCCCGCTGCCAGTCGTTGGTGCTGCAGAAGCCTTCCAGGCGCTCCACCATAACGCGCCCGTACCAGGTACGGTCAAAAATGGCGATGTGTCCGGTCTTGGGCAGTCTCGTCCAGAAGCGCCAGAGGTAATGTCTGGCTTTCTCGTGGGGTTCCGGGCTGGCGATGGGGTGTACCTCGTAGCCTCTGGGATCCAGTGCTCCCGCGATCCGCTTGATATTTCCGCCCTTGCCTGCGGCGTCCCAGCCTTCGTAGGCGATGACTACCGGAATCTTTTTCCGATAAAGGCGGTAATGCAGGGCATTCAGCTTCTTCTGCAGATGACGCAGTTCTTTCTTGTATTCTTCTTCGGAGATTTCCTTGTCCAGTTCCACCTCGGACAGCCTCGGCATCTTCACCAGTGGGAATACATTCTGCAAAATAGGCACAGCAAGGCTCTCATTCTGCATGGCCACATGGATACCGCTGCATAATGTCTCCAGCACTTGTAATTCCGCCCACTTTTTGTCCCCAGAGTCGATAATGTACCACGGAGCTACGGAAGCGTTAGTATCTGTGAGATATTTGTCGAAGACTTCCTCACATTTGTCATAATGCTTGTTCTGCCACCAGTCGTTCTCGCCCACACGCCATGCGGTATCCTTGTTCCCTTCCAGTTCCTCCAGACGCTTTTTCTGTTCCTTTTTGCCGATCTGGAAAAAGAGCTTAAGCACCAGATAACCGTTGTCCGTCAGCTGTCTTTCAAAACGTTTGATGCTCTCAATGCGCTCCGCATACTGCTTATCCGACAATTCGCCCCGAAGTCTTCCCTTGGTCACCTCATCCATCCAGCCGGAATCCAGGAATTCAAACTTTCCGGCTTCCGGAATTTTTACAAAGTACCGATACAGGAAAGGCTTCCGCTTCTCTTCCTCTGTCGGTGCGGACATGGAAGCCACCTTGAAGAATCTGGGATCGATATTTTTAATAATTCCGCCGATAGTGCTGCCCTTACCGGCCGCACCCCAGCCTTCGATCAGCACCAGCACCGGGAGCTTATGCTCCTTGATCTGCATCTGGAGTCTTAAAAGCTCCTCCTGCGCTGCATCCAGTCGTTTGTCCAGTTCCTCTTTGTCCGGCTTTGCCGCCGGGATCCACTGTTTCAGCATACTGTAACCACCCTTTCGCATAAATTATATGTTATTATCTGCATGTACCTGACACTATATACACTTCTACTTCTTAATTATCCAATTTGACTTTCTCTTGGTTCCATTTTGTATCAGTATTCCTTTTTCCTGTAAAGAAACGAACATTCGTGAAACAGTTCTTTTTGACACGCCAATCTGTTCCGCATAATATGCCTGTGTTGCAAATGGATTTTTCTCTATGATCTGCAACAATTTTTCTATCTGAACCTTCTCCTTATTAAGTACTTCAACGCCATAATTAACGCCATTTTTAGTGCCATTGGCGTTAATTATGGCGTTATTTGCATCAACTTGTCTTCGATAGACATTGATACGCAGATCAACTTCTCCACCAATAAACTCCGGTTCCCTTAATCCGGCGGCTTTTACTTTATCAATAATTCTCGGGATCCCGCTTCCCCAATGCTCGATCAGATTCATATAAGCAAACGCATGGGCAAGAGCTTCATTTCTGATTTTAGAATAGCCTTCTTTCATGCGCTCCATCGTTTGTCCCATTGGCAATTTTCCCGGAGAAGTGATTTCCAACCGATTGTCATATACCGCCACCTGTATCGTGCCATGATCCAGATAACTACGATGTACCATCGCATTGACAATCAGCTCTCGAATGGCATCCAGAGGAATCTCATAGACATCCTGTCGATAAATTCCCACAATCGTAGCGCCCAGGTGAATATTCCGTAAAACAAATTGAAACGCTTCATCTATTTGTTCCCAAAGTGGACCGGTATATTCCCTACGGTCAACAAATACCGCTTTCGTTGTCCCTTTAAACACACCACATTGCGTTGCAACATGGAGTCCTCCGCTACCAGTCAAAATGGCAAATGCATTAGACGGATAATCTTTTCCATCTCGCTCAATCAAAACTCCCCAGGATCGTAGCTGTTGTCTGCCAATATCTTTAATAGATGCCTTCTGCTCCTCATTGTGGGCATTTCTGACTGCCTGCTCCTTCATAGCCTTGCAAAGCGCATCAATATCTTCATCTGTGATATTCAGCCCAGGACACAAAGCCTGATCGTAGTAGCGATTACTCCCCTCAAAAAGTAACTCCTTTACCATATACGCATCGGCAAGGCGAGTGGTCCCGGCAACACGAACATATACACCACTTTCTCTGCCAAGTGCCTTAATATAATATGGACGTTGTCTGCCTTCCGAAACCTCTACGACGATAACTGTCTTGCCATCCACTGTCTGTAAAGTAATATCCGGGATAATTGCCGGTTCACAATTATCCGCCACGGCATTTGCAATGGCATCCATTATCTTGAATACCTCTTCCTTGTCAAAGCCAACAACCTCTCTGGATTTATCAGCAATTCCGAAAATGATCTTTCCTCCGGTCCCATTTGCAAAGGCAACCACAGATTTCATATATTTGATACTTTTCTCAGGCAGGTTCTCTTTGAACTCCACATTCTTCGATTCTCCTGCAAGAATTTCTTCTATGGTCATCATAACACCTCGCTCGCTTTTACAGCTTTAGCCGTTGTTAAGTATTGGTCCAACAAATTGAATCAGAGCCGCAACTGCCGATCCAAATTCGACAGTTCCTTTTATAGCTTGTAACGAAGCTATTGCTGTCTTTATCATAGATTTCTTTGGCTTTTCAGATATAACTTCTGCCTCTATAACTTCCAGGCTTTCAGATGCTGCTTCTTTATCTTCATCTGATATAAGCGTATCCATCTTCGTCCTAACCGCGGTAATCAACCGTTCTATATCATTTGCTGTTGCCCCAATATTTGTAGTTGCCGTAACGGATGAATTATCATTTGCAATAATAGCTTGACCATTTTGCACCGTCACATTATAAATATTCTTTTCATCTATTCCCATATCAATACCTACTTTCGTTAGATAGCTTTCTACATGGCGAATTAATACCATAACAAATCGTTCATTAAAACCTTTGATTTTATCTTGCCATTTAGATGAAGAAGAATATCCCATGGCAACACCACGATATACAGAACTGTTATTTTCTACTAAATATCTTAAAACAGCGTACACATTTCGTATTTCTTCGCCATCAGTTTCACCCAACGAAAAAATCAGTCTTCCATAGGATCCTTCTACTTCTTTAATTTCATTTTCTAAATCCCAATCACAGTTGCCGCAATCATGGATATAATCGCTTATAATCGGAGTGTTATCTATGTATTTCACAAATTTTGCAAGCACATCAGTATAATCTTCATAATCTGCCTGAAGTAGTCGATTAGAGCAACTGTTAAAATCATATTGAATTTTTCGCAATTCTTTTCTATTCAATTTCATAGTTTTTCACCCCACAAAACGGGCAATATGCACCCGTCATCTTTAATAATGGTTTGATTTTCGCAGTACGTTTACAACACGGAAAATTACAAATTTCCATTGCTTCGATTCCTGAATGAATAGGATCTTCATTTTCATGCTTCGGACGTTTTCCAGCCTTAAATGTAATGATTCCCTTTTTGCTATGCCGTTCCATTTTTTTGAATTCATTATAAATCATATCATTGACGGCATTCGTCACCATTTTCACGGCAAGTTCAAGTACATCCTCAGTAATATAATTTACGCTTATTAAACCGCAGCTTGGGCAAAATATATGAAGTACCCCGTCATCCTTTAAATCTGAAGGAGTTGCCTTAAAATATGTGCCGCAATGCTCGCATTGCAAAAGAACATAGCCATCATCATCCGTGGGGATAGAAATCGTCATATTGATTTCATCACTCATACTGTTCCCCCTTACTTACTTTATTTTAGCCAAAATCCTAGGAAATTGCATAATTCCTCACGCCATCGTCCAGTTCAATGGAAATCATCTGATTGGCAAGGTGATGAATCTTTTCCTCACAGATTCTGATTTCGGTACCCTATGCCTGTAAAGTGATCAGCTTTTTGTTCAGATTCATACACTCGCCTGCGAAAGCACTCTGAACAGTATCCGGCGCTTTAACGGCACTTATCCGACATTTTTCTCAGCATATTCCTGTTCCAGTTCTTCTGCCAGATACTCATCACTCATACGGTGCATATCCGAAACGCCTTCACGGATCAGCTGATAGACCTGGGAATGATAAAAGAATTCCAAAGCCGCATCCAGTGAAAGTCCCTGCTGTTTAGCAAAGCATTCAATAACACGGCTATTTTTTCTGAAGCAAAATCGGGTTCGCTGTCATAGTGTTTCACTCCCTTCAAAATGCAACAGAGACAAAGCCTTCTCTGTACGAAAACAGATTTGCAGGTTTGGCTTTTCATAGCGTAAGCGGCTGATAGCTTCCGTTTTATCAATCAGCCCGTCAAAGAACAGCTCCACGGTATTAAACACCTTATCATTGGCAACACCACCCACAACAAGGTCATAATCTGTTGAATCTTTTCCGGGAGATAACGCCGTTTTTCCCCCGACGTTTGAACTTTCCGCACCACTTCGCCGCCTGTTCGTATAGCGGTGTAACATAGAAGCCACGCCCAAAGTCTACATTGGGGCGGGAATGAACCAGATCCGGTCTGGCAATCTCTAAAAAGGAACCGTGATAGAGGATCATACTTCCCCCCCCTTTCTTTCATCACATCAAGGAGGTCATCAACGATATATTCCAGGCTCTGGGTATGCCGCACTTCATATTCCGGCACGATATAACCGTTCAGAATGTCACTCTGTTCAGTAAATGCCTGATAGACACGTTCTGCATCTACGCCCAGCTTTGCCGCTACATTTTCAATGCAGAATACAGCAAACTCCAGTTCACTGGAATTTTTAATTTTTTCATCCATCATCGCACGCTGGCTCTCCTTCCCTTATTTTACCCCTGCCTTATCTCATTCAAAATAATTATTAACATACGAATAGCTTATCATGAAATTATACTTTAAACAACCAAATACACCACAAATAAAACTGCATTTCTGCAATATCGTATTATGATATAAATGAAATATTATCTCCAGGTATAAGTATTATTTACCCATCCTGTCCTTGATATTATTGTAGATCTCCCGGGTCTGCGCATCATCTGCACCGTTTAGAATAACGGTGGTCCCCTCTACTTCCATGACTACATAAGTATCACAGTCGTTATGGGTATAGCGGATGTAATCTGCGTGGATTTCATCGCGAAAATGTCCCATGGAATATTTCAGGTTGCCAAAACCGTTCGTCCGGATTGTATTCGTATCCCGGAACATATTCTCCTCGCAAGCAATGCTGTCGATAGCGTCATATTTCACTGTATAATCCTGCCAGCCCTCCGCCTGAACAGTAAATTCATTTTCTCCGTAACAGATCTCGATTTTTCCCGTATATAACGTCCATACCGTAAATAGCACACATGCGAGCATTATAAACACATAGACTGCAACTACTTTATGGTTGCAGTGTACTGCCAGCCCTTTTCCGGTGCGCAGCTTCTTTCTATAATAGAGATAAGAATACAGGATGCTGCCAAAAGCTGCTGCCGTGATAGCAACAATGAACAGAAATAATGCAGCCATGCTGTCACTGAACAGTCCACAGCTCATACTCAACAGTCCTGCTGCCACCCATATTTTTCCACTGAAGCGGTGCGTCGCATTCCAGTTCTCCTCATCCTGCAATGCCCATACGACGCGGATGCCGATGGTGCGGTTCGGTTTCACCTTGGGCAGATAATTGCCCACAATAACAAATAGCAATCCCATTCCGACATACAAAATTGCCATGAGCAGATTCTCTTTCCTTACACCCATATCAATCCATCTGGCGATACCGTTATAGAGCAATGTCATTCCCGGCACGATCCACGTAACCATTCTTATGACCTTATCACTCTGCTGCCTGTTTCTGTTGTCGTAAAAAGTTACTGCCATTACTACCACATAAGTCACTGCAAAAGTGCCGTTTACCCACAGACTGTTCTCACAGGTATATCCCAATATCATTCCCATGCACATAACAAATGCCGAGCAGATCAGCCTGCCTTTATTTTTCTGTATCATTTCCTTCATTATCCGATGCTCCTTTCAAATCTGTGATCCATAACATGATTTCTTCCAGCACGGAAGCATTCAGTTCATAATAAATAAACTTTCCTTCCCGCTTGTCCCGGATCAGATCTGCCTCCTTTAGCACCGACAAATGCCTCGATATGGAAGCCCCCGTCACCGGAAAATGTTCACAGATCTCTCCTGCCGACAATCGACCGTTTTTCAGAAGATTTAGTATTTCACGCCTTATAGGATCTGCCAGCGCTTTCAATGTATCCTGTATTCCCAAAAATGAATCACATCCTTTCATCCAAACGTTTAACATTTAACCTAATTGTTAAATATATTGTATCATGTGGATTATTTAATGTCAACAGCTTCACAGATCAAGGCAGATCCTTATTCCTGCGTATGGATACATCTGTACATAAAAATCCCTCCGTCTTATGACGAAGGGATCTCATTCTTCTCTATACTTCCGTACCATCTTCCGGCAGTCCCCTTAAGAACACCACTGCCACCGGCAATGACAAAACCGCAGATAAAATATCGGACACCGGCTGTGACCACTGGATGCCCCGAATTCCCCAGAACGCCGTCAGGATCAACAGCGCCGGAATGTAGATAGTGCCACTTCGGAAGGAGGCTAAGATCGTCGCCCTGCCGCCCTTTCCGATGGACTGAAACAGCATGTTGCCGCAGATACATACCGGAATAAACGGCAGCGTCAGACATTGGATCTGCAACGCATAAAAGGCGATCTCATAGGCATCCATATCCGTAAGGAATTCCAGCAACAGCTCTCTGCGGAACACATACACCACCCCTGCAAACACTGCCATGGTCACCAGACTGGCGCACAGGGTGAACCAGAACGCTTTCCTTACACGGGAATACTTCTTTGCCCCGTAATTGAAGGACGATACCGGCTGGAAGCCCTGACCGATACCCAGAGCCACACTGAATACGAAATTGAAAATACGGGATACCACGCTCATGGCAGCAATGGCAATATCTCCGTAGACTGCCGCCTGCGCATTCAGCACCATGGTTGACACGCTGGCCAGTCCCTGCCGCATCATACTGGGGAAGCCTGCTGTAAGAATATTCTTATGTACTGCAAATTCCCAGGTAAAATATTTCGGTGCCAGGCTGCTCTGGGTCTTTCCACGCAGGAAAAAGGATAACAGGATTCCAAAGGATATGTACTGGGAGATCATAGTGGAAAGTGCCGCTCCCCGGATACCAAGATTTAAGCCCCACATAAGGATGGCATCTCCCGCCATATTTAAGATACCGCCTAAGACCAGTCCCACCATCGCCAGATTGGCATAGCCTTCATACCGAAGCACATTGTTCATCACACAGCTGGATGCCATTGCCGGTGCCGACACCAGAATATAGAAAGCATAGATTCTCGCATAGGGAAGGATGGTCTCCGTACTTCCAAGCAATCTGCACAATCCGTTCAGATCCACAATACCGATCACCGCGATCAACACTCCGGCTCCCACCGCCAAATAAAATCCCGTTGCGGAAAAAGCTTTCGCCCGCTCCTTTTCATGAGCTCCTAACAACCGGCTGATATTGCTTCCGGCGCCATGACCGAACATGAATCCGAACGCCTGAATAATTGCCATCAGGCCAAACACCACACCTACCGCTCCGGTGGCACTGGTGCCTAACTGGCTTACGAACCAGGTATCCACCATATTATACAGATTCGTGATCAGCATACTGATGGTAGTCGGCAGTCCCAGTTCCAGGACCAACCGTGCTACCGGTTCCTCGGTGAGCCGTTTATATTGTTTCTCCTCTTTTGACAATGTTGTATCACTCATATCACATAGCTCCTATATCATTACCACAGTTTCCATTCGGTTCTCTCTATGGTTTTACACTATTCTATGCCACAGTAATCCGCAGGCTGCTTCTGCCCGGTTTGAAATCATAATCCGTACCCATTCATCGTATCCCCAAAATAGCGTCTGTCCGTTCGGACACGACGCTATTATAAAAGATTCTTTTAAAAAATGTAAGCCCTTTCAAATTTTTTCCTGAAATTTAATAATTGACCTTTTACAGTTTCTCACTAAAATAGCTCTTATAGCCCTCCCCGAAGATCTCCGTGGCACTGGTGACGATCATAAATGCCAGGGGATCCTCTTCCTTTACGATCTCTTCCGCCTTGGGAGAAATGTTTTTCTTCATGGCACACATGATGACGCTCTTCTCCTTGCCGCTGTAGGCACCACTGCCCTGTACATAAGTTACACCAATGTCCAGCTCCTCCAAAAGTCTCCCTGCGATTTTTTCCGCATGGTCGCTGATAATATAGATCAGCTTCGCCTCATCACGACCGTACAATACCACATCCAGCACCACTGATGTGATAATGACCACGATACCGGCATACAATGCCTTGTCAATGTTCCGGAATACAAACGCCGATGCTATGACGATAACCACATCTGTCAGGAAAAACAATGCTCCTGTCTTGAGGTACGGGAACTTTAGTCGCAGCAGCTTGATAATAATATCTGTTCCTCCCGTAGTGGATCCGGCCTTGAACACCCAGCCCATGGATACTGCCATCAGGGCACTTCCGGTCAGAGAGGCAAGCAAAGGATCTGTGGTCACTGCTCCTACCGGTGTCAGCAGGTTCGTAAACAGAGAGGTCATTGCCGTACAATAGATTGTAGACAGAATAAACCGCAGTCCAAATTTCCAGATACCGATCAAAAGGATCGGTATATTGATGAGCAGCATCCAGGTACCGGTCTCAATGCCGAACAGACGATTTAAGATAATAGCGATACCGGTGATTCCACCGGGTGCCAGGGAGTTCGGATCCAAAAATAAACTGACGGATACCGCATAGACAAAGGATGCCACCGTGATCATCACATAATCCCAGAGCATCTGTAAGGGTGTCTTTTTGTCCAGTCTCTGTATTTCCAGTTCTTTTTCTGTCTTCTTTGCCATAACTTTTTTCTCCATTCCATACAAAAGCCGCATATCTATAATATGCGGCTTTTATCGGTGATACATTCACTTCTTTTCAAATCTTAAAACTTAGATATTGGCTCTTACCACTTTGGGCTGATAGCCTTCTTTTTCCAGAGCGGCAATGATCTCATTCTTATGCTCGGTGCCAAAAGCTTCCAGTGTGATACGCAGTTCCACAGCAGCACTGCGGTTGATGGATACGAACTGGTTGTGCTCCAGCTTGATGACATTCCCGTTAACACCAGCAATAATACCGGATACTCTGCACAGCTCACCGGGCTTGTCGGGAAGCAGTACGGATACAGTGAAGATACGGTCTCTTAAGATCAGACCCTGCTGTACTACGGAAGACATGGTGATGACATCCATGTTACCGCCACTCAGGATAGATACAATACGCTTATCCTTCACATTTAACTGCTTTAAGGCTGCTACCGTCAGCAGACCGGAATTCTCCACGATCATCTTGTGATTCTCTACCATATCCAGAAAAGCTACTACCAGATCCTCATCCTCTACGGTGATCACATCGTCCAGATTCTTCTGTAAGTACGGGAAGATCTTGCTGCCAGGAGTCTTTACCGCGGTACCGTCTGCGATGGTGTTGACCTTGGGCAATGTGGTAACCTTGCCGTTCTTTAAGGATACCTGCATGCAGTTAGCTCCTGCGGGCTCTACGCCGATGACCTTGATCTTCGGATTCAGCAGTTTTGCCAGTGTGGAAACACCGGTTGCCAGTCCGCCGCCACCGATAGGAACCAGAATATAATCTACCAGCGGAAGCTCTTTGAAGATCTCCATGGCAATGGTACCCTGACCGGTAGCTACGGTCAGATCATCAAAAGGATGGATGAAAGTATATCCGTGCTCTTCTGCCAGCTCATATGCCTTTGCGCAGGCCTCATCATAGACATCGCCATGCAGTACTACCTCTGCTCCATAGCCTCTGGTACGGTTTACCTTGATCAGGGGTGTCGTGGTGGGCATTACGATGGTTGCCTTGCTTCCATAGCATTTTGCCGCATAAGCCACGCCCTGGGCATGGTTGCCTGCAGAGGCGGTGATCAGTCCCTTGGCGCGCTCTTCATCGGTCAGAGTGCTCATTTTGTAATAAGCGCCTCTTAACTTGTAAGCTCCGGTAAACTGTAAGTTCTCGGGCTTTAAGTATACGCGGTTGCCGGTCTGGGCACTGAAATAATCACTGTATACCAGTTTGGTCTCTAAAGTAACTTTTTTAACGATCTCACTTGCTTCTTCAAATTTCTCTAAAGTCAACATTTCTTCCTGCATTTTTCTTCCCATGCCTTTCTGCCACACTTTCTTTGGTCTGCCTGTTTATTATTCTTCCGCGTCTGTCTCTCCGGCTTCTTCCTCCGGCAGATGCAGTTCTCCGATGTCATCCATATTCACATCAAACAACGCATTTACAAATTCATCGGAATTGAATTTCTGGAGATCCTCGATGGATTCTCCCACACCGATATATTTTACCGGAACCTTCAGTTCGGACTGGATGGCCACAGCGATACCGCCCTTGGCCGTTCCGTCCATCTTGGTCAGGATGATACCCGTAAGATCTGCCACCTCACCGAATTCTCTTGCCTGCACCAGAGCATTCTGTCCCGTGGTGCCGTCCAGAACGATCAGATTCTCTCTGTGGGCATTGGGGAATTCCTTGTCGATGATACGGTTCATCTTACGAAGTTCTTCCATCAGGTTCTTTTTATTGTGCAGTCTGCCGGCGGTATCTACAAGAAGCACATCCACGCCTCGTGCCTTCGCCGCATTCACGGCATCAAACACCACGCTGGCGGGATCCGCACCTTCTTTTCCGCCGATCATGGGAACATCCGCCCGGGATGCCCACTCTGCCAGCTGGTCTCCCGCTGCGGCACGGAAAGTATCCGCTGCGGCAATAAGGACTTTCCTGCCCTCATCCTTTAATTTACCGGCCAGCTTGCCGACGGAAGTGGTCTTCCCCACACCGTTGACACCGATGACCATGATCACGGACTGTTCCTTCTCAAAATTATAGGCAGTCTCATCCACCTGCATCTGCTCCTTGATACTTTCAATCAGAAGCTGTTTGCATTCGGAAGGTTCCTTGATATGTTTTTCCTTCACCTGCTGTTTCAGTCTCTCCACGATAGCGGTGGTGGCATTCACACCGATATCTCCCATAATGAGGATTTCTTCCAGTTCTTCGTAGAAATCATCATCAATGGCGGAGAAGCCGCTGAAGACCGAATCAATTCCCCGTACAATGTTGTCACGGGTCTTGGTCAGTCCTTCTTTTAACCGGGCAAAAAAGCCTTTCTTTTCCTCACTCATCCGATTTCCTCCAATCAGCATTCTATCCAGAAAAACGCTTGCGTTTTTCTTGTATGAAACTTAGAACTTCTTCACGAAAGATCCTTTGCTCTGAGTGATTAGAAGTTCTTTTCATACTCTAATCATCCAGATCTTTATCAATGAGGTTAACACTGACTAAAGTAGATACACCCTTCTCCTGCATGGTGATACCATACAGTCTGTCCACCTGTTCCATCGTACCGCGTCTGTGGGTAATGACAATGAACTGAGTGTTCTTGGTCAGCTTATGTAAATACTTAGCGAAACGGCCTACGTTGGAGTCATCCAACGCCGCCTCGATCTCGTCCAACAGACAGAACGGAGAGGGCTTTAAGTTCTGGATGGCAAACAACAGGGAAATAGCGGACAGTGCCTTTTCTCCACCGGAGAGCTGCATCATGTTCTGAAGCTTCTTTCCGGGGGGCTGTGCGATGATGCGGATGCCTGCTTCCAGAATATCCTCATCCTCCATCAGTTCCAGTGTTCCCTTACCACCACCGAAGAGTTCCTTGAATACCTTATCGAACTCTCTGCTGATCTCTGCGAATTTCTCCGTGAACTGTTTACGCATGGCGGTATCCAGTTCTTCGATGATGCCTTCCAGTGTCTTCTCCGCTTCCACCAGATCATCATGCTGAGTCTTCATGAAAGTATAGCGCTCCATCAGGTTCTTATAATCCTCAATGGCGTTGACATTGACATTGCCAAGCTTGCGGATCTCATCTTTCAGACCGCTGATCTCGCGTTTCATAGCAGGCAGATCATTCATCTCTTCGTTGCGGAGTCCTGCCGCATCGCTTAAGGTGATCTCATACTCATCCCACATGTAATTGATCTGACCTTCGATGCCGTCCTCCAGCTTTTTCTTCTGTTCGCCCAAACGATAGACTTCCTTATCCAGAGCATTCATACGCTCGGACATTTCCTCTCTGCTGCGGAAGAAATCTTTCTGTTTTGCAGACAGTTCTTCCTTTTTCGCAAGGTCTTCGTCCAGCTTCTTCCTGGAAGCATCCTGATTCTCATGAGAAGCAGCAATGGTCTTCTCAATCTCCAGGATATTGTTCTTCTTACGTTCCACTTCCTGCGCATTTTCCGTCAGAGCCTCTAAAATCTCTTTAAGCTCTGCCTGTGCACGTTCCAACTCGCCGCCTATACGATCCACATTTGCCTGCTTGTAATCCAGAGCCTGACGCATCTTCTCGACTTTTACTTCCCATTCTCCAACATGGGCGGAAGCTTCACTCTCTTCCAGTCTGCAGCCTTCCAGTTCCTTCTGGAAGACAAGAATCTGTTCCTGAGTGGTTTTCTCCAGTTCTTCACTTGCAGCCAGTTCCTGTACGATTGATTCCTTGCTGGAACGGATCTCGAAGATCTTGGTCTCGATCTCCTGTTCCTCCAGCTTCAGGGACTGTGCACTCTCTGCCTCTTCTTCCATACGTTCTCTGGCCTGGGAAATATTTAATCTTGCGGTATTCTGCTCAATGGACTTGCGCTGCATCTCGGTCTTCAGTGCTTCCAGATCCATACGAAGTTTATTTCTCTTACTCTTGGTGTCTTCGATCTTCTGATTGTAAGTCGTGATATCCTCAGAGAGCTTTTTCACCTTTTTCTCCAGTTCATCCATCTCACGACGTCTTCCCAGAAGATTACTGTTATTCTTAAATGCACCACCGCTGATGGCACCGCCGGGAACTAAGAGTTCGCCTTCCAATGTGACCATACGGATGCCGTAATCGAATTTTCTTGCGATCTTCACGGCATTGTCCACGTTGTCTACGACCACGATACGTCCCAGCATGGCCTTGGCCACATTGCGGTATTCTTTTTCCGTATTTACCAGTTCATCCGCCATACCGATGACACCTTTTTCCTTCAGGGCCTCGGGATTTTTGAATTCCTGAGGTTTGGTAATACTGGTCAGGGGAAGGAATGTGGCTCTTCCGAGGCGGTTCTGCTTTAAGAATCCGATCATATGCTTGGCGGTCTCTTCGTTATCCGTTACGATATTCTGAATATTACCACCCAGAGCGGTCTCGATAGCGGTCTCATATTTGGCTTCTACCTGAATAATATCCGCTACAACACCGATGATACCTTTTTCTTTTTCCTTCTGCTCCATGACCTTCTTGACGCTGCCACCGTAGCCGTCATACCGCTCGGTGATATTGGTCAGGGCTTCCAGTTTGGACTGCTCCTGATGGAAACGGTTCTGTGTCTCCCGCAGCTTCGCATCTAAGCCTGTGAGATTCTCACGGATATTGCCCAGCTCCAGTTCGGATGCTGCTTCCTGTTCGGTCATCTGCCGCAGTTCTTCGGTCACAGTCTCGAAGGTCTCTTCCAGCTTCTTGATTGTCTCTTCTCTGGCAGCCTCATCGGATTTGGCACGAAGCAGTCTGGAATTCAACTCTGCCTTGCGGATATTGATCTGCTCCATCATAGTATCGAAACGTCCCATCTTGGACTTGATGGTAGCCCGCTGGTTCAGCTCGCCGATGATGGTATTTTTCCCGGCCTCAATATTATTATTGAGTTCGGTGATCTTGTTCTGGATAGCTTCCAGGTCGGCCTTTGCCATGGCTGCCGCCTCTGCGATCTCCTGTACCTGAGTATCCGTATCCTTTTTATCGGTTAAAATATCCTGTTTTTCTTTTTCTTTGCCGGCGATTTCTTCTTCCAGGGCTGCCTTACGATGGTTCAGATGGTTCTCACTGCCGTGAGCGGAATTGATCTGCTCTTTTAAGACATTGATCTCACCTTCCAGTTTGCCCCGCATCAGGCCGGTATCCGTCAGTTGCTCTCTGGCGGCTTCAATGGCTGCATCCAGGCTTTCGATCTCCTGCTGGATCCGCTCGTATTCTTCCTTGATACCTTCGTACTTTTCACTGGTCTCGTTCAGTTCATTGCTGGCCAGATTATATTTTTCTTCCATGGAAGACAGCTGTTCTCTGAGTTTCTTATTTTCCAATAAGAAGACATTGATATCCAGAGTCTTTAATTCTTCCTTTTTCCTCAGATAGACCTTAGCCACCTCGGATTGCTTCTCCAGAGGGCCTACCTGCTTTTCCAGTTCGGACAGAATATCATTCACACGCACCAGATTCTGTTTTTCGTTCTCCAGCTTTGTCTGGGCTGCTGCTTTCCTGCGTTTAAATTTCACGATACCGGCAGCCTCATCGAACAGTTCACGCCGTTCCTCGGGCTTACCGCTTAAGATCTTGTCGATCTGGCCCTGTCCGATAATGGAATAGCCCTCCTTACCGATACCGGTATCATAGAACAGCTCATTGACATCCTTTAATCTGCAGGGAGTACCATTGATCAGATATTCACTTTCTCCGGAACGGTAGATCCGTCTCGCCACTGTAACTTCGTCATAGTCGATCGCCAGCTGGTGATCGCTGTTGTCCAGAGTAATGGCAACATAAGCATAGCTCAACGGCTTTCTGGTCTCTGTTCCCGAGAAAATAACATCCTGCATACTGGCACCACGCAGCTGTTTGATGCGTTGTTCTCCTAGCACCCATCTTACCGCGTCCGCAACGTTACTCTTACCGCTGCCGTTAGGTCCTACGATACCGGTGATTCCGTTGTGGAACTGAAATACGATCTTATTGGCAAATGATTTGAACCCGTGGATCTCAATACTTTTTAAATACATATCCTCTATCCCTCAATAGCAGAAGCGCCTCATAAGCTGCCTGCTGTTCTGCCGCTTTTTTTGTTCTTCCCTGCCCACGGCCAAGGCATTCTCCCTCCATGTCGATCTCTACCACGAAAGTCTTGTCGTGTTCCGGTCCGCTCTCCTCTAACAGCCGGTACTCGAACTCTTTTTTGAGTTTCCCCTGAATCAGTTCCTGGAGATTACTCTTGCTGTCGTAGAAGAGACGCTTGTCCTCTAAATCCGACAGAATGAAGCGGTCAATAAAAGCCTTGGCAGGCTGCATGCCACCGTCCAGATAAATGGCACCAATCATGGCTTCCATACCGTCAGAGGTGATGCTGTCTCTGCGTCTGCCGCCGGTATTCTCTTCGCCCTTTCCCAAAAGCATAAACTGTCCCAGTTCCAGGTCTCTGGCACAGAATGCCAGGGAAGGCTCGCACACCATGGAGGCGCGCATCTTGGTCAGCTCGCCCTCGGGAACATCCGGGTGTTCCCGAAACAGGAAGTCGCTGGATACCAGCTCCAGTACAGCATCTCCCAGGAATTCGATGCGCTCATAGTTCTCTGTCTTGTTGATCTTTTGTTCATTGGTATAGGAGCTGTGGGTCAGAGCCTGCTTCAGCAATGCTTTGTTGTGAAAGCAATAGCCGATGCGCTGCTCCAGCACGTCCATTGTATAACCATCCAACATTTTCTTGTCCTCACTATATTCCGTAGTCCCGGCTATGGTAAGAAACGCGGCACGTTTGCACTCTGTCGCAGAGCGTAACGGTACATAGGCGTGGAAAATACCCACGCAATGCGTCCCTTGGGACGCTATGGTACCGACGTCTGCTTACGGCGCGCTTATTCTTAACCATAGCCGTGCCTACTGGACTACATAATTACCCTCACCATGCCTATTCATAAATGGCTGTCAAGTGTGTCCCGTTTTACGGAACACATCGTATAAAAACAGAGGGGAATGACCTCTTGTGCGAGCAAGCTCTCACCGGAGTCATTCCCTCTATTTTTGCATGGCTCGTAGCTTTACTAGTTCACTGCGTTCTTGATCATCTCTACTGCTTCTTCTACAGTAGTAACCTGCTCTGCAGACTCTGCAGGGATCTCGATATCGAACTCTTCCTCGATACCCATGATGATCTGGTATACATCCAGGGAATCAGCACCCAGGTCATCCTGGAAGGTGGTCTCCATGGTGATCTCATCGGGATCTACATTTAATACCTCAGCAATAATTTTCTTTAACTTTTCGAATTCCATAACAGTTCCTTCTTTCCAAATATTTTGTAATTTTAATTATTTTCTGCAGCCTTATCTTCCAGACTGATCTGCTCTTTGATCTTTTCGTTGATCTTCTCTTCCTTAAATGCGATGCATTGCAGGATGGAGTTCTTCACTTCCACAGCCTTGCTGCTTCCGTGGGTCTTCACTACCAGACCGTTTAATCCAAGCAGCGGAGCTCCTCCGTACTGGGAGGTATCGAAGCTCTTCAAGGTCTTCTTCAGCGCGGGCTTTACTAACAGTGCGCCGATCTTACTGCGCAGTGTGGACATCATTCCCTGCTTTACCTGATGCAGCAGTGCGGAGCTGACGCCCTCGTACATTTTCAGTACCACATTGCCGACAAACGCTTCACAGACGATGACATCTGCCACACCTGCCGGAATATCTCTTGCTTCCACACTGCCGATGAAATTGATCTCCGGGCAATTCTTAAGAAGTGGGAAGGTTTCCTTTACCAGCGCGTTGCCCTTCTCCTCCTCGGCGCCGATATTCACAATGCCGACTCGCGGGTTCTTTACTCCCATAACGCTTTCCATATAGACACTGCCCATCTTGGCAAACTGTACTAACATGGAAGGTCTTGCGTCCACATTGGCACCACAGTCCAGCAAAAGGCTGACACCGTTCTCCGTAGGGATCAGGGGAGCCAAAGGAGGTCTCTCCACGCCACGGATACGGCCTACGATCACCTGTCCGCCTACCAGTACTGCACCGGTACTTCCTGCGGATACGAAAGCATCGCATTCACCGTTCTTCACCATATACATGGCTTTGACAATGGAAGAATCCTTCTTACGGCGGATCGCCATAACCGGAGGTTCTGCAGTCTCGATGACTTCTTCGGCATGTACGACTTCCAGCTGTTCTGCATCGTAGGTATATGCCTTTAATTCTTCCCGGATCACCGGCTCCTTACCTACCAGGAATACTTTGACACGTTTGTCCGCATTGACAGCCTCTACAGCGCCCTTTACGATCTCGGTGGGAGCATTATCTCCTCCCATCGCATCTACAGCAACATTTACATATTCTGCCATTTCGTCGTTCCTTTACCTGTTTGTGTTTATCCGCTTATCATCAAACCGCTCCGTGGATCGCACCAAACAGTTTGATGATGGCAGATTCATTCTTACTATACTAAAGGCGTATATAAAAAGCAAGTGATTTTTTTGTGAAAGCAAAAGGAGACTCCTTTCGGAATCTCCTCTTTTCTTTTCACTTAATTTCGCTTCATTGATTTATAAATTAATCAACGCTTACGACCTGCTTCTTATTGTAAGAACCGCAAGCCTTGCAAACTCTGTGAGGCATCATCAGTGCACCACATTTGCTGCACTTTACCAATGTAGGAGCGCTCATTTTCCAGTTTGCTCTTCTCTTATCTCTTCTACCTTTGGAAGATTTATTCTTAGGACAAATAGACATCGTTACACCTCCTTATTCGCGTTGAAGATATCTTGGATTGCTGCCATACGAGGATCCGGTACGAAAGTATCGCAACCACATTCCTTCAGATTCCTGTTCTGACCACATACAGGGCAAATACCCTTGCAGTCTTCCTTACACAAGATCTTTGCCGGCCAATTCACCAGAATTTCATCGTACACAAAAGCCTCTACATCCAGCTGCCATCCATCCATAAAGCTCTGCTCGGTATCTTCTTCCTCACTTACTTCCGCTTCCGGAGAATAAACGATTCTGTCAAACTTAAGCTTCATTGCTGTAGGTACTTCAGTAAGGCACCTGTCACATTTCGTATCAAAGGTAAGCTCTGCAGTACCGGTTACTTTTGCCTTGTTCACACCGATGTTGGTAAAAGTAAGGATAACGGGTGTCTTCTCCGTAATGGGGAATTCTCCCTGGCGGCTCTTAAAGCTTGTCATCTCAAGCGGAATGGCAACAGTCTCTACCTTGCCTTCGGATGTTAATACATCAGATAAACTTACTAACATAGCGACTCCTATGCAATATGTTGCGTAGAAAACACAAGTCTCCTACGATGTGTTGATTCACACACTGACTTATTATACATAGGGTATGTGCTTTTGTCAACAAAATTTTGTGGGATTTTTAAGTATTTTCATCTATTCTCATACACTTTTAAATCCTGGTTAAATTTCAACTCTTTCTAATTTTAATTATACCGATTACCCTCTGTATCCAAGATAGTTCCATTAGCGACATAATAATGTTCATTTCCATTTGAAATATAAATATCATTCAGACTCAAGCAATTATCAAATGCGCCACTTCCAATTGATGAAACTTTCGCAGGAATAAAAATGTATTCCAGATAAACACAATTTTTAAATGCAGCGTTTTCAATACTTATTAACGTATCTGGAAGAATAATGCTTGTCACATTTGTTCCAATTCCTCTAATCGATGTCACCTTCAAGCCATCAATTTGTTCTGGAACAACAACATCAGTCAAGGAAGAATCTGCACCTGTTATAGTTATTTCTCCATTATCTTCTACATATTCTAAAAGCGATGTGTCGGTATACGATAATTTGTTGTTAATAATATAATTTGCTGCAGAATCTTCTTGAATTTCAAGAGAAGAAGTTTCTTTTACCACTTCATCCTTTTTTATTGTTTCTTCATCAACTGTTTGATTAATCTGCTGAACTTCGCTCGATATAGAAGTATTATCAGACTTTTCTGTTCCATTCATTTGAATCGTTCTTATACCATTCATAATTAGCATAATTATTAAAACAGATATAATCGATATCCCAGCAACAACTATCTTTCTCCAAGGTATAATTCTCCTCCCATTATATAAATGATCGTATAATTCCTTCATATCTTGAAAACGATATTTTATATTAACATTTAATCCCTGAAATATGGCTTCTTCGATATTTTTAGGGATAGTAGGATCATATGTACGTAAAGAATCTACTTTTGTATTCTTGTCATATATCGACATTGCTGATGGTAGTATCTTACCTGAAATCAGATAATACAAGGTTGCACAAAGAGCATAAACATCCGTCCATGGTCCCTGATTACCGTCTGATTGGTACTGTTCCGGCGGCGCATAACCATGCTTTAATTCTATCGTTTTACTTTTTTCTCCATTGTCCAACTCTCTGGCTGCACCAAAATCGATAAGTGTAATCCGTCCAGCTGAATCCAACATAATATTATCCGGGCTGATATCCCTATGTATAATTCCATTATCATGCAAAATCCCTAGTGATTTTACTACCGGCTCTATTATATCAACTGCTTCTTTCCATGATATTCTCTTTTTTTCTTGAATATAATCTTTTAAGCTGATGCCTTGAATGTAGTCCATGACCATATAAGCTGTGTTATTTTCATAAAAGAAATTCAACACTCTTACAATACCTGGTAATTCTTCTAATTTTACAAGTCTCTTAGCCTCTTTTTCATATTTTTCAAAGCCCTTTTGAAAACTAACTTCCGATTTTCCCCTAATAACTATTACATCATTTGAGTTGCTTTCAAACGCATTACGTGATGCAAATTGAATAGGAAAGTATTCTTTGATTGCAACTTTAAGCTGAAGGTTAAGATCAAGTCCAAGATATGTAATTCCAAATCCTCCTTCTCCAAGCACTCTGCCAATCAAGTACTTTCCATCTAATATTGTCATAGGGAGAAGCGCTCTTTGATTGCCGTTATATTCTCCTATCTTTTTCCCGCAATGAGGACAAATCTCCTCATCATGATCTATCTCATTCATGCAGTTTATACAGTACCTGTTTCTCTTATTCATCTAGAAAATGTCCACCTTAATCTTATACCCCAGTTGTAAGCAAACAGTACACGTCTCCGTTTATTGCATCCTTCGTCCATTGTATCATCTCCCGAGTAAATGTATTCACTATTTTTGTTCTAAACATATTTACATTTATTCTAATTCACCTATCACCTCATCAATTTCAACAATTATCCCACCAGTAGCTGCCTCTAAGAATCTATTGACTTTACAGCTAATGTGTTTTCCATTATACTGATCCCATCCACCGTTGATTGAATTATCAGAAATCACAAAAATGTTTTCTGAAAAGTTCTCCCATATGTTTTCATTTCCTTCCATATCCAAATAACATAAATCAACCGGATGATCAAGTTGAAGAATTATCGCTCTTCCCTCTCCATAACTGAACTCATAATTATTATCAACAATAACATACACTGTTATTGTATCACCCTCTCCCTTTAAGCCTATAGATTTTTGCTCATTATCGTCCCCCTTCATAGCATCCTGCGGCATATCATTCATAGAAATTTCGCCATTATATATACTAATACCATTATCCATCCAACCAGGCATAAGACACTCTAGATAAAGTGTATTTTCATTTATCGAAAAAACTGCCGTTAACTCAAATTCTTGTTTGTTTGATGGATCCTTCGATGGATAGTTCCACATTTCATCTTCTTCCTCAGTTACATCAGGTTGAGTAAACAGCGAATAATTTATATAAACCATATCATTGTCAGACAAATATGCTTTCTCTCTTCGTACATCATAAGGACTATTCCACCAAAGACTAAAATCTACTTCCGCATATGTCGAACATCGCATCGCATTCTCTATATTTTGTGTAATTTCAGAAAAATTTTCATAACCGCTTAGGTCTGAATCAGTTAGCTCTGTAACATCATATATATAGTACTTTTCGTCCAGTTCATAGATATAGTAATTGGTATATAAATAATATAACCATTGTTTCCAATTTTTCCCCTTATAGTCGCTTCTAAAAGCTTCATCAAATGAATGAAAATCCATACTCAATGGGCTTGTATCAAAATTATACACTAAAGGCTTGTCTTCATTATCTCTGCCTAGAGCCATTGGTTGAAATTTTATAATGGGAGTTATCATATCATTTTCAATATGATAAGTTTGACATAAAAGTTGCGTCTCCTGATATCTCTCATCTGCATATACCTCACATACATCCTGCATTCTCCCAAATCTTAGAAGATTAAGTCCAACAGGAACAATCATCTGTTCCGAGCCAGAAAATAAATCTTCTTGATTTAAAACATATTCATATGCAGAAGGAGTAATCTGATAGGTATTATTTCCATCTGAATACCACAGTCTGGTATTACTAATTGCATACGGATAACTGTCATTATATGAGTTTTCAAGCTCTTCTAAACAAACATATGCAAATAATTCTTTATATCCATCACCATCAAAATCTTCATACAATCGATATTTATAATCTAATTGGAATTGCATATAATCATTTAATCTATAAGAAGAGTCCTCTTCCGGAACAACAGAATATCCACTGTTTTTTTCTATTAATGCAATTAACTCCTCTTCCGTTTTTTCTTCACTTTGAGGTGTAGCAACTATTTCTGTACTTTGGTCTGAGCTATAAACATCTAGTAATTTTTCATCTACTATAGTTTCTTTGATTATTTTCTGTTCGTCTGAATCTATTATGTCTTTATTATTTATTTTTTTGTAAAACAATCCCACAGTACCAACCACACAAAGACCAATTATACCAACAGATAAACCAATATATAACTTTCTCTTTTTTCTTCCATTTTTACTGTTACTATCTAATTCCGCAATAAAATCACTTATGTTCTTCGTCCTGTTTATACTCTTAACCATCAATCCATGCATTATTGCATTCGATATCAATTTCGGGACCTCTGGATTTATCTTCCTAACCGCTTCAACTTTATCACCACTCAATATTCTATCCGTTGATTCCTGGGGCACAACACCGGTAATCATTCTATACATCGTCGCTGAAAGAGCATAAATATCCGTCCACGGTCCCTGTTTTCCATCCGGTTGATACTGTTCTTCCGGTGCATAACCATGTTTGAGTATTACCGTCAGACTCTTTGCATCATCATTTCCCACTGTTCTTGCTGCACCAAAATCTATCAATTTCATACTCCCGTTTGTGGAAATCATGATATTATCAGGACTGATATCCCTGTGGACAATGCCTGCTTCGTGTACCTTCTCAAGAGAATTCATTATCGGCATCATAAGTTCCAGGGCTCTTGTATACGACAGTTTTCCCCCATTATCATCCATGTATTTAGACAGAGTTATTCCATCGATATACTCCATTACCATATAAGCAGTATTATTCTCATAAAAGAATTCTTTTACCGATACAATTCCCGGTAGGTTATTAAATTTTGCAAGATTTGCAGCCTCTTTTACAAATCGATCCATTCCCTTTTGATACTGTTCTTCCTTACTTCCGGTCAAAACAGTCAGCGAAGTCTGCGTACCTGTCGAAGTATCTCTTGTGACTAATTCGCTGGGAAAATATTCCTTGATTGCCACGCGATTGTTAAGTACAAGATCGTAAGCTATATATGTAATTCCAAATCCGCCTTCTCCGATGACTTTGCCAACGATATATTTACCATTCAAAATAGTCTGCGGCTGAAGCCCTCGCGAAGAATTCAAAGAGCCGACCTTGTATCCGCAATGAGGACAAATGGCCCCATCTCCTCCATCAAGTTCTCTCATACATCCCATGCATAGCTTATTTACATCCATTTTCTTTTCCTCACTCTACACTTCTTTATTTCTTTTCTAATTTTTATTGTCTGTGATATTTTCTTCGTTTGGGAAAGATTCTTCCCTTATAATCTCCGTTGCTGCATAGTTCCTTTTCTCAATAATTTCTGTATGAGTGAATTTTCCACGACTACCTTGTGCGAAAGAAATATAATTTGTCTCATTAATGTTTTCGCCTATATATGAACGTGCCCCTGTTTTTCCCGTGCAATAAGGACAGCTTGTAAACTTGTCCCCATCATAATAATGTTTCTTATTACACTGCATCAGCTTCATTTTATTCTCACTCCTATCGCCGTAACATTATCCATATTGTTTCCTTTCCCTCGGCTTACAACAATCGCTCCCATTTCTTTGACCCAATCTTTTGCATTGCTTGTCCTTCGCAGACACCCTATCATCTCTTTCTCATCAATTAATTCCCAAAACCCATCCGTACATAACAAAAATGCTGTTTTAGATGATAACTTATATTTTCTTGATATCGTCGGCTCCAAATTGGGATCTCCATTTCCTATAGCCTTAAGTAATCTATTTCTATCTTTGTGAAATCTAATATCTTTTTCTTTTATTTCTTTCATATTTACTAGCATTTGGGGAACACTATGGTCCAGTGTCCTCTCTTTAATCCTGTTTTGACGAAAGTAATATAGTCTGGAATCTCCAATATGCGCCCATTGTGCATAATTATTATTAATACTCAAAACAACAGATGTGGTTTTCATTGAGTTCAAAGAAATATTTTCCTTTTGTTTCTCTTCCAGTTGATGTTCCGCCAAGCAAAAGGATGATTTAAAAAAATTATCCTCTATGCCATCCATAAAATGACTTTCTATTGATTTTGCAACTAAAGCTGATGCAATTTCACCTTTTCCACATCCACCCAATCCATCATTGACGATAAAACATGAGTTTTCCCCACAAATCCGTACCAAAGAATAATCTTCATTATAATTCCTGTCTCCCTGATTGGTAAAAATATAATAATCTATATTCATCCATCTATATCCTTTACTTTATGCTACATTGAAGTCAAGAATCTATATCTCTTCTATTCAACAATGTCTATGGGGTGCCATCACTGATATCTACTCAATGCTATTCATCTCCCGTTTCAAACGAATCAACACTTTTCAAATTTCCGTTGCCATCATAAACGCGCCATTCAACGTCATTTCCTTTTTCATCATAAATATTTTCCGTATAATGCAGAAGTTCCCCATCAGCTCTATAGCATTGTTGTAACACATTATTACCACGATTGTCATAGGTAAAAATATAATATATCTCCATATTACCATTTTCATCATATTGAATATGCTTTATACAATTACCATTTTCGTCATATTCAAAGTTGATCGAGTAGCGCATAACACCATCAGCACTATAGCAAACCGAACGACTTACTTTTCCGTTTTCGCCTTTTTCATATTTGTAATACTGCTCCACCTCATCACCGATACCTACATACTGTGTCAAACGACTTATGTCATTGCCGTCATACTCATATACATACTTTATCAGTTCACCATCATCTGCATAACCAGTGCACGAAACTAGCTCCCTTCCCTCCTCATCGTAAGTCAATTCCAAATGCTGAGTCTCAACTCCGTTCGCATCACACCTTGTAACGGAAGCCTTCTGCCCTTTCAAGTTATAGGTAAACTGATAGTAAAATAGTAGTTTACCATCCGCATCATAGCAACTTTGTCGCATAGCCCATCCATTAGAAGCAAAGACATCACCACTCTCTATCATGTCGATTTTCTCTTTCAAGCGTTCGTCCCCGGTAGCTTCATAACCTTCCTTTGCTATTTCTAAAGCCTTTTCGAACTCGTTTGTCCTAATATAAACCTCTACAATACCCAGATATGCGTCTGCGTTCATCGGATCAATATCCAGTGCTGCTTCAAATGCCACCAACGCCTGCTCGTAATCCATCTCCTCCAGATACTTATTTCCCAAATCCAACTGCTTCTGCAGCTTTTCATCATTGCCACCTGCAACAGCAAAGCTAATAATTAAAGCTGCAATTATGCATACAGCCAAACCAGTCAAAATTATAAGTGTTGTACGCTTTTTATCCGTTGTAATAACCTTATTCATCTTTCTCTCCCTTCCAGTGGCAATCAGCCAATCTTACAGACTATTGCAGAATAATTATCATCCGTTCCGGCCATCAGAGCATTTTCCCGAATCATTTCACTCATCTTTTTTGCACTTTTAAAGCGGTATCCTTTGCATAGGACTTCTTCCAAAAAAGTCCCCATACAATATCTGTACAGGCCGTCACTGCATAAAAGAAAATTTTCTTTACCAATCAAAGAACCATCTTGTCTTCTGACCCGCAGATTTTTATCAGAGCCGAGAACTTCTGTCAGTTTTCCCTGTCTTGGGTCGGCAGCTATCTGTTCCGTATTCATTGTTTGTGCAACTTCAGGGAGATTCTCCCATACATCATCTACCGTAAGCTGTTGTAATCCCATATTATTTGCATGATATATCCTGCTGTCTCCCGCAGATAATATACTATATCTGTCATTGCATATAATAAGAAGCACTACCGTAGAGCCCCCAACCAATCCCTGAGAATTGTAATATTGATAAACTTCATGATTTATATTCAATAACAGACGATTGCATTGATCTGTTATATATTCAATACCAACATTCTCCGATAAAAAATCATTACTTTCCCACCACTTTTTTATTCCTGTCACAATCGCACTGCTAGCGACTTCTCCTTCAGCGTGTCCGCCCATTCCGTCAGCTAATACAAACACGCCGCATTTCTTTTCGGAAGAAACATAAATTGCATCTTGATTTTTTTCTCTGATCCCCCGCTCTGAAAAGAAAGCAACATCCTTAATCATCTACACATCTCTTTCCTGAATCTCACCGTATATTTTCTTTATCATTTTTTTCGTATTACGATTAAATATCATCACAAGCAAAGGAGTCATAATCAATGAAAACACTACCATTAAAGCTCCGGCCAACATCATTATCTGTCCTGTATACATATACACTTCCACTCCTTTTCTCTTATTTAGTCAATCCAATGCCCATTCTTTAGTTCCTCATATGCTTTTTCCAAAACCTGCATTTCTGTATCACTCCAGCCGTCTCTCTTTACTGTTGCATACATTTCCTGCGCTTTGTTATAATATTCTGCAAAGCGGTTGTAATCTCTATCTTTTTGCTCTTTTTCTCCCTGAATAGAGGCTTCAAAAAATGCCTGTTTCATAGGTACTTTATAATTATCCTGATATTTCTGTGCCATTTCTTCCAGTAAAGAAGTACCCGCTGCATAATCGCCAATCTGATAGTAGATATTTACCATATTGTCATAGGTAGTATAGGTGGCCCATCCTAATGTACTGATTTCATCAAGTGTTTCAATTGCATTTTCCGCATACATTTTGTCCCCTGACGCTTCATAGCCTTTTATATACATATTTGTTAGCTGTTCCAAAATCATTGCGTAATAATCCTTAGGCAGAATATTCAGTGCCTCTGTCAAAAGATCAATTCCTTCCGTAACATTCTCTATCGAATCTCCCTGTTCCTGAATTGCCTTTGCGCACATTACATAAGCTCTCATACGTGTATAGTCGTCCGTCGTATCCTTAATGCTCTTTCTAAGATCCTGTTGTGCTCCTTCAAAGTCGCCTTCTGCAAGTTTGATTTCCCCTTGTACAAGATAAACATTGCCGCTTAGTGCACCTTTGTTTTCCGCTTCATTCAAAACACTTTTTGCACTGTCTGTTTTTCCGACTCTTGCCAGTGCTATTGCTTCGTCCGAGTAATAAATTGGATTATTTTTATCATATTTCACAGCATTTGCGAATGCATTCGAAGCATCACCGTATTCTTCCAACTCAAAATACGCAGTGCCCATAATATAATACATTTCTCCAATTGCATCCTGCTCATAAAGTACACTGTTTTCATTCAAAGTCTTGGTAACATATTTCACGGTCTCCTCATATTGCCGCATATCAAATAAATACAGTGCCTTTTGATAGTAGGCCTCTATTCTCTCCGGCATCAATTCCGTAGCCTGCTCATATAACCTGCTAAATTCGATCTCCTCCTGCTTTTCACGGGCATCTGTCAATTCTTCTACATAGTTATCATATTTTGCAAGTAATTCCTCTCTGTAAACATCCCTTCCATGAAGAATAAAATAAATTCCCAACAGACCTACACTTATGCACAAAATATAACTCAACGCATGTCTTACTTTCATGTTTCGGTAACGGCTGTCACGTTTATATAGTTGGTTTATAGCATTCAGCATCTGACCTGCATCCTGATACCTTTCATCCGGATTCTCCTGCAGAGCCTTATTCAGAATGTATATAAAACCTTCACTGGTTTTTCCACTAATTTGGTTTTCACCCTTCATGCCAAGCATGTGTCCTGTGTACATATGAAATAAAGTTGCACCCAGGCTGTAAATATCCGAACGTTTATCTATGGAAATATATATTTCCGGCAAAGCTGTCTGCACCTGTTGAACCGAATTCAAAATTTCCGTTCTTCCCGCTCCGTTTGCTTGCAATGGATTCAAAATTTCTGTTCTTCCTGCGCCATTTACTTGTACTGTTTTTAATATTTCGGTCCTTCCCGCTCCCCCCTTGTTGATTACAGAATTGTTCAGATAATTTGTTCCAGATGTCATTAATTTTGAAATTCGTTGGAATTCTCTGTACTGTTCTGGTGCACTATAACCTTCCGTATAACCGACAGTAACTGCGTGTCCTTCTCTTGCTACTCCTGAAATATTAAAGTCAATCAGGCATACATTGTCCTCTGGAGTTAGCATGATATTATCCGGCTTTATATCTCCATGAATAACGGGATTGGGCTGAGAATGAAGATAACTTAGTGCCTCACATATCTGTTTTGCATATTTCAGTATTTTTCGCTCGCTAAAGTGTTCCCCTCGTGCTAGCTTCTGTCCGAAAGATTCCCCCTGAATAAAATCCATTACAACATAACCGATATTTTCAACCTCAAAATAATCAAAAACCTGTGGTAAATAAGGATGATGCAGATTTTTCAAAATATCAACCTCTGCGCGTCGTTCCGCATCCTCTTGTATATTCGCATGTATTTTCTTTATTACGACATATTTCTGCAATCGCTTGTGAAATGCTTTGAAGACGGTTCCGCCTCCGCCCTCTCCCACGGTATCGTATATTTCATATGTATCAAATGGGCTTATTTCAGGCATAACAAATTACTCCTTAAATTCAGTATTCCTATAGTTGCACACTATATAGATAATCGTTGCTCTAACATTCTATTGTAATCTTATATTTACAGGAACCAAGTTTTAATATACCGCCACTCATAATAGGCGTTTCATTGTAAACTCTCTCATTTTCATAAAAAGTTCCATTGCTAGAATTTAAATCCTTTACATAAAACAAATTTCCTTTTTTAATAATTTGACAATGACGATAAGATACTGTCGCATCAAACCCCAGTATAATCTCGCCTTCTTCACGTCCTATAATAATGCTAGACTCAATAGGTACCCTATAGTTCCTCTGCGGATTGTTGATATCTGTGATTCCCACATAGGTCTGTCTGACTGCAGATTCCCCCTGTAATCGCATCGTATGACCGCCAGTTTCCAATGCTTCTCCCGCACCGAGCCGTACAGTATGTCCTGCGGCTTGTACCGGTGTATTCTGTGGTTGCTCTGCCGATGACATCCGACTGTTGTTGTCCAGATCCTTTTCAGGGCCAACCACCACTGCATTCATTTTACCTTTTTTCTTTCCTCTTGCCACGATCACAACTACAAATGCTGCAACTCCAATCGCAAAAACAACAACCATTATAATAGCAATAATGTTAACTCCGTTTTCCCCTTCTGTTTCTGCTGCTTCTCCAGACGTTTCCAACTCAATTGTAGGAAGTTTGGATGTCTCAGTTTCTGATGCCTGATCCGTTTCTACACTTTCTTCATCTGTTACAACACTTTGTGTACTGTTTACATCCACAAAGGGCATTTTCAAAGAAGTTGTGAGTATTTTTTCACCGTTTGAAGTCTGAATGGTAAGTTTTGCCTCTTTACGACTTCCATCCATAGTTGAAGTATCTGGAACAAGTCGAAGGCAAAGCATGGAACAATCCTGATTCATCATATTTTTCAAACTTTCCACTTCTGTACCCGAATCTGCTGTACTATAGATTCCGCCGCTAAACCTGGCATAAGAAAAAAGTGTTTCCAAAAGTGTATTGTTATTGGATGTTTTCACTCCAACTGTATGTATGACCACACCACTATCCTTCATCAATTCTGAAAGCTCTGTCTGCGTATACTTAATATCATTATCATCTGCACCATCTGTGACAATAATAAAACGGGTGTAATTTGCTTCATTGTTATTATCGCACTCTGTTAATAACTCATATAAAATATCTGACAAATAGGAATCCTGATTTAAGAATTCAATTCCATCAACCTGGGATTTCAAAGTCTCATAGTCGGTAGAAAAATCAGATATTACATTCAACCCATCTGCGAAAGTGGCAAGGCGAAATTCCTCTCCTTCCATATGGCTGTCAATCAAAGATGTAAGTAATTCTTTTGCCTGGTTTCCCCATCTTTTGGAAAGGGATTGGGAGTTGTCAAACAAAATCGTTGTTTTAACAGGCATTCCCATAGAATCGACCCTGGCTACCTGAATGTTTTCACATAACGTATTACCTACCTGCACTGTGGTTCCGCTTACAATGTCTTCAACACCCTTTATGTAAATATAAACCGCATCCTCTGCCGTCCTGCTACTGACTACTGCTGCTTCACTTGTTGCGTTTTCACCGGCTGCCTCTACAGATATACCATTCAAACATAAAAAGAATGTTGCCAGACCAACTACACCTAATGTCGTGAACAAGCTTTTTAATTGACCCAATCTCTTCATTGTTCCTATCCTTCCTTGTTTCATCTATTGAAACTTCGACGCATTTGTCGTCAAGCCAGCTTCCATATTCATATATTGTGCTACTGCACTTCCCGTTACATTGTAGACATCCGTAAGCTGTTGTTCTACTTTTTCAATCTCCCTCAGTATAGAATTCAATCTTCCCTGTATATTCCTTCTGTTTTGAATTTCAGACGGTATTCTCCATTTCATCATATTGATATCTCTCTTTTGGACTGAAAGGCTTGAAATCACCGATGGAAGATTATAATTTGCATTCCGAACCTTTTTCATATCAATATTTATCTCTGCCATATTTTCTCTTCCTCCGGATATTAGCCATTGCTGTTTCCTCCATCATCGCCGTTTTTTTCCTTTTCATGCACTACGTTTTCCTCCTGTGCCCGTTCTTCCGCTCCTTTTCTTGCTCTTTCCGCTGCTTCCTCTTCAGCCCTTATTTCCTCTCCTACGGCCATCACGTCATGTCCAAGATTATTCAGTTCATCAGCCAGTCGATTTAATCTGTACACAACGTCTTCCAAATACGAATCAATTCCTCTTATTTCATAACTCTTCCAGGCATCATCCAACGCAATCTGATGGAGCTGTACTTTACGTTTTGCAAATGTAATTTCATCAGATATCATATTCAATTCTCTCTGTTGCGCTCTTACAGCTTCTATATCAATTGCCATAAACATTATCCTTAACTCTGATTAAATTCACATTTTCAATTACAAACATGATACACAGGGGATCAGCAAATCTTATGATCTTCCAATCCACCTGCGTAAGTTTAGACTATACTCTTTTAATCTTATTTTCTCTGAATTTACAATGCCTGGAATCCATCCACCTTGTAATCATCGTTAACCGTTACTGCAAGCGAAACTGTAAACGCTCCATCTACAGTACTGATTTTTATCATCGTGCTTCCTGCGTTTATACCGTGCACCATTCCACCCGATACCGAGCAGATATCAGCGTTCATAACTTCATATTTCAGGTCAGCTTCGGAATATCCTTCCGGTATACTCTCAAATCCGATACTCATCTCCTGTCCTTTGCCAAGATACATGGTATAGCTATTTAACTCGATAAAATCAAACTCTAACATTTCGAAATCAAAAACATCGATTTCCTCAAGTGGTTCTCCTTCCGGCGTCGTGAGTTCTTGCTTAATTTCTTCTTTTCTGGTACATATATCTCCAGGTGTTCTCTTCCAGTCTTCGATGTGCATATGCATATTAACCGGCGAATTGCCGGAATCCCAAATAGTACCCTTTGCTTTCAGTTTTCCACTAATATCAGTAAGAAGACATCCTTCTTGATTAACCCCCCATCTCAAAGGTACATATAGCCGCAGATCAACACAAGTAGGCTGGTCTCCAAGTAAATCCGTTTCCGTCTTACCTACAGCCACTGCGCCACTGGTAAACTGTGCATTCACCAGACTGCAGGAAACACTCTTAAATCCCAAACGTACATCCATCAATGCTGTTGCTTCCGCCGTCAATGTTGCATCTGCTTCAAAATCAGCCTTTGCCTGACTGTCAAATTTATTCTGTAGCCCGCATCCGTCCTTCCAGCCTACAGTCATTACATTCTCGGTCGTATAACTGATTGCTATGTTACCATCAGCTCCGATATGTGCCGTAAATTTTACTCTGAGATTCAGCGGTCCATATAACTGAATATCAGCCTGTCCAAGCGGAATAGAAGTTGATACACTGCCATGTATTTCAGAAGAAATTTCTGTGTCAAAATGCAGGCTCACTTCCACTCTTGTAGGTGAAAGCACTCTCAGCTTTCTATGTTCATAATTAACATCTGCCCTAATATTGCTGATACCAACAACCATTTTTCCATTAGCTGAAGCGTTTGTCTTGATACTGCTTTCCGGATTTGCACTTTTCTGGACATCAAAATTTGCGGTAAATACAACATGGTCACTACCTTTATCTACCTTCGCTGTGTTTGCGACATTCACAACCTCATACTCTTCTGTTGAAACCATATTGTAGGATTTCATTTCATCATAAATATCTTCTGCCAGCCCCACAGTAGATCCGTCAGATGCAGAAATAACATCCACTACCTTACCTTCAAAGCTACCATGAATACTCAGATTTTCATAAGTTTCGTCAATAGAGGCTTCCTCAAAAGTAAAAGAATTCCCATCAACTTCTTTAATCTTAATGCTCCTTGCAAGGGAAGTATCCGTAGCATCGATATAGATAATATCACCGACACTATAACCATCATTTGCATAGAATTCGCCGGTACTTCCGTCAGCATTCAGCATAATACCGGAGGTTGCAATTTTTACTCCATCCGCATATTCAATCTGTGTAACCTGCGGGAATACCAAATTATTTTCATAATCCTTCGCATAGGAAATAATCTGTCCTGCGGTAGCTGTGTCAACGGATGCCTCCAGATTACTTAAGTCTATTGCAGCAATATTGTTTACATAAAATTCAGCAAGCTTGTCTATATCTATAGCAGTGCCTGATGCTTCAATAGCATCTGTGCCTATAGCACGCACGGCACTTTCCAGAGCGAACTGAAGTGTTGTCTTCTTATCCGGTTCAAACCGATCAGACCTTTCAATAATTTCTCGTTCACCGGTTGCCTGAATTTCAGCATAATATGCATTTGTCTCGGGCACATCTGAAAACAGATTAGCATCAGAAATGTAATTATCATATCCGAAACTGTCTGCAAGCATCCCTATATACTCTGCACGTGTAAGTTTATCGTTTCCTACGTTACTTGTTTCCCCTGTAGCTGACGTATTGGAGGTGCTACCTTTTCCACAGCCGGTCAAGGCTGTGGAAAAAATAAGTATAAATGCCAGCAATATCTGTCCTACTCTTTTTTGTATCTTTTGCATAATTTCTCCCAATATTGCAATCTCTTATTTGAACTGACTAGCGTTGCTATTGATCGTGCCCTCCAGAATCTTGGACTGTTCAGCAGCATTTCTGATGAACTTAACATAGCTACTTACAACCTGCTGATAGCTCTCGAATCTGGGTGTCATACCTGTAATCTTCTGTCTGATAGTTTCCGCTGAATTACTCTCCCAATCCCCTTTCAACGAATTAATCTTCTTTTGGATTTCATCCAGCGTCTGACGCATTTCTTTGTTCTTGTTATCAATGCCCTCTGCATGTCCCTCAAATTTACCATAATTAATAATAATCTGTCCGTTGTCTGCCATAATTTTTCTCCTTCTTTCCTTCAGTAATTAACTCTGTAAGCTTGCAATCTGCTGACTTAAATTTTCCTGATTATGCTCATAATCATCTGCTGCTTTCTTTAAAAACTGTGCATATTCATCCATAAGATTTTTCATCTTTATGAAATCATCTTCAAAATCTCTAACCTTTTCACAGAATTCTTTTGCGTCTTTACCCTGATAGTCAGTTGAGGTAAAATTTTCTACCAAACCGAACAATTCCTCATACTGTTTTTTGTACGTAGATGCGAGTGTCTCTACCTCTCCTGCTGCACTTCTTAACTGTGTGGGTGTTACCTGAATGCTTTCCATTCTACATTTCCTCCTTTATGTGTTTTTAATTAAGCTGTTTTGTATGTCTGTCTTATTTTCTCAACAACTTCTCTATCAGCTACCTTCTACATCATAACAAGCCCTGTCCTTATATGGGACACTATGTAACGAACTGTCATCATTATGTAACGGATTGCACTTCCAGCATTAAATCAACATGATTTTGGATCCATTATGAAGCCCAAGATTCTCAATAAATGCATTGCATTCAAAAATTTTTCCGGTCTCCGCATCATAAAGACAGCTTTCCTCATTGGGAATATATTCCACATCCTGGCGCTTTAAAAAATCAACCAGCATCTCGGTTGCCTGGGCAACCTTCATCTGTCTGGATATTCTGATTTCCATACTCTTTTCAATTGCAGGCAAATAGATTTCCAATAAAATCTTATCTTTCATTTTCAAACATCACTTCCAATCCTGACGGCATTACAAGCCTCATAAGCTTCGCATTTCCATCCGATACATAATATCCTGTCTTTACATCAATTTCCTTACTGAGTTCTCTGGATTTTCTATTTATGGGAAGACGCATCTGATCATCAATACCGTTTCCTACCCAGACCCCTTCACCTCCACATCTGTTTCCAATCCATCTGTCCATATAGTACTGGTTTACATATCTGTAACCATCACTGACAATAAAGAACATATTGCAGAACCCTTCCACTTTATCCAGTATGGTTATCAGTTTATCCTTACCGTCCTCAGACAGAGTGTTCTTTAACCTCTCATATCCATTGAGCACAATGAGCATAGGTGTCATATCCACAGTAGGCTGTCCGTTTGTATCTTTATAATTATTGTTTCGTAGTACGGCTGTCTGGAACAATTCTACGATTTTCGCCTCATAATCGCCGTCTACCGCCTCATATGCTACGTCCAGCTTTTCTTTCAGTTCCTTTCCTCCATTAAAAACAATAACCTGAAGATCAGAAACAGTTGACATGGTCTCCACCATACCTCCCGCATAGTTCAATGCTGCTTTGGGATCCTCTGCAATGGTCAAAAGAATATTCTTCTCCACCATATTTATTTTCAAATAGTCATAGCTTGCATAACTGATACCCAAAGGAACCTGTTCAAAAGAGTTCATATTATTAGCGGCATCCAGTCCTGAAACAAATTTGGGAACAACCGGAATCTGCTTTGCCCTGACATCCCCCGCTTTCTGAGTAAGATCTGTTGCAAACTGCTTGATATATTTCAAAAGATCTTCTCGTTTTCCAACAATGCCCGCTGTCTGGAATACATAGGTTTCTTCCGTCTTGATAATTCCCCTTCCCTTAATAGCAGAAGGGAATACACCACCAGTATTTCCAAGTACGGTAGAATAATCTGCTTTATCGTTCATCTGCATCACATACAACTGACGGAAATTCTGAAGCATTCTATATCTTACAGCCATAGTATTGGTCGCTGTAACCACAAAATACATACCATATTTGGGGCATTCTCTGGTAAGTGTAATCAACGCATCCTCAAATCTTTCATAATTTTCATAGAAATTGGAGTAGTTATTGATAATAACGAGGAAATATGGAATCTTTTCATTTCCTGATGCATTGTATCTTGCCATATCTCCGCCAAATTCCGCCAAAAGCTTTTTACGATGCTTCACCTCTCTGTCGAACATACTGATAAAACCTTGTATTTTTTCACTTTCTCCATCAATCATAACACTTCCGGTATGTGGCGCACTCTCGAACATCTTCAAAGACTCTGTGCCAAAATCAAGTATGTATGCGTTAAGTTGTGCCGGTGTATAATCTTTGTACAAGGAATACAAAATTGTATTCAACATCATTTCTTTTCCGGAACCTGCCGCACCATAAATCAGTACATTACCAACCTCTGTAAAATTCACATCTAATATTCTCTGACTCTGTGTGTAAGGATCATCCAATTCTCCGATTACCGCATGCAAACCACTTTCTTCGTATGTTTTGTATTGATATTTTTCAATCAATGCATCTACTCTGATGTCTGCGGGAATTTCCGGCATCCAGAGTGGTCTTTCATGCAGTTTTTCTTCCCTGGCCAGCTTATCAAGGTATTCCATAATCTTGACAATCTGTCTTCCGTTGTTCTTCACGGCCAACGGTTTCTTCCCCTTCAGCCTGTCCACTACATTACCAAGTTCATCAAGTATTTCAATACTTACATCCGACTCATTCTCTGAGATATCTGAATTGCGATAAGCTGCTCCTGTCCATGCAGATTGTCCCATTTCAAACAATTCATTGTAACCTACCTGCAAATAGAATCGTCCTGTCTCTGCAATCTCCGCAGCATCCGGACGTTTCAACATATCATTACTGTCAGTCCTGTCCTGTACCTTCAGGCAGACCTTAAATCTGGAGTTTGCCCAGATTTGTTCATTTACTACACCACCCGGCTTCTGGGTTGCAAGAATCAGATGTACACCAAGACTTCGCCCTATACGTGCTGTGGAAATCAATTGATCCATGAATTCCGGTTGCTGACTCTTTAACTCTGCAAACTCATCTGAGATAATAAACAAATGAGGCATCGGCTCCGATACCTGACCATCTCTATACATTTTCTGATATTTATAAATATCCATGGTTCCTTCATTTGCCACATTTCTTGCATTGTTAAAGATTGCCTGCCTTCTTCTCAGTTCGCTCTTAATGGACAGAATGGAACGCATAATTGTACCGCCGTCCAGATTCGTAATTGTCCCCGCAAGATGTGGCAATGTATAATGTTCATTTTCAAAGGCACCTGTAAGTCCACCACCCTTGTAGTCAATCAACACAAAGGCTACTTCATCAGGATGATAATTTATGGCAAGTGATAAAATATAAGTGATAATAAATTCCGACTTTCCAGAGCCGGTCATACCTGCTATCAATCCATGAGGTCCATGAAACTTCTCATGTAAATCAAGATAGAAAGTTTCACCGTTAGTATCCACGCCAACAGGTGTTCTTAAAGATTTCACCGGATTGTTAGTTTTCCACCTCTGTAATATATTTAAGTGCTCACATTTGTTCACCCCGAACATGTCCATGAAAGTCAGCATTTCTGGAAGTGCAAATCTTCCCCTGTTAAGGTCCAGCTTTTTGTCCGTCATATTACGAATAATAGATTCGGCAATATCTGCAGGCATTGCATCCTGTTCGAAGTTCACCTTCTCACCTGTTAATGCATCATACAACAATCCCTGTTCTCCATTTGCCCATACAACTGCACCACATTCCTTAGGAAGACTCTTCATCTCATCATAAGCACAGATAACACTAAATCCCTTCAACTTACTATCTTCGAGGATATCCGAAAGAAACGTACATTTATTTGCAAGACTTTTACTTGCGCAGACAACAATATAATGAGGAAGAGCCGGTGCTTTTTCCTGATCCGATACTATTTCTCTTCTCTCCACCAATATTTTACTGATATCAATGGAAAGCTCACGCAGATTATCTTCCGTTACGGCCAGATATCTTCTCTTTCCCTCGTCATCCCAAATATGCTGGACATAATGAATGAAAGAAAGATACTTTTCTTCGCTCTCTTCATATATACAAATCAATTTCACTTCATCATAACTATGAAGCAATGTAATTTGTGCGAGAATGTTACATAATAGATTAAATACGCCACCTCTATCGCCTACAATTCCAAGCACTCTGCTCTTCAAAAGAGACACACCCACAGGCACATTCATCAAAATCCTTTCCTCTCTTTGGAATGCCAAAAGGCTGTCTCGCAAAGTATCATCCTCAATGGTAAATCTATCCTCTGGAAATTTGATAGTTGCAATCATAGGCATATTTCCGGCACCGAGACGCAGATAAAGGAAATCATGTTGTGTAGTTGTTTTACTCCACAAACGGTGGTCCCAAAATTCGGGTTGCGCACAAAGTTGCATTACCGGAGGGTTACTTTCTTTCAGTATTTCCTCCTGTACCGTTATGTTTTTCTGTATCTCCTGTCTAAGATTATTCAAATATTTTAAATACTTTTCACGCCTTTCCTTTTCCCTTTCCAGACTTATCTTTCTCTCACGTTTTCTCATAATAACAGGGAACAAGATCATACCCAAAAGCATGGCAATAGCCGTTACCATGGTAGGAATTGTTGTCAGTAGGCTTTGATCATTATTCATGGCATTGACTATTGAAAAAATGCCTACTGCAAAAGACGCAACTCCCATAACAAGCGAAGGCCCCACAGTTAAAAGTATCGGTGTATTTTCCCGATCCTCACGTCTGGTAGGTAAATCCACCTGCAACTCAAATGGTGTTATCTTTCGTACGAATCTGGGAGAACGGTAGTAATATGGTACATCCTCCAGCACAAGCTGTTCATCATCCACATATTTATTTTTCAACATCTCTGTCAAAACAGTAGTATGTATCCGGATGTTTTCATCAGGATTATTCATGGAGATAAAGTTGTCCCCTACCGTAAATTTAAAGCCCATCACAAATACCATATCACCGACATTTAAATTCACTTGTCCGTATATTCTATGTTTGTTTACGTAAGTACCGTTTGTGGAATTGTTATCGCAAAGAGTCCACCTTCCTCCAGCAAGCGAAAGTGTCGCATGATGAGACGAGACATAGGAATTAGAGATTACAACGTCATTATCTCCTTCCCGCCCAATATTTAGAGTTGCATCACCATTCAAGGCATATTTTTTATAAATTCCTCGATTTTCTGTAAATGTCTCTGCAAAGAGGAAAGAAAGTCCTACTCCTGCTCCGATCTGAATAGGATACAGTCCCCCTTCCTCCAATTCCAGACATTGGATTTCCTTTTGATATTCATCATAAAGTTTTTGTTTTCTGTCCGCCCTAACGATCCATTTTTTCCCTGAATTATCAGCCTCAATAGACAGAATTCTATTGAGGCTCATGGGCTTATCTTCATCCAGTATCCAGTATTTACCTGCTATTTTTTCGGGAAGGTGCAAACTGAATATTTTCTGTTCACACACTAAAGTAACCAGCATCCTCTTTCTCCTTTGTTGTTGATTTCTCTATCACCAATTATTGGTTTATTGTCTCAGTATACAGTTTTCCATCACCGTCGCAATTCCGGTATCCAATGCAGTTTCCGCCTTCATCATAGATAGGTTCTATGTACTCATACATTTCTTCATCTGGAGTGTATAATTGAATTTGAAGCAATTTGTCCTCCTCATCATAAGTATAAATGTAGTAGCTCTCCATGTTCCCTTCTGCATCATAAGAATTTACTCTTATCTCATTGCCATGCTCATCATATTTACATTCTGAGCTGTTTTGCAAATTACCATTTTTATCATAAAAAGAGTTTTTCAGCACCTTTCCATCTGCGTCTGTTTCTGCCTCAAAATAGCCACATACATCCCCATCGATACTTGAATATTCCGTTTCACGATAGCCGTTATTACTATATTCAAACACCACTTTAAACAGCCTACCATCGTCCATAGAATTAATGTAGGAAGTAATCGGCCTGTCTTCTCCGTCATAATCCAATTCCAAATATTGCGTCTCGATTCCGTTTGCATCATATCTTGCAACAGAAGCCTTCTGTCCTTTTTGGTTATATGTATATTGATGGTAATATAATAGATTGCCATCATTGTCATAACAGCTACTGCGCATAACCCATCCATTGGCAGCAAAGATATTTCCACTCTCTATCATATCCATTTTTTCTTTCAGGCGTTCATCTCCGGTAGTTTCATAGCCTTCCTTCGCTACTTCCAATGCTTTTTCAAACTCATTGGTTCTGATGTATACTTCCACAATTCCCAAATAGGCATCTACATTCATGGGATCAATGTCTAATGTAGCCTCAAAAGCAACCAGTGCCTGCTCGTAATCCATGTCATCCAGATATTTTGTGCCAAGATCCAACTGTTTCTGTAGCTTATTACCGTTGCCTCCAAGAACAATGCTTCTTACCAGTAATGCTGCAAAAAGAAGTACGCCTATCGTAAGTACAATGATTAGTATGCGTTTCCTCTTCTGTTTTTCCTCTGTGATGGTTTTTTTCTCCTCTTTTCCATACATGTTCTTAAATGCTCCTCTGTTGCATAAATTTCATCTTATTAATACAATTAAATGTCTTCATCATTATTATATGCGTTGATATGAATACCTGTAATAATCCCCTCATCATTAACCATTAATTCAACAACCAAACCATCCCAAAGTGCATCTGGATGTATATTTTTGTATCCTTTCAAGCTCCAGTATATCAAGGTATCATTTACATCAACCAAAAACCATTCTCCCGTTTGGATACTGTCATCTTCCCCCAGATTGCGCCATATACCTACATACTTGTTGGAATGGTAAAAGGCTTTCGCTATATCTGTAAAATGCATAATGTCCATAGCTTCATCTACACTTTGCCCCAGTTGTATTCCAGTTCCTTCTATTTTTTCCCTAGTTGGGACTATACCCGGTCCATAATACGTTTCAGCGCCAAAATAAATGCTGTCTTCATCATCTGAGACAGAAATATTCCCCTTTTCATACCACTGATAATTTCCCAATGTCACCAGGTCCAAATCATACTGGGCAATATAATCATCCAGTGTAGCATTCCACACACTTTTTCCGTTAATCACAAAATCATCTGCATATTTATCAAAATCTACTGTCAGCCAATAATCAGAGCTACTCTGATCCCCGGTTCTCATTTCTTCCAGTATCTTTTGTTCTTTTTCCTTTTCTTCCTGCTCTCTTTTCCGTTCTTCTTCCTGTCGACGTGCTTCCGCCTCCGCTGCTTCCTGCTTTTTCTGTTCCTCTTCTATAGACTCTTTATAATCTTTCAGTCCTTCATCTGCTGTAGCTTCTATTCCTCGCTGTAATGCTTCTTTTGCAGCCTCATAATCCCCCATAGCCTCATAGGCCTCTGCCAGTCCCTTGTATGCCTCAGGAGTCTTGGGTTCAATTGATATTGCTGCTTCAAATGCTACAATAGCATCTTCATACTGTTCTTCTGCCAAATATTTATTGCCAAGATCCAATTGCGTTTGCAATTTTTTCTCCCTGCTGTGCCCTGCTAAAACCACCGTCATGACTACTGCTGCAATTACTGCCAAAATTACTCCTAATACAATCAGAACCTTTGATATTGATTTACTTTTTGTTATCATTTTTTCCTTCCTTCACTTTCTCATATTTTTTATATAGCAAATTTTAATTTCATCTTTCCATGGTTAGCAATTCCTTCATTTTCTTCTGATATGTTCTGGATATGGGAACTAATTCGCCATTTGCAAGAAGCATTCCCTCAGTGCTATACTTCTCAACTCGATCAACATTGACAATATAACTTCGATGGCATTGCGCAAACTGCTGCGGAAGCTTTGCCCTTGCATCCTCCACTGTCATATAAGTTTCAAAAGAGCCATCATCTGTATGCAATAGTAGCTTTCTTCCAATACTTTCTATGTATCTGATTGCCGAAAACCGAATTTTCTGTTTCTGCCCATGGGACTGTAAAACAAGTATTCTTCCAATATCCTCCTCCAACCCTATCCGAACCCTTTCAAGCGCCATTTTCAAATACTGCTCCTGAAAAGGTAACTTTAAAAAGTAAGTAGGCACAGCCTTGAATATTTCTTCTGCACATTCTGTATCTTCTGAATAAAACACTATTCTGATATTGGGGAAATAATCCTGTAAGTCCTTTGCTAATTCGATATTTTTCCTGTCTGCATCCACATGTATCATTAGCAGATCAACATCACCCTTTAATTCATCATATACAGCTGTAGCCAATGCAAAGGTTGTTGGGTAGGCATTAACATTCCACCCGGGATATTTTTCACTAATAAAATCTGATATTCTTCTGCTATTCTGTTGCATCGTGTCTAATATCACTGTGTGCATTTGTCTTATACCGTTAAATTACTAATTTTTTCATTTACTATTTTCATTATTTAGTTATCTTCATACGCTAATATGGTGGTAACTCTATAGCCTCACTTTGCTCATACCTTCTGTTTTTCTTTAATCTGCATGTCGTTTTCCCTGCAATACATCTCAACATCCCTTTCTTGCATTTTTGTCTATATGAGTACAATTAACTTGTTTAGATTATTCTAACACAAAACTATCAATATTACAATTAGAGTATAAAAGTACTTATATAGGCAAGGCGGTGTTATGATTGCAGCAGGAAATAGATTATAAAATGCTAGGATTGAAAATAAAGGAGATACGTATTAATAGAAGTTTAACACAAGATAATTTAGCAGAAATGGTTAGTTGCAATACTTCGCATATTTCAAATATTGAGAATAATCACACAAAAGTTAGTTTGAATGTACTTCTCGCTATCGCAAATGCTCTCAATACCTCGATAGATTATCTTTTATCCGACCAATATGAAAATTCTTCTCTTGCATTAGACAATGAAATATTAAGAGCATTAAAAAACTGCGATAATGAAAAGAAACAAAAGATATTAAAGATGATTGAAATTTTGTAAATTAATAAATACCAATAACAATATTTTGAAGGCAAATTTTATGCCTGGTTCACATCTATCTTCCTCTGAAGGCATCACTTTTGCATACATTCAAAATCCAGTATGCAGCCTCTGTTAATCTCCACGTTCTCTACTTTTCCAGTCCATAACTGTGGATCGACCATCCCATCTCATCATATCCAAACGTCATAAACAGATACGATAGCGAATCCTCCTGTACCGGCCGGAACTCTACTTCCACCGTGCAGTCACCCTTGCTGTCCGTATCCACCCCGGAAAGTCCCTTGATTCCCATGATCTCAGCTTCGCCTGTGTATTCCTCTTGAAAATATGTATTTGTGAAGTCCTTTGCTATCCGGTACACGGTCATTCTGTCCGCTGTTCTCTCCACTTCTTCCAGTATTTTCAAATCATCGTCACCACTCATAAGACCGTATCTCAGATTTAAGAAATAATATATTTCTATGTCATCACGTCTTTTTCCCTCCTCCGACCATTTCACATATTGCTCCGCCTGTTCATCGGAAACATCTTCCTGATCGGTAAATACGATCATGATAAGTGACATTCCCGGTTCTATCTCGTTCTTTTCGATAATATTCAGGGAATGAAAATACATTTCCTTATAGTCTTCCTCTGCAGTCCCGGCATCCACATCGCCCCTAAGCATATAATAGGCACTTCCGTCAAATTCCACATAAGAAAGGATCCATTTTTCATTATAGAGGTAATTTGCCATCAATAATTGTGCCTGATTCCCCTGTGTGGACTGCTCATAGAATTCATCCAGCAGTTCTGCCCCGCTACACTCCTCAAATTGAGTACTTAACACATATACCGGATAGTCCCTCAGTTCTTCTATACTTAATGGAAGTTCAGACAGTTCCTGCAAAATCGTCTGTGGTTCTCTATTCCCCTTCAAATTTTCCAGGATGGTATCTGTCTGCACAAACTCTTCCGCTTCCTGTGTTGTCTCCTGCGTCTGTTCGGCTGTCTGCTCGATGGTGTCGGCACTTACCGCTTCACTTTTCTGTATGACGTTTCCCCTCTCCGTTGTCTGCGTTTTGCTGCCACAGGAAGTAAGAAATATACATGCCAGAATTATCCCCGTCAGACTTTTCATCCGCTGGCATTTTTTGCCTTCTTTCATAGAATATCCCTCCCGCAGTCTGTATTGACCGCTTTATCAAATTGTACATACCACTGATCACTGACTGGTCATTTACTGGTCATCAATCCGTAGAAGCGGTCACTGACTGGTCATTTACTGGTCAATCAACCATAAAAAATGACCAGTAATTATTCTTTTATTTTATAATGCGTTTTTCTGCTTTCACCGACTTTTTCTATCAATCCGGCATTTACCATCTTATCCAACAAGTTTCTTGCGCCAGTCCTGGAATTATAACTACAAATTTCCATTACTTTCTGCGTTGAAATACTTCCATTCTGCCGGATATAATCAAGTATTTTATCTTCTTTTGACATTTCTTTTGTTACCCTGATAGTACCAGGATTGGAAATACTAAGCTTCTTTCCCGTTTTAACAACAAGAATTCCTCGCCTGCCATAATAGTTTGCATGTGCCAACGCATTTGCCAACGCTTCTTCCAATGCATCATGCACATCAACTCTGTCTATCCTGTATCCATCCCTTCTATTCACAAACGGAACAGCTACCTCATCATCCATTCTTGTACGTACCTTGCAGAAGAAATCATATATATTACCGCTCCAGTCGCCTTCATTAGAGTGGATCCGAAACAGCCAGCGTATTGCTTTATCATCACATTCTTCCCGATAATCCAGAAAATAATTTGGAAGAACCTCAGTAATATGATAAGCCTCTCCAAAGAATAATAGTCCGGCTGTTGTCGGAGATAATACGCCTTTCTTATTCTTTGCTACAGCTCTTAGTTTCATAAGGAATTCATCATTTTCAAGTGAATTCCAAGGGTGTCCACCGTGGAGCTGTTCAAAAAGAATCCTATAACCCTTTATCGTATCCTGATTCAGTACATCCAGTCCAAACTCATCCAGCACTTCCACATCCCCAGAAACATCTCTCTGATCTGCAAACATTGCCCGGACTGCCTCTTCCGTACAAAGAAAGTCTCCTTCGTAATCTCTTTTATAAGTACCTCTCATTGGATCCGTTCCAATATAAACCGGCTTATCATGTCTGTCTGCTGCCGGAACATCTATTCTAAGTATCTTTTTATCCTCTACTTCGACAACCTGTACATGATGATTCAACAGAATGTTCTTGGATACCTTATTTTTATCATTCAAAACACTCCAAAAATCTTTCTGATATTTAATAATCTGCTTTTCCGTCAGTCCCTCAATCGTAAAAGAATCCCTGTGTTCCCTAATTCCAAGCAAAATAGTACCACCATTAGTATTAGCAAAAGAAGAATACGTCTCCCATATACTCTCAGGAAGTCTCCCCGTCGCCAGCTTGCATTCTCGCTCATGATCTTCGCCAAGGTTCAATTCATATAATATTTTCTGCTTCATCCGTAATAAGAACCTCCTGCTTATGATTTATTTGCCTCTTCAATCATTTTATCCATCTGAATCCCTATTAGACAATATGTAATGACCTCCACTTTGTAACTTCGTGGATTTACCTGTATAATGTAATTGTCAAACAACAAAAACAGGGATTACCGCATACAAAGGGAGGTCATCAAATGAATTATAACACAGTTTACGTAGGAATGGATGTTCACAAGGAAAGTTTTTCGCTTTGTGCTTACACAATTGAAGCTGAAAAGGCTTCTCACTACCAGAGGACAGAGGCTGATTACAAAAAAGTTCTGAACTATCTGGAGTTTCTTAGAACTATCTACGGAGACGATGCTAACTTCATATGCGGTTATGAGGCTGGTTGCCTCGGTTATACTTTGTATCACCAATTAACGGCGAACAATGTAAAATGTATTATTCTCGCTCCTACTACAATGCTTGAGCAGCGTAGTAAAAAGCGTATCAAAACAGACAAACGTGATGCTGAAATCATTGCCAAATGTCTTGCACAGCATAACTACAGCCCTGTTCATATCCCAACTGCAAAGGATGAAGAAACAAAAGAATTCCTGCGTAGGGGGGATGATCATAAGCTGGCACTCAAAAAAGTAAAGCAGCAGATTCTTGCATTCTGTTTGCGCCATAACTATCGCTATGATGGAAACAGTCATTGGACGGCAGCACATCTTAAATGGCTTAAAGCCTTAACACCTGAGGCTCTGTACAAGGAGATCCTCGACGAATACCTGCTGACATACCAGGCACTATCAGACAAGCTTGAGCGATTGGATAAGCGTATTGAGGAGCTTTCCACACAGGATGAATACAAGGAAGCTATGAAAAAGCTTTGTTGCTTCATCGGTGTGAAGACACATACTGCACTTTCTGTCTTGGTTGAAGTCGGCGATTTCAAGCGTTTTGCTTCTGCTCAGCACTTTGCGTCCTACATCGGTCTTGTACCTGGTGAGGATTCCAGCGGTGATGATCAGAACAGACTTGGAATTACCAAAGCAGGAAACAGGCATGTACGGTTACTCCTAACAGAGGCGTCACAATGCTATGCAAGAGGACAGGTTGGTTTCAAATCCAAAGAATTGAAAGCCCGGCAGTCAGGGAATACGCCGGCAGTCATCGCTTATGCTGACAAAACTAACGAACGTCTTCGACGTCGATACTACAAGATGGTGCTTAATAAATGCAAGAAACACAATGTAGCTAAAACGGCAATCGCAAGGGAACTCGCATGTTTCATGTGGGGCATGATGACAGATAACATTGCCTGATATACGGGTATAACATCACGCTGCTACTGTCAAGACCAAGCCTCCTATGGCGGTGCTTCGCAGTCTTGACATCATCATCCTGCTGTTATGGCGGGTAACTAAGCAGATGTGAGATGGCTTACGCCACATACATCTGGTTAATACAAAGTAACAACTGAAGACATCCTGAAAGGGCTTCGGCCATTTCAAGGTTCGAGCTATCTACGCTCAAACTATGTCGGCACAGAGAAATCTGTGATCCACGCTTTTAGACAGTAGGGCTCACGGCGGACCATTGACCTGTAGGTAACCAATCCACGTATATCAGAGTGGCCAAGGCCGGGAACTGATGCTCCGAGGCTCTTTCCGGGTGCCTTCAGCAACAATTAAATAAAGTTTGTGGTGATTTCTGTTAATTTGTACTTGACAAGAGGTCATTACATATCAGTTTGATTTTACCATAAACATTCTATTTCACCAACAAAATTATACACTCCTTTATTATTTTCAGACACAAAAAACCGGAGCAGTCTTTGCGATCACTCCGGCTTTCCTATCACTTTCTTATTTCCTTATTCTTCGTAATCTTATTTACGCTTCCACTACAGCCTCTTTCATGCTCTTCACATATTCACCAATATAAGGAGCCGCGTCTTTGCTGTACTTGGCGATGATCTTCACGATGGCGCTTCCGACGATGGCTCCGTCGGAGATAGCTGCCATAGCCTTTGCCTGCTCGGGAGTGCTGATGCCGAAACCGATAGCACATGGAACGTCAGTCACAGTGCGGATGCTTTCCACGATGGCGGGCAGATCGGTCTTGATCTCACTGCGCACACCGGTGACCCCCATGGAACTTACCACATAGATAAAACCTTCTGCTTCCGATGCAATCTGGCGGATACGGCTCTCGGAGGTAGGAGCGATCATGGAGATTACCTTCACGCCATGGGTTTGGGCGGGAGCTTCCACCTCTGCCTTCTCTTCATAAGGTACATCGGGAATAATGATGGCGCTGATACCCAGTTCTTCACATTTGGTAAAAAATTTCTCATATCCGTAATGGAATACCGGATTCACATAAGTCATAAACACCAGTGGGATCTCTGACTGCTCCCGCACTCTCTTCACAATCTCAAACACACCGTCCGTGGTCATGCCGTTGCTAAGAGAGCGGATATTTGCTTCCTGGATCACCACACCTTCTGCTGTAGGATCGGAAAAGGGAATACCAATCTCTATGAGATCCGCTCCTGCTTTCTCCATCTCCAGGATGAATTGTACAGTGCTGTCCGCATCCGGGTCTCCTGCGGTAAGGAAGCCTATGAATGCTTTTTTATTGGGTGTATCAAATACTTTTTCTAATTTACTCATCGTATCTGTCTCCATTTCTTCTATCTCTTCTATTCTAATTTCTTCTATCTTTCCTGTTTTCATCTTCTGTCTGCAGGAGAACGGACTGCCCAAAGCATTTCACAGCCCCTGCACGTAAGTCGGTCATCAGTCATGAATATCCACACCGCGGTATCTCGCAATAGCGGCCACATCCTTGTCGCCTCTGCCGGACAGACATACGATAATGCTCTGGTCCGGGCTGTAGTTCTTCGCGATCTTACGTACCTGTGCTACCGCATGGGCACTCTCAATAGCGCAGATGATTCCTTCAGTTCTTGCCAGATATTCAAAAGCATCCACTGCCTCGTCATCCGTGATGGGCACATACTGTGCTCTGCCGATGTCATGCAGATAAGCATGCTCCGGTCCGATGCCGGGATAATCCAGTCCCGCAGAAATGGAATATACAGGAGCAATCTGTCCATATTCATCCTGGCAGAAATAAGATTTCATTCCATGGAAAATTCCCAGAGAGCCGGTAGAAATGGTAGCTGCGGTCAGTGCCGTATCCACACCCTTGCCTGCTGCCTCACAACCGATGAGTTCCACATTCTTGTCCTCAATAAAGTTATAGAACGCACCCATGGCATTGCTGCCGCCGCCTACGCAGGCTACCACGGCTGCCGGAAGCTTTCCTTCCTTCTTCAGAATCTGTTCCTTTGCTTCCTGGCTGATCACACTCTGAAAATCTCTTACGATCATGGGGAAGGGATGCGGTCCCATAACGGATCCCAGCACATAATGGGTATCCGCCACACGATTGGACCATTCTCTCATGGTCTCATTGACAGCATCCTTTAAGGTCATGGTACCGGAAGTTACGGGATGTACCTTGGCTCCCAGAAGTTCCATACGGTAGACATTCAATGCCTGTCTGTTGGTATCTTCTTTTCCCATGAAGATTTCGCATTCCATACCCAGGAAGGCTGCTGCCGTTGCGGTAGCCACACCGTGCTGTCCGGCACCGGTCTCTGCGATCAGGCGGGTCTTGCCCATCTTCTTGGCAAGCAGTGCCTGTCCCAGGGCATTATTGATCTTATGGGAACCGGTATGGTTCAGATCCTCTCTCTTGAGATAGATCTTCGCGCCGCCCAGATCCTTCGTCATTTTCCCTGCATAGTACAGCAGAGAGGGGCGCCCCGCATATTCATTCAACAGCTTGTTCAGCTCCGCATTGAATTCCGGATCCTTCTTATAATGCTCATAGCACTCTTCCAGATGGATCAGTTCATTCATCAATGTCTCGGAGATATATTGTCCTCCGTGGATTCCGTAACGTCCTTTGCTCATATGTTTATCCTCTCTTCTTTCTTCCTGATTTTTAATTCTTCTTTTATTCTGTATTTTCAATCTGTATTGTTCCGATACTGTTCTACCAGTTCCATGATCCGGCGCATTTTCTCCGGATCTTTTTTCCGGTTACTCTCGATGCCGGAGCTGATATCCAACGCATAGGGTCTCACCACTTCCATGGCTTCGGTGAGATTCTCCGACTGCAATCCGCCCGCCAGGAAAAATTCTCTGTCGATTCCGCCAAGGACACTCCAGTCAAAAGCCTGACCCGTTCCCATTCCGTTGTCAAATAACAGATAGTCCGCACTGCTGTCCAGCCAGGCCTCCACATCATACCGGTCTCTGACTTTAACTGCTTTGATCACCGGTTTACCGCAGACTGCCTGAAGATACTGGATATCCTCCTCCGTCTCATCTCCGTGGAGCTGTGCCACGTCCAGAATGCCTTCCTCCAGCAATTCTATGATGGTCTTCGAATCCTCATTCACGAATACCCCAACTGTCCGGATTCCAGGTGAAAGCTTCTTACGGTATTCCGCTGCCTGCTCCTTTGTGACCACCCTGTGGCTCTTCGGGTAAAATACAAATCCCACGTAATCCGGCTGCACCTCATTGGCATAATCAATGTCCTCCGGACGATAGAGACCACACATTTTTACTTTCATAATAATTTACGACCTTTCTGTAACCTGTCTGCGAAGCTCCTGCAATACCGCTTTCTTATCCGCGCTTCGCATCAGCGTCTCTCCGATAAGAACGGCATTGGTACCGTTGTGCTCCAACCGCTCGATATCCTGTCTCGTCTTCATACCACTTTCGGATACGAAGAGAATATTCTCCGGCACCATTTCCCTCAACCGCACGGAGTTATTGATATCCACCGTAAAGTCTTTCAGATTCCGGTTATTGACACCGACGATCCTGGCACCGGCTTTCAATGCCATCTCTACTTCCTTCTCATCATGGGCTTCCACCAGTGCCGACAGGCCAAGTTCTCTGGCAATCCCCGCGTATTCCGACAGTTGCATGGGAGAGAGAATCGCGCAAATCAGGAGCACTGCATCCGCTCCGATATTTTTTGCCTCATAGATCATGTATTCATCTACCGTAAAATCTTTCCGAAGCAGTGGAATCTTCACTGCCTGACGGATCTCGGTCAGATATTCATTCTTCCCTTGAAAGCACGCCGGTTCCGTCAGCACCGAGATTGCATCTGCTCCTGCCGCTTCGTATTCCTTTGCGATCTGCACATAAGGAAATTCCGGTGCGATCAGTCCCTTGGAGGGTGACGCCTTTTTCACCTCGCAGATAAAGCTCATTCTCTTCTTTGCCAGTGCCTGTTCAAAAGGAAAACCCGTATTACTGTCTAACTCTCTTGCTCTGGCGATCTGTTCTGCAAGAGGCAGTGCTTCTTTGGCTGCTGCCACCCGCTCCTTTGCAGAGGCTGCTATCGTATCCAGTATCATCCATTCATCCTGCCTTTCCGTTGTTTCATAATCTAAATCCAGAATCCTTGCGCCGCAGGTCAAAAGTACTCGTAACACTTTATCATGCATTGCTTAACTTAATGAAACGCTCCAGCTGTGCCTTTGCAAGGCCTGTGTCGATGACCTTCTCTGCCAGCTTCACACCGTCTGCCATACTGTCTGCCTTGCCGGCCACATATAAGGCTGCTGCTGCATTCAGCAGTACCGCATTGCGCTTAGGACCCTTTTCGCCATTTAAGATAGCTCTGGTGATCTCTGCGTTCTCCTGGGGAGTTCCGCCCACCAGATCTTCCTTCGTGCATCTTTCCATGCCAAATTCTTCCGGTGTGATCACATAATTTTTAAAGGTACCGTTATCAATCTCGCAGACTGTAGTGGGTGCACTGGCGGAGATCTCGTCCAGTCTGTCCTGTCCATAGACTACCATGCCACGTTTTACACCCAGATTGGACAATACCTTTGCCATAGAGGGCAGCAGGCCTTCATCGTACGCACCCATGATCTGATATACCGGTCCTGCGGGGTTTGCCAGAGGTCCTAAAATATTGAAAATAGTACGGATGCCCAACTCCTTGCGGATGGGTCCCACATATTTCATGGCGGTGTGATATTTCTGTGCGAAAAGGAAGCAGATGCCGATCTCTTCCAACAACGTCTTGCTCTGTTCCGGCTCTATGGTGATATTTACGCCCAGAGCTTCCAGACAGTCTGCTGCACCGGATTTGGAACTGGCTGCGCGGTTGCCGTGCTTGGCTACCGGTACGCCTGCCGCAGAGATCACGATAGATGCCGTAGTGGAGATATTGAAAGAATTAGATCCGTCACCGCCGGTTCCCACAATCTCTAAAGCTTCCACGTCCGCTCCAAGTTTTCTGCCGAACTTTCGCATTTCTTCTGCGGAGCCTGTGATCTCTTCGATGGTCTCACCCTTCTGGCTTAATGCTGTCAGATAAGCACTCTTTAAAATATCGCTGGCCTCACCGCTCATGATCTCATCCATAACGGTTTTTGCCATATCGTATCCTATGTCCTCATTCTTTACCAACTTAGCAACCGCTTCTTTAATCATGTTTCTGCCTGCTCCTTTCTGTGTCTGTAAAAAATTAACAATGATCTGTCGACCATCCGGTGTCAGTACCGATTCCGGATGGAACTGTACTCCGTAGATCTGCTTTTCTGTCTGTTCTACCGCCATGATCTCTCCGTCTTCGGTGACCGCGGTAACTTTCAATTCTGCGGGAATCGTCTGTGGATCTGCCACCAGAGAATGATATCTTGCCACAGTGATCACTTGTTTCATACCCCGGAACAATACACTGTCTGTATCCAAAGTCGCCAGGGACTGTTTCCCGTGCATCAGATGGGATGCATAAGTCACAGTGGCTCCCGCCACCTCACAGATTGCCTGATGCCCGAGACAGATTCCCAAAATAGGTATCCTGCCCCCAAGTTCCCTGATCACATTTTCACAGACACCCGCTTTGTCCGGTCTGCCGGGTCCCGGCGATAAAATGATGTGGGAGGGATTCATGGCGCGGATCTCATCCACACTGCATTCATCATTGCGGATCACCCGAATATCCGGATTTACGCTTCCTACCAGCTGATATACGTTATAGGAAAAACTGTCATAATTGTCGATCAGTAATATCATGCTTCCATTCCCTCCTGTGCTTTCTGTAGTGCCTGTCTTACAGCTGCTGCCTTCTGAATGCATTCCCTGTATTCCTTCTCCGGTACACTGTCCGCCACAATACCGGCACCGGATCTTACGAATACTTTTCCGTTCTTGGAAAAAGCAAGTCTGATGGCAATGCAGGTATCCAGATTTCCGGTAAAGGAAATGTAGCCGATGGCTCCGCCATAGATACCCCGCTTATTGTCTTCCAGTTCATTGATGATCTCACAGGCCCGAAGTTTCGGGGCTCCCGACAGAGTTCCTGCGGGCAGGATGGCATCCACCGCATCCAGAGCATCCGCATCCTCTCTGATCACTCCTCTTACCGTGGATCCGATGTGCATGACATGAGAATATCTCTCAATAGACATATACTTTTCCACTTCCACGGTGCCAATCCGGCTGATCTTACCGATATCATTCCGTCCCAGATCCACTAACATATTGTGTTCGGAACGTTCCTTTTCGTCTGCCAGAAGTTCTGCTTCCAGTGCTTTGTCCGCTTCCTCGGTAGCTCCTCTGGGTCTCGTTCCTGCCAGGGGGAAGGTATGTAATACACCATCTTCCAGTTTCACCAATGTCTCCGGGCTCGCTCCCACGATCTCGCCATCGCTGCCGGAGAAATAGAACATGTACGGGGAAGGATTTGTTGTGCGGAGTACCCGGTAAGCATCTAAGAGGCTTCCTTCCATCTCCGCCTCCAGGCGATTGGATAATACCACCTGGAAGATATCTCCCTCTCTGATGTAATGCTTGGCTTTCTCCACCATGCTGCAATAGGCTGCTTCGTTGAACAGTGGTTGAAAATCCGTCCGGAGCTTACAGGGAATATGCGCTGCCTTTTCTCCATTCAGCAAGAGCTCCTTCATGTTGTTCAGTTCCCGCTCCGCTCTATGATAATTGATCTCCAGATCATCGGTCTTGATATTCAGGATCAGGATCAGCTTCTGTCTGTAGTTGTCAAAAGCGATGACCTTGTGGAACAGCATCAGGTTCACATCCTGGAAGCCTTCCTCATCCTTCGCATCCGGCCGCAGGATCGGTTCGCTGTATTTGATATAGTCATAGGAAAAATACCCTACCAGACCTCCGGTAAAGGAAGGCAGCCCCGGAAGCTTGGGACTTTTATTCTCTTCCATGACGTTCCGGATGATCCCTCTGACATCTCCGGAATCCGTCCGGCTGGTCAGTTCCGATTTTATTGTGGTCTTACCGTTATAGCAGGTGATCTCCAGCAATGGATCATAGCCTAAAAAGGAATATCGTCCCCATCGTTTATCCGCCTCCGCGCTTTCCAGCAGATAGACATGCCCACTGACCTTTTTTAAGATGCGCAACACTTCGATGGGTGTGGTCATATCTGCATACATCTCTGTGCTTATGGGTATCACTCCGTAGCTTTCTTCCGCTACGATCTTTTTACATTCTTCCAGTGTGGGGGTGATCTTCATTCCGGTACTCCTCCTTAAAATTATTTCTGTTCACACCTTTTCAGCGCCTCCATTCGTAAAATCGCCTCTTTGAGGCTTCCTTTTACTCATTGAGGCTATCTCGCCAAAGGTACAAAAAAACCGCCCATGACAGAATCTGCTTCTGTCAAGGACGGGTCATTTACACTTCCCGCGGTGCCACCTTGCTTCACAACTGCTTGTGCTCTTACAGGATACCAACATATCCCCGGCAACTGACGTATGCCCTCACGTCGCAGAATACTTGAGGTCTTAGGATTTATGTGTGTCCTCTTTGACTGCGCCCTCCGTGGTCCATTTAACAACCTGCGTTCCAACCTTTCTCAGCATCCGGTCTCTCTGTAAGTGCACGAACTGTTTTTATCTCCACATCAATGGTTTTCTTACCGCTGTATTTAATTTTTATTTATATTACCGCTTTAGCGTGCTAACGTCAAGTAGTGATTTTATTCTTTTTTGTGAAAAATCTTTGCGTATTTTATTTTTCTATCTTCCTACTTTGAGGAAAAGCTCACGAATTCCTTCATAGTAACCGATGGTCACCGTGGTACTGCCTTCCTCCTCCCCCGGGAAAGTATACTTGGCAAAATACGGTGTCGTCTCCAACAGCGGATTTTGATCCTCATATTTTTCAAGACCTGTCAAGTCCAGATATTCCGCATACCGGTCGATCATGGCATCCGTATCGATGTCTTCCCATTGCTGTCCGGTTCGTACATAGAATTCATAAATTTTACCGGTATCCGCATCCAGATAAATATCCAGAAAACGGTTACTCTTATCCGCATTCCTTACGTCCGTAGACAGACTGATCTTCCATACAGAAAGATTATTCCTCGGCTCCAACACATCGATAGCTGAGCAGATCACCGCTTCGTAAGAGTCTTCCGACACTTCCTTTACTTCCCCGGGCAGAATTCCCTGCTCCTTCAGGATCTGAATCTCCCTGTTGCATGCCTCATATACCGCTTCCTCCTGAATCTGTCCCTCTCCCGGCTGCTGACGATTCTCCACAAACGCATAGGTACCTGTCATTTCTCCATAGCTGCCCGTCTCACTGTCCACTCTGGTCAGAAAACGCAGTTCACTCTCCGGCAGGGTCTGACTGCTCAGACATCTTCCCAAAAGATACAGTTTCTGATTATCGCTCATGCGGTAACGGTATCCTTCCGCACCTTCCACCGCCTCTGTGGTAATACTGTTTAAGAGTCTCTCATCACTTTTGGCCGCGATCCATTCCGGTCCCCACAGAGCCGCAAGAATGACCACAACTGCTACCGCAAAGCCCAAAGAACAGCTCTTCCATCTATTCATCCGACTTCACCCCCTCATCCGGAATCAGAAAGCTCATGCAGCTTCCAAAACCCTGTGTACTCTCGATCTTCAGGCTGCTGTGATGCAGTTCCAGAATAGCGGTGCACAGTGCAAGCCCCAGTCCCGCTCCGTTATGAGCCCTGGATCTGGATTTATCCACCATATAAAAAGCTTCCGTGATCTTATGAAGTTCTTCCTCGGGGATGCCAATTCCTTCATCCCGTACCTGAAAATAATAACCGTTCTCCATGCGCCTTCCGGTGATCTCCACGGTCTGCCCCTCCTCGGAGGCTTTGATGGCATTATCGGTCAGATTGATCAAAACCGTCTTCAACAGATTCTCCTCGGCATAGAGTTCTCCCTTTTCCCAGCAGATGTCAACCTTCACCCTGCCATCTTCCGGGTTCTTGGTCTCATCATAGATTTCCTGCAGATACGAGAAAATACCGGAGACATTTGTGGTCTTACGATCGATCTCCTTACGTCTGGTCACAATGATGTCCAGCAGTCTGAGTGCCATGGTCTCCAGGCGTTTACCCTCTGTATAAATATAATTGGCACACAAAAAATGCTTCTCATCATCCAATTTCCGCGAACGCAGCATATCCGCATAACCGATAATGGCAGTCAATGGTGTCTTCAGTTCATGGGAAAATGCGGCAATAAAATCTTCTCTGGCTCTGACTTCATTTTCCAAATTCTGAATATTCTGCTCCAGTGCCTCTGCCATATGGTTGAAATCCGCGGTCAGCTGTCCCATTTCATCATTACTGATCTGCTCCGCGCGATAGCTGTATTCTCCCTCCGCCATTTTGCCGGTGGCATGGGTTAAAAGTCTGATAGGCCTGGTCAGCCAACAGGCAATCAGCGTCATGACCGCTCCACTGCATAACAATACGATCACCGTAACCTGACGATACATCCGGAATCCTTCCGTCCTCTCCATATATACCGCAGTTACATTTTTCATGGTCTCTAACGTAAGCATTCGGTCGGACACATTGATCCTTGTCTGTGTCTGGATATAATAGGAATCCCCCGACTGCACTACCCGGTACACTCTCGTATTTTCTCCGCGTTCTTCCCACAGAGAAGTATCCCCGGTAAACCCTTCGCTGACATACAGCACCTTACCGTTCTCATCGCTGATCCGCAGCAATCTGTTGCCGTGCTGTCCACTGTTCTCCAGGTATACTCCGATCTGTTCCACCGTTCCGTCCGGAAGTACATCATATTTGGACGGAATATTTAAAGCTGCCGTCTCAAAAGCGAACCTCAAAATACTACTTTCATCCAGTGCCTGTCTGGTCTCACGCTCCATGGAGGTCTGAAACACATAATTTACAAAAAAATAACCGCTTGCTCCGCATGCCGCTGCCATGATCAGCATGGTGCACAGCAGAATTTTCCAGGAAAATTTCATTCTTTTTCTCCTCTTGTCCACTTTCCTACAAGAATTCCTCGTTCTCAGGCAATCTCCAGCCGGTATCCTACCTTATATACCGCTACCAGCTGATTCTCCCATCCCATTTTTTTGCGCAGGCGCTGCACATGCAGCTCCAGAGTCCTGCTGTCCCCGTCATATTCTTCTCCCCATACCTTTTCGTACAGGCTTTCCTTGAATAAGGCAATATTTTTATTCTGAATAAATAACACCAGAAGTCCGTATTCCTTGTTGGTAAGTACCACAGGTACGCCCGCTTTCGTCACCATTCTGGCTTCCATATCCACCACTACATCTCCTGCGGACAGCTGTGCTCCCCGTTTGTGGAATCTGCGCAGTACCACTTCTACCCTTGCCAGCAGTTCCACCACATCAAAGGGCTTCACCAGATAATCCTCTGCACCAAGCCGCAGCCCCTTTACCCGGTCCTTTACATCTCCCTTGGCGGTAATGAAGATCACCGGGATCTTTAAAGGTCTGATATATTCCATAATATCAAAACCGTCCACTCCCGGAAGCATAATATCCAGTAAGATCAGATCAAAGGTTTCCTTCTCGATCAGTTCAATGGCTTTCATGCCATCCTGTACACTTTTGCAAAAATATCCTGCTGCCGACAGATTCAGGTCGATCAGGTCACAGATTGGCTTTTCATCATCCACAATCAATATTTTTATCATTATGTCTGCCACCCCCAATAGGCACGGATCTTCGTCACCAGTGCCTCCAGAGTATCCTCCTCCGTACATTCATAATTTTCTGTAAAATCAGTATCCTTCTCAAATCCAGCCGTCCGTTGGTAATAAATGGTGCACACGGTGTCCACCAACAATTCCCCGTTTTCTCCTTCATAGCTGTATTTTGCAAACACCACCAGATCCTTCAGGCCGTCACCGTCCAGGTCCTTTCCCTGGATTCCCTTCAGCGCATAGAGATTGTCGTAATCCTCCATGGGTTGAAAACTCCACACAATATTTCCCTGTTCATCGATCAGATAGATCATGAACACGTCATATTCCGCCATCCGGTAGGTGCCCGGAACCACCTTTAATTTTCCCAGCTTTTCAAAATTACGGGTATAAGACTGTTCCTCGATGACATTGAAATTGTGGTTCAGAAGATCTGCCAGTGTCTCCGCCGTATAGAGGAATTCCGTAGAACGCCCGTCTCTTACAAAATTTAAAATACAGGCAGGGTTCTTGTTCATATCAAAGCGGTTGATCTTGTCTGAGATCCGATAATCACGGTAAAAGTTTCCATCGTCCTGGAACAGAACATCTCCTACTTTGTAGGATTCTTCCTGATAATTCCCCCTGTCATTATGGCACTGGACGATCAGGATGATATCCGTATCTCTGTCATTGTCTACATCCTGAAAAGAAACCGAAGCCAGTTTTTTCACCGGCTGCCGCATTTCTCCCGGATAGCAGTAATTTGCTTCCAGCTGGTCCGTCTTGTACAGAATCTGCCCGGAAGCATCCGCGATAAATACTGCCAGTCTGTGGTACCTTGTATCCAGTGCCGCATAGAACCAGACTTCATCCCCGGGTTCCTCTGTCGTATCTACGGCTTCCTCCGGAAGTTTTTGCAACGGCATCGCAAAGATCTGATCCTCCAGCAGGCGGAATCCCTGGTCCTCCAAATCTCCAATCTTTTCTATCCTGTCAAAGCGTTCCCGGTATCGTTCGTACTCCTCCGCCACCAGTTCTCCGCGTTCCCCGGCCGCAGTCACAGAAAAAGAAAAGGTGGAAAGCTGCGCAGATAAAACTACAAAAAGCACAATACTCACTATGCTGAGCATGATTCTTCTCTTCCTGTGTTTCGGCATCTTTCCACCTCCTTTGTATCGTTATTTGATTTGTTGTTTTATTCCATTTTCTTTTACAGATCGTCAATAATAATGTGTCTGGGTTGTCCTGTGATCATGATCGGAGTCAGCTCCGCCTGGATCAAAGGTTCGATATAATTTTTCATATCTTCCGTCACATAATCGCCTGCTTCGTTGATCCAGGAACGAGGCACCTTTTTCTCCAGATTGGCTACTTTGTGTACATCATAGAGATCCGTAGTGCAAATATAGGGATCCTGAGATACTCTCTTTAAGATCACCATCTGACCGGTCTTGCCTTCAAAAGCTGCCTTTACCGCAGTTCCACCTACCTGATAAGCCTCGGTGATATCCACGCGGGAGGTCAGATGTCCGGCACAGCGCTGCAGAGTAGACAGTTCAATAGCTCTGGATTTGCAGCCCAGCTTTTCAATGATCAGGTCAGACAAATATTTGCCCGTACCGGATAACTGTACATGGCCGAAAGAATCCGTCTTGTCGGAAGGTGCAGACAATTCGCAGACATATCTTCCGTCTGCCGTCTTGATTCCTTCGGACACTGCAATGACAATGGACTGTTTCTCGCTGACCAGTTTCTTGACCTTTTTCAGAAAATCATCCACATCAAAGGCTACTTCCGGCAGGTAGATCAGATCCGGGCCTTCACAGTCTTCACTCTTGGCCAGTACTGCTGCTCCGGTGAGCCATCCGGCATTTCTTCCCATGATCTCGATGACAGTCACACTCTGCATCTCATAGATCAGGCCGTCACGTACCAGCTCCTTGGTAACGGTAGCAATATATTTTGCCGCACTTCCGTAACCAGGCGTATGATCCGTACCCTCTAAGTCGTTATCAATGGTCTTGGGTACGCCGATAAAACGGATCGGGTTGCCCACTGTCTCTGCATAATCGGAAAGCTTTTTGATGGTATCCATGGAGTCATTGCCGCCGATATAGAAAAATGCCATGATCTCCAGTTCTTCCAGAATTGCAAATATTTTCTCGTAAATAGCTTTATCTTCACTGATCTCCGGCAGCTTATAGCGGCAGGATCCCAGAAAGGAAGCCGGTGTTCTCTTCAAAAGTTCCACATCCATGTCGTTGCGGATCTTTTCCCCCAGATCCACGATCTTTTTCTCCAACAAACCCTGAATGCCATAGCGCATACCGTATATGGTATCCGCTCCCATATCCTTTGCTGTCTTGTAGACACCTGCCAGACTGGCATTGATCACCGCTGTGGGGCCTCCGGACTGTCCTACGATCACATTTTTTTTCATAATTTTTCTCCCTCTGTTGATTCGTTACCATACATCGACGGGGATTTCTCCTGCTCGATTTGCATACGTAAAACACCCACCAATCGGATCCTCCGGTTGATGGGTGTTCTCATTCTTAAGGTTCCGTCGAACCTATTTTACCAAACTTACAGTCTCTCTGGCAATAGCAAGTTCCTCATTCGTAGGAATTACCATAACAGTGGTCTTGCTGTCAGGAGTGGAAATAGCGATCTCCTCGCCACGCTTGTGGTTTGCCTCCTCATCGATGGATACTCCCAAAAAGCCCAGATGCTCGCATACCAGGGAACGAACTAAAGGTGCGTTCTCGCCGATACCTGCGGTAAAGCAGATCACATCTACACCGTTCATGGCTGCTACATAAGAGCCGATATATTTTGCCACACGGTAGCAGTAAGTGTTCATGGTACGGATGCAGTGTGCATCGCCGTTGTTGTAACCTGCTTCCAGATCACGGAAATCGGAAGACAGATTGTTGGACAGACCATATACACCGGACTTCTTGTTCAGAACGGTCATGATCTCGTCGATGTTCTTGCCCTCTTTGTGAGCGATGAACTCCATGATGGCAGGATCGATATCACCGGAACGGGTTCCCATGATCAGACCTTCCAGAGGTGTCAGACCCATGGAGGTGTCTACACACTTGCCGTTCTTAACAGCGGATACGCTGGCACCATTGCCCAGGTGGCAAACGATGATCTTCAGATCTTCGTACTTTTTGCCCAGAACCTCAGCAGCCTTCTTGGATACATAAGAGTGGCTGGTTCCATGGAAGCCGTAACGTCTGATCTTGTATTTCTCATAATACTCGTAAGGCAGACCGTACATATAAGCTTCCTCAGGCATGGTCTGATGGAAAGCGGTGTCAAATACAGCTACCATGGGAGTGGTGGGCATCAGCTTCTTGCATGCATTGATACCGATCAGGTTAGCAGGGTTATGTAAAGGAGCCAGGTCGTTGCATTCCTCGATGGCTTTCATAACTTCATCGGTGATAATGGTGGATGCTGCGAACTTCTCGCCGCCGTGTACAATACGATGTCCTACGGCACCGATCTCATCCAGACTCTTTACCACACCTGTCTTTTCATTGGTCAGAGCTTCCAGTACCAGACGGATAGCTTCGGTATGATCCGGCATGGGAGTTACAGTCTGCTCTTTCTCACCACCATCGGGGGTATAGGTGATCTGGCTTCCTTCGATACCGATTCTCTCACAAAGACCCTTTGCGATGCATTTCTCGGTCTCGGAATCAATGAGCTGGAACTTCAGGGAAGAGCTTCCGCAGTTAATAACTAAAATATTCATGATGAATTCCTTTCTTTCAAATCTGTTACTCTATGGGGTCATGTTACCCGTGCGGGCAATACATGAATACGGTGCGGGACAGATATCCCGCACACGTTTATGTTCGTTACCAGTGATTATACTAACTGTGCTTGTACAGCGGTCAGTGCTACGACACCGACGATATCCTGCCAGGAACATCCTCTGGACAGATCGTTAACAGGCTTTGCGATACCCTGTAACATAGGGCCGTAAGCTTCTGCTCCACCCAGTCTCTGTACCAGCTTGTAACCGATGTTACCAGCATCCAGGTTCGGGAAGATCAGGACATTGGCATGTCCGTTTACAGGGCTTCCGGGAGCCTTAGACTTGGCAACGCTGGGAACCAGAGCTGCATCCAGCTGCAGTTCGCCGTCCAGAGTCAGATGAGGATACTCCTCATGTGCGATACGGGTAGCTTCTACTACTTTGTCAACCAGTGCGTGCTTTGCACTTCCCTTGGTGGAGTGGCTCAGCATGGCGATCACGGGCTTAGGTCCGATCAGAGACTTGAAGCTTCTGGAAGAAGTATCTGCGATAGCAGCCAGTTCTTCGGGAGTAGGGTCCTGGTTCAGACCACAGTCAGCGAACAGGAAAGTTCCGTTCTCACCCTGATCCTTGAATACGGTATCCATAACGAAGAATGCGGATACCAGTTTAACGCCGGGTGCAGTCTTCAGGATCTGCAGTGCAGGTCTTAAAGTATCTGCGGTAGAGTGGCATGCACCTGCTACCATACCGTCTGCATCATTAGCCTTAACCATTACGATACCGAAGGTCAGGTAATCATTCAGCAGGATCTCTCTTGCCTTCTCGGGGGTCATTCCCTTTGCTTTTCTGGTTTCATATAATAAATTCACATAGTCATCCAACTTGGGAGTTGTTTTAGGGTTAACTACCTTAACTTTGGACAGGTCAACTTCCAGCCAGCCTGCACCATCCATGATCTTCTCTTCATCACCGATCATAATGATGTCTGCGATGCCCTCTTCCACGATACGGGCAGCAGCCAGTAATGTTCTCTTATCATTAGATTCCGGTAATACAATAGTCTTTTTGTCGAGTCTTGCTCTCTCTTTAATCATGTCAATGTATGACATATCCATTCTCCTTTCCGGCGGGGGATACCCGCTTCCTCCCAAATAACTTCTGTAAAGTTTTGGTTTTATCTTAACAAACCGATGTATTTATATTATACTAAATACATCTGGAGTACACAAGGGCATAATGTTCGCAAAATTGTATATTTTCAGATACAACCACTATTTTTTCAGAATAAAATAAGCTGATAACCATGCATATGTAAACGCTTTCAGTGTATGTTATTTTTTTCACATTCCTTGTCAGGGTTTGTGTTCGTTATAACGTATATTTCTTTTCACGAAAGGAGCCACATTATGAAGGTCAATGGTATTGTCGCAGAATATAATCCCTTCCATAATGGTCATGCTTACCAATTACAGCATGCCAAAGAGGCCAATGATGCCGATTATACGATCATTGTCATGAGCGGTAATTTCATGCAGCGGGGTGCTCCTGCCCTCTTAGATAAGTTCACCCGTACAAAAATGGCTCTGGAGAACGGTGCAGATCTAGTGCTGGAACTGCCCACCTGCTATGCTGCCTCCAGTGCGGAATTTTTTGCCAAGGGCTCGGTTGCCTTGTTCGACAAACTGGGAGTGACCACAAATCTGTGCTTTGGCAGTGAGTGCGGCAACATTGAAGTCTTGTCACGGATCGCTGAGATTTTCTATACGGAACCGGAACCTTACGTGGAATCCTTGCGCTGCAATATGCGTAAGGGAATGTCCTTCCCCATCGCCAGGACCTGGGCGTTATTGCAATACGCGCCTTCCTTAAGCGATGATAAGGACGTTCTTTCCTCTCCTAATAATATATTGGGAATTGAATATCTCAAAGCTCTGATGTCCAGAAACAGCAAGATCTCACCGTTCACTACCACCAGAGTCGGTGCGGATTATCACGACAAACGTCTCGGCACCAATCAGTGTTCCGCCATTGCTATCCGCCAGTCGGTGGCCGCCGGGCATGATCTATCCTATCTGGCTGCCCAGATGCCAGAAAGTGCCTATGCATTGATGATAGATTCTCTGTCTCACAAAAAGCCTCTGTTTGCCGATGATTTTTCCGCAGCACTGCAATACAAGCTGCTGACGGAATACTCTGTGGGCTACGACAAGTATCAGGATATTTCTTCGGATCTGTCCGACCGGATCCGCAATACCCTGCCTTCCTTCGTAGGTTACACTTCTTTCTGTGATCTGCTCAAGAGTAAGGATATGACCTACACCCGCATCAGCAGATGTCTGCTTCATATTTTGCTGAATATGACCAAGGAAGAATTCGAGACCTGCAAGTCGGAAGACTATATCTCTTACGCCAGAGTGTTGGGTTTCCGCAAGAATGCGACGCCACTGCTTACCGAGATCAAAAAGAACAGTTCCATTCCTCTCGTCACCAGCCTGGCTGACGCCAGACAGACGCTTTCTCCCGAATCTCTGCGGATGCTGGATCTGGATATCCTCCGCAATCAGATCTATCTGGGAAATCTGGCCTTAAAGAACCAGACGGAAATGGTGAATGAATATCGGACGCCGATTGTGATTGTATAAATGGAAAGTTAGTAAAGAAATGCTATCAAATCCCCGTAGCCCTTGGCAGGGTATAAGAAACGCGGCACGCTCGCGCTCTGTCGCAGA
>OGGI01000222.1_pt1 | contig 65380 bp, 59 predicted proteins | sample 1571051 | NCBI WGS metagenome assembly OGGI01 (sample SAMEA2582075, study PRJEB24529) | metagenome | biome: Human gut stool | place: China | collected 2011 | reverse complement strand
TTTTCCAAGAGCACGACAAGAAGTGGCCACTCATGTGTATGGAATTTTGGGACGGTTGGTTCAATCGTTGGAAGGAGCCGGTTGTCACGCGAGATCCAGAAGAGTTGGCTGAAGCGGTTCACGAAGTCTTGCAACAAGGTAGTGTCAATCTTTATATGTTTCACGGGGGAACCAATTTTGGTTTTATGAATGGCTGTTCAGCGCGAGGAAACATTGACCTGCCGCAAGTGACATCTTATGATTATGAAGCTCTCCTTGATGAACAAGGAAATCCAACGCCTAAATACTTTGCTATTCAGCGAATGTTAAAAAAATATTATCCAGAGTATCCACAAATGGAACCGTTGGTAAAAGAATCGTTTGAGTTAAAGGATATTCCGCTTAGTGAGAAAGTTAGTTTATTTGAGACTTTAGAAGATGTAGCGCAGCCAATCGAAAGTCTGTACCCTATGAACATGGAGGAGCTGGGACAAAATGTTGGCTATCTACTCTATCGTACAGAAGCGGAATGGGATGCGGACGAGGAACGGATTCGTGTCATCAATGGGCGTGATCGGATGCAACTTTTTGTCGATGGAAACCGTATCACAACTCAGTACCAGACAGAAATTGGTGAAGACATCTTTGTTTCGCAGCAGAAACAGTCAACACATCTATTGGATATTTTGATGGAGAACATGGGGCGTGTTAACTATGGGCATAAACTTTTGGCAGAAAGCCAGCATAAAGGTATTCGCACAGGAGTTTGCAAAGATCTTCATTTTATGCTCCATTGGAAACAGTATCCATTAGAGTTGAAAAATCCAGAAAAAATTGATTTCACGAAAGAATGGCATGAAAAACAGCCAGCTTTCTATGCGTTTGATGTCGAATTGAAAGCGCTTAAAGACACGTATATTGATTTGACCCACTTTGGCAAAGGAATTGTTTTTGTCAACGGTGTCAATATCGGTCGTTTCTGGGATGTCGGACCGACCTTATCGCTGTATATTCCACATGGTCTCTTAACTATCGGAAAAAATCGTATCATTATTTTTGAAACTGAAGGGAAATACAGCGAATTTATTCATTTAGTTCACAAACCTACATTTAAAACAATAAAGGGGGCAAAATTATGACAATTGTAGGGAATCGGATTGATGGACGTTTGATCCATGGGCAAGTAGCTAATCTTTGGACTACAAAATTAAACATCTCACGTATCATGGTAGTAGATGATGAAGTAGCAGAAAATGCTATTGAAAAAAGCGGCTTGAAATTGGCGACACCAGCTGGTGTGAAATTGAGTGTTTTACCAGTTGCAAAAGCAGCAGAAAATATTCTAGCCGGCAAATATGATAACCAACGCCTGCTCATTGTTGCGAGAAAGCCAGACCGCTTTTTGAAATTAGTAGAAGCAGGCGTGCCAATTGAAACACTCAATGTAGGCAATATGTCGCAAACACCTGAAACGCGTTCTATCACACGCTCAATTAACGTGATAGATGAAGACGTGGTAGTATTTAACAAGTTGCATGAAAAAGGTGTGACAATAACAGCTCAAATGGTTCCAAATGATCCAGTTGAAGACTTTATGAAATTATTGAAATAAATTTAGGAGGTCATTGTTATGATACAATGGTGGCAAATTCTCTTACTGACGCTATATTCAGCGTATCAAATTTTGGATGAGTTGACGATTAACTCATCAGCTGGCTCCCCTGTTTTTGCAGGTTTTATCACTGGTTTGGTCATGGGAGATTTGAAGACTGGTTTGTTTATTGGTGGTAGTCTCCAACTCGTTGTGCTTGGGGTTGGTACATTCGGTGGTGCCTCTCGGATTGACGCAACTTCTGGCGCAGTTCTTGCAACAGCATTCTCTGTGGCAACAGGTATGAAATCAGAACTCGCTATTTCAGCTATTGCCGTTCCGGTAGCAGCCTTGCTGGTTTATACAGACGTTCTTGGACGTTTCTCTACGACTTACTTTGCACATCGTATTGATGCAGCGGTTGAAAAATTTGACTACAAAGGCATTGAACGCAATTACTTACTAGGTGCCATTCCATGGGGACTTTCACGTGCCCTTCCAGTATTTCTGGCTTTGTGGCTCGGTGGAGATGCTGTAAAAGCCTTCTCAGACTGGCTTGCCAATAATGCACAATGGATCGCAGACGGATTGATTCTTGCAGGTAAAATGCTTCCTGGTGTCGGTTTTGCAATTTTGCTTCGTTACCTTCCGGTCAAGAAAAATCTTCATTATCTTGGTTTAGGTTTTGCCATTACAGCTATGTTGAAAGTTGTTTTTGACTATATTTCGACATTGGCAGCTGCTTCAGGAGCTGTCAAACAAATCGCTACAGCTCTTGGTGGTGCAAAATTTGAAGGTCTACCAATGATTGGGATTGCGATTATTGGCTTTGCCTTGGCAACAATCAACTATAAAAATGCGACTAATAAACAAGTCGTGACTGTTGCTGCAGAACAATCAGAAAGTGGGGAAATTGACGATGACGAACTCTAATTACAAATTAACAAAAGAAGATTTTAACCAAATCAACCGTCGTAGTCTCTTTACTTTCCAATGGGGTTGGAACTACGAGCGTATGCAAGCGTCAGGCTATCTTTATATGATTTTGCCGCAATTGCGCAAGATATATGGAGACGGTACGCCAGAATTAAAAGAAATGATGCGGACACATACGCAATTCTTCAACACATCTAACTTCTTTCATACTTTAGTAACAGGGATTGACCTAGCACTTGAAGAAAATGAAGGAGTTGCGGCTAAAGATACCGTTACAGGGATTAAAACTGGTTTAATGGGGCCATTTGCAGCGATTGGCGATGCGATTTTTGGTTCTACTATTCCTGCTATTATGGGTGGTCTGGCTGCTGGACTTGCTGTTGAAGGCAATCCTCTTGGAATTTTCCTTTGGATAGCTGTGACAATCGCAATCAATGTCTTCCGTTGGAAACAATTAGAGTTTGCCCATAAAGAAGGGGTGAAATTAGTTACAACCATGCAGGACAAATTATCTGCCATCACAGATGCTGCAACAGTTCTTGGTGTTTTCATGGTGGCTGCCTTGATTGCTACGATGATTAACTTTAAGTTTACCTATACACAAAGCTTCGGTGGTGTCACCTTCAATCTTCAAGAAACATTGGATAAAATCTTCCCACGTTTGGTGCCAGCATTGTTTACAGGTTTTGTTTATTGGCTGCTTGGTAAGAAAGGCATGAATTCAACAAAAGCAATCTTTATCGTGATTATTATTGCAATTGGTGTTTCTGCACTTTCACACTTTACTCATACACCAATCTTAGGTGTCTAAAAGGAGCTTCTCTATAAATGACAAAACAACTTGTATTGGTCAGTCACGGTCACTTTTGTGAAGAATTGAAAAAAAGCACCGAAATGATTATGGGGCCACTGGACTTCGTTCATACAGTTCCCTTACTTCCGGAAGAAGGAATAGACGACTTTACGGCTAAATTTTTAGCGACTGTAAAAGATTTAGATGATTATATCGTCTTTGCCGACCTGCTTGGTGGAACACCTTGCAATGTCGTTAGCCGTCTGATTTTGGAAGGACTCCAAATTGAACTTTATGCAGGGATGAATATGCCAATGGTGATTGAATTTATCAATTCTGCCCTGACTGGCGTAGAAGCAAAATATATCGAAAAAGCGAACAAATACATCGTGAAAGTCAATGATGTATTAGCAGAAATGAACGATGACGAAGATGAATAAAGGAGTGTCCAGCTAATAGTCGCTGAAAAACACGTCCTTGCTTGAATTGCTCCAATGAGCAATCTGTATAACTAAGGGGGCTGGGGCAAGAAAATGGATTTCTTTGAAATCATCATTTTCCCGCTCCCTTTCTTTTAGTTAGCATTGCAAAGCAGAAAGGAGACCCATGCTAGATTATACAAAGGAAGACTTAATTGAATTAGGTGCGGAAATCACCACACGGGAAATCTATCAACAGCCGCAAGTTTGGCAGACGGCTTTTGAAAATTATAAAGTGCAAGCTGATGAGATTGCTGTTTTTCTGAATAATATTGATGAAAAGTATGATTATGTCAAGGTTATTTTGACAGGGGCTGGGACATCAGCCTATGTCGGAGATACCCTTTTGCCTTATTTCAGAAATATTTACGATGAGCGCAAGTGGAACTTTAATGCCATTGCAACGACAGATATTGTCGCTAATCCGCTTGCTTATCTGCACAAGGAAGTGCCGACCCTTTTGATTTCCTTTGCCCGTAGCGGCAATTCACCAGAGAGTGTTGCGGCAGTCGACTTGGCAAAAGACATAGTTGAGGAACTTTACCAAATCACGATTACATGCGCAGCAGAAGGGAAATTAGCCCAGCAGGCACACGGTGATGAACGCAATTTGCTCTTGCTCCAACCTACGCCGTCAAATGATGCTGGCTTTGCTATGACTTCGAGCTTTACGTCTATGATGTTGACAGCCTTGCTCGTCTTTGATAAAGCAGATTTGGTTGCAAAAGCCGAAAAAGTTTCTGCATTGATGACATTGAGTCAGGAAGTGCTGGATTCAGCAGAAGCCATTCAAAAGATGGTTTCCTTGGATTACAATCGTGTCATTTATCTGGGAGCAGGTCATTTCTTTGGCTTGGCGCATGAAGCCCAGCTGAAAATTTTAGAATTGACAGCAGGACAAGTGGCAACGATGTATGAAAGCCCAGTCGGATTCCGTCACGGTCCAAAGTCGTTAGTGAATGAAAAGACGGTCGTTGTGGTGTTTGGCTCGACAGATTCCTACACCAAATTATACGACCTTGACTTAGTACGAGAAGTAGCCGGAGATGAGATTGCCCGCAAGGTGATTCTATTGACAGATCAAAAAGAAGATTTGGAAAATGTTGAACAAGTCATTTTTTCTAGTCAACAGCTAGCAGATGATGTTTATCGCGTATTCCCTTATATTGTTTATGGTCAATTATTTGCCTTGTTGACAGCCCTCAAAGTGAACAATCGTCCAGACACACCGTCTCCGACAGGCACCGTCAACCGTGTTGTGCAGGGTGTTATCATTCACTCATTTGACAAAGAATAGGAAGGAATCCATGGAAAAATTAAGGATTAGTCACGAAAAATTAGCACACTTAAAGAATCTTTCAGATGAAAATGACATTATTGGAGCTTTGGCGATTGACCAGAGAGGTTCGTTGAAAAAAATGCTGGCAAGTGGCGCACATGCTGTATCAGGAAATGAAGCGCTCATTGAATTTAAACAATTGATTTCCAGTCAGTTGACTCCGTATGCAACTTCTATCCTTTTGGATCCAGAATTCGGTGTACCTGCTACCAAATTACGTGCGCCAGAATGCGGTCTTATTGTTGCCTATGAAAAAACAGGCTATGATGCGACGACAGAAGGGCGCCTGCCAGACTTGCTACCAAATTGGTCAGCCAAACGCATTAAAGAGTTGGGCGCTGACGCAGTCAAGGTTTTGATTTACTATGATGTAGATGATAAACCTGAAATCAACGACATCAAGCAAGCCTGGGTAGAGCGCGTAGGAAGTGAATGTGTGGCAGAAAACATTCCTTATTTCCTTGAAATATTGACGTATGATGCAAAGCGTGATAATGTAGTAGATGCAGATTATGCGAAAGTAAAACCACACAAAGTCAACGAAGCCATGAAGCTCTTTTCAGATCCACGCTACAATGTAGATGTTTTGAAAGTAGAAGTTCCTGTCAATATGAATTTTGTAGAAGGCTTTACCAAAGAAGGAGTAGAGCCAGTTTATAGTCTTGCAGAAGCGAAGGCTTTCTTTAAAGAGCAGTCTGATGCAACTCACCTGCCCTTTATTTTCCTGAGTGCTGGAGTTAGCGCAGAACTTTTCCAGGAAACGCTCAAAGTGGCGCATGAAGCAGGTTCTCAATTTAACGGTGTCCTTTGCGGACGTGCTACTTGGAAAGACGCAGTTACGGTCTTTGCAGATCAAGGAGCGGATGCAGCTAAAGCTTGGCTAGATGAAGCGGGGCGTCAAAATATTGAAGACTTGAATCGTGTTTTACGTGAAACAGCTGTTTCGTGGACGGAAAAACTAAAAATTTAAAATAGGAAAACCTAAATTTGTAATAAAAACAAGGAAAGTTGTATGAAATCTTATCAAGAAGCTATTTTTGGAACATTTCAAGGAAAAGATATTGTTGCTTATACATTTGAAAATGACTTGGGCTATCGTTTGAAAGTCATGACTTATGGTGCGACTGTCTTAGAGTATGTCATTCCGGATAAAAATCATGAATTTGCAAATATCGTGGTGGGGTTTAATCATTTTGATGCCTATGTAGGCAACAGCCCTAAATATGGTGCAAGCGTCGGACCAGTTGCAGGACGGATTGCAAAAGCACAGTTTGAGCTGAATGGCGAAACCTATCAGTTAGAAGTCAACAACGCAGAAAATTGCAATCATAGCGGTTCTACTGGCTGGGACAGTGCTATTTTTCAAGTTGAGGAAGTCACAAATGAAGGCGTCACTTTCTATACCGAACGTGCAGATGGAACGGGTGGTTTTCCGGGAAATCTGAAAGTCTGGGTTTCTTATACTTTAACGGAACTAGGTGAGTTAGAGATTTCTTACCAAGTTCAGACGGACAAGGATACCTTGGTCAATCCAACGAATCACAGTTACTTCAACTTATCAGGTGATTTCAGCCAACCAATTGATAACTGTATCTTGCAGTTGAATACCTTAGGAGTATTTCCAATCGCGCCGGACGGCGTACCTGCTAAAATGCCAGATTCAGAGCGGGGGTTTGTCAAAGATCTAACAAAAGGTGTGGCTTTTAAAGATATTTTTGCCAATCAAGATGAGCAGATTCAGATTGTGTCCGGCTTGGATCATCCGTTTGCATTGAAAAAAGGAGAGAAAGAAGCAGGTTCCTTGTACGATCCTAAATCCGGTCGCCTTTTGACGTTTAAAACAAGTGCGCCATGCCTAGTGACTTACTCAGCAAACTTTGTAGATGATACAGTCATTTTAAATGGACAATCCATGATTCAACACAATGGCTTGGCTCTTGAAACCCAAGCCCTACCAGATGCCGTTCACAGCGACCTGAAAGCTGATGTTATCTTGAAAGCAGGTGAGGTTTTTACCAGCACAACCATTTATCATGCAACAGGCAAATGAAAATGAATATTGAAAACGGCAGTACATTTTTCTGTCGTTTTTGATTTAAGACATTTAGTATCATCAAACATCATCATAATCTCATTCCCTTCGATTTCTATTTGTAAAATCTAAGGTTAAACCAGCTTACCAACCTGATTTTTTGCTATAATAGTATTTATGAGTAGAATTTTGGATAATGAATTGATGGGAGACGAGGAGCTCGTAGAGCGCACATTGCGTCCCCAGTATTTACGAGAATACATCGGTCAAGACAAGGTCAAAAATCAACTGAAAATTTTCATTGAGGCAGCTAAACTGCGAGATGAAGCACTAGATCACACGTTGCTTTTTGGACCTCCAGGGTTGGGAAAGACCACTATGGCTTTTGTCATCGCCAATGAGCTAGGAGTTAATCTCAAGCAAACTTCTGGTCCAGTTGTTGAGAAAGCGGGCGATTTGGTGGCAATCTTGAACGATTTGGAGCCGGGAGATGTTCTCTTTATTGATGAGATTCACCGCTTGCCTATGTCTGTTGAAGAGGTGCTCTATAGCGCTATGGAGGACTTTTACATTGATATTATGATTGGCTCTGGCGAGACCAGTCGTAGTGTTCACTTGGATTTGCCACCGTTTACCTTGATTGGCGCCACGACCCGAGCTGGTATGTTGTCCAATCCTTTACGGGCTCGTTTTGGCATTACTGGTCACATGGAATATTATGCAGAAGCAGATTTGACCGAGATTGTGGAGCGAACGGCAGAAATCTTTGAAATGGAGATTACGCATGAAGCAGCTGAAGAATTAGCTCTGCGTAGCCGGGGCACGCCTCGGATTGCCAATCGACTTCTTAAACGCGTACGAGATTTTGCTCAGATTATGGGTGACGGGCTGATTGATGACCAAATTACTGATCAAGCGCTGACGATGCTGGATGTGGATCAAGAAGGCTTAGATTATGTGGATCAGAAGATTCTCAAGACCATGATTGAGGTTTATGGCGGCGGGCCAGTTGGTCTGGGGACTCTGTCTGTCAATATCGCAGAAGAGCAGGAAACGGTAGAAGACATGTATGAGCCTTATTTGATCCAGAAAGGATTTGTTATGCGAACTCGAACAGGGCGCGTGGCAACTCGTAAAGCTTACGAGCATTTGGGTTATGAATATTTGGAGAAATAACATGCTGTCCGAAAAAGAGATTTTACATGCGTTTTCATCAGACCAAGATATGATGACTATCTTACAGATTATCTATGACTTGCAATTGAAAGACAGCTGGCTTTGTGCTGGTTCGGTGCGAAATTTCATCTGGAATATCCTGTCGGACAAGCCCGGCTTTGATACAGAGACGGATGTGGATGTGATTTTCTTTGACCCAGATGTTTCTTATAAGGAAACACTCAACATTGAAAATCGGCTCAAGCGAGAATTTCCACATTACCATTGGGAAGTCAAGAATCAAGTCTATATGCATATCCACAGTCCAAATACCCAATCTTATACTAGCTCGCAAGATGCCATGAGTAAATATCCAGAGCGCTGTACAGCTGTGGGTTTACGTTTGTTGGATAATAGACAGCTGGAATTCTTTGCTCCCTATGGTTTAGACGATATTCTCCATTTTCGTGTTCAGCCGACTCCGCATTTCCTAGAAGATGCAGACAGGAGACAGCTTTATAATATGAGAATACAGAAAAAAGATTGGCAGAAGAAGTGGAACAATCTTCAAATTGAATTTCTTTAAAATTTCTCAAAAATAGTAAAATCTTTAAGAAAAATTTAAGTCAGAATCGGTATACTATAATTACAAGTTGAGAAGAACTTAACTTGAACTCCTAAAAACTTTTCTTTTTCATAATAATCTCCCTATAAGAGTCGCCCAATCGGCGGCTTTTTGTGCTTTTAAAAGAATTCAAAAATTCTCAGGGGTTTAAATTCCTATTTTTTTAGATTTTGTTATAATAGTAAAGAGGTCTATGCTATGAAGAAAATTGTATTTGTTTGCTTGGGAAATATCTGCCGCAGTCCAATGGCAGAGTTTGTGATGAAAGATTTGACAGATGACGTTTATGTTGAAAGTCGTGCGACTTCAGACTGGGAGCATGGTAATCCAATCCATTCGGGAACGCAAGCGATTTTTAAAAAATATGCCATTTCTTATGACAAAAGCAAAACTTCCCAGCAAATTTCCCAGCAGGACTTTGTAGACTTTGATTATATTATCGGAATGGACGAGTCCAATTTTCAAGATTTGAGGAAAATTGCACCGGGAAAATATCTGGAGAAAGTATTCCAATTTGAAGAGAGAAGTGTGCCAGATCCTTGGTACACAGGTGATTTTGACGAGACTTACCGGCTTGTTTTGGCAGGTTGTCAGAAATGGATTGAACGCGTGAAGAGCGAAGATTAGTGGAGAGAATGGACACATTAAAAGAATTTTACGAAAAGTACAAAATTTATCTCACAAGGCATAACTTGGAATTGCTAGCAGTAACGGTTATTGTCCTATCAGCGATGGTGGCTTTTACATCAGGTATTCCCAGTCAAGGGGCATTGACCTTGGATAAAGGAGCAATCAAATATAATGGCAGTCTCGTCCGTGGGAAAATGAATGGTCAAGGAACATTGACTTTTAAGAATGGTGATGTTTATAAAGGCTATTTTAAAAATGGAACTTTCAATGGGAAAGGAACTTTTACAGCTAAAGCTGGCTGGAAGTACGAAGGCAACTTTGTGAATGGACAGCCTGAGGGGCAAGGCAAATTAACAACAGAAAATAATGTTGTCTACAAGGGAAAGTTTAAACAGGGGATTTATCAAAATGCGCATTAAATGGTTTTCATTAGTGAGGATTACAGGGTTACTCCTAGTTCTGCTCTATCATTTCTTCCAGAAAGCTTTTCCTGGTGGGTTTATTGGTGTGGATATTTTCTTCACTTTCTCAGGCTTTTTGATTACGTCTCTCCTAATTGATGAATTTGCCAGAGACAAAGACATTGATGTTAAAGGATTCTTGAGACGTCGCTTTTATCGGATTGTGCCACCGCTTGTCTTTATGATTTTGCTTATCATGCCCTTTACCTTGCTGATTCGGAAGGATTTTGTGGCTGGTATTGGGACGCAAATCGCTGCTACGCTTGGCTTTGTGACAAATTTTTATGAAATTTTGTCTGGTGGAAATTACGAGAGTCAATTTATCCAACATCTCTTTGTGCACACATGGAGCTTGGCTTTGGAGATGCACTACTATATCTTGTGGGGCTTGGCAACATGGTATTTAGCGAAGAAAAGTAAAACCATTGGGCAATTTCGTGGTATTATCTTTCTTTTATCATCTGCTTTGTTCTTGATTAGTTTTCTCTCTATGTTTGTCAGAAGTTTCTTCTCTTCAAACTTTTCTGTGATTTACTTTTCAAGTTTCACGCATATCTTCCCGTTTTTTGCAGGAAGTATTTTAGCGACACTTTCGGGTGTGAGTGATTTGGGAGCACCTTTTCGTAAAATGGAGCAGGCGCTTGATTTGAAAAAGACCTTTTATCTACTTGGTGGTAGTTTTGCAGCTTTGCTGTTATTAACGTTCCTCCTGAGATTTGATAATTTATTGACTTATCTGTTTGGTTTCCTTTTGGCAACGGTATTTTCAGTCGTGATGATTTTGGCAACGCGTGTGCTTCATGAGAAGACACCGCATGTTGATGAGCCGCCCGTTATCACATTTATTGCAGATACGAGCTATGGCGTGTATTTGTTCCATTGGCCGTTTTACATCATCTTTTCCCAATTGATGGGCAATGGATGGGCAGTTCTATTGACCACCGTGCTTTCCTTTGCTTTGGCGGCCTTCTCTTTCTATCTGTTAGAGCCGACATTAGCAGGTAGAGAGCCAAAAATATTTGGCTTGAAGATGGACATCAAGCAAATCACAACGCCTGTATTTTATAGTTTGATTCCATTAACACTGGTTGCTTTTGTCATGATCATGACTGCTCCGAAAATTGGTGCCTTTGAAGAAAATTTGCTCGTCAATGGGTTGAATCAAGCTGATAGTAAAATGCAGATTACTCGTACCCAAGCTGATAATGTGAGTGCCAGTCAATACAACGTAGCAAAGGGTACGACAGTTATCGGAGATTCGGTAGCTTTGCGAGCAAGTGAATGGCTCAAGCAGGCTATGCCGGAAATTCAAGTGGATGCAGCAGTCAGTCGAAACTTAGAATCGGGCTTGCAAGTCTATCAAACTGATATTTCAAACAAAGTACTTCTGGAAACAGTGGTCTTAGCCTTGGGAACCAATACGGTTGATAACTACGAAAGTTTGCTCAATCAATTTATTGAGAAATTACCAAAAGGACATCGTTTGGTTTTAGTGACGCCGTATGATGGTCGGACAGCACATAACGCTTCTAGCTTGGCAGTCAAAACACGTCAGTATGAATTGGAATTGGCGAAAAAATACGATTATGTATTTGTGGCGGATTGGTATCAAACTGCTATTGAACACCCAGAAATTTGGTATGGAACTGATTATGTGCACTTTGGCTCGGAGACAACAACAATCACCAAAGGCGGTGAACTCTATGCTCAAACCGTCAAACAAGCCATTGATGAAGCTGTGAAAAAAGGAACAGTGAAGAAATAATAGTAATAATTAGAAGTCATGGATTGCCTTGCGATTCATGACTTTTGTGTGCTGTAAAAAGATAGTAGGGTAGAACGAGGGTGTAGGAATACACAGCAAAAATGCTCTTTTTTACATAACTTTTGTTTTTGGAAATCTTGAAAAAGTATGTGAAATATATAATTTTAAGTTTTAAACTTCACAAACAATGTTTTTAAATATAATAGAAAACTCATGTTTTGAAACAAATTCACAATATAAAAGAAAAAGTTTGTGAAGTTTACTTGAAAGTGTTTACAAGAGAAAGAAAATAAGGTATAATAATCTTGTGAAAAAATTAACAAAGGATTTATAAAAATCCTAAAAACCATTGGAGGAACACATGGCTGATAAAAAAACATTAACTCCCGAAGAAAAAAAGTTAGCTGCTGAAAAGCATGTTGACGAACTCGTTCAAAAAGGGCTAGTTGCTCTGGAAGAAATGAGAAAATTAAATCAAGAACAAGTAGACTACATTGTTGCAAAAGCTTCAGTTGCTGCTCTTGATGCACATGGTATCTTAGCAGAACATGCTGTTAAAGAAACAGGTCGCGGTGTCTTTGAAGACAAAGCAACAAAAAACCTTTTTGCCTGCGAACATGTTGTTAACAATATGCGTGGTGTTAAAACTGTTGGTGTGATTGAAGATGATCCTATTACAGGTTTAACGAAAATTGCTGAACCGGTCGGAGTAATCTGCGGAATCACTCCAACGACCAACCCAACTTCAACAGCGATTTTTAAATCATTGATTTCGTTGAAAACGCGGAATCCAATTATCTTTGCTTTCCACCCATCTGCTCAAGAATCTTCTGCTCATGCGGCACAAATCGTACGTGATGCAGCGATTGCAGCAGGTGCACCTGAAAACTGTGTTCAATGGATTACACAGCCATCTATGGAAGCAACAACAGCTTTGATGAACCACGAAGGGATTGCAACAATCCTTGCGACTGGTGGGAACGCCATGGTAAAAGCTGCCTATTCATGCGGCAAACCTGCTCTTGGAGTTGGTGCTGGTAACGTTCCAGCTTACGTTGAAAAATCAGCAAATATCCGCCAAGCAGCACATGATATCGTGATGTCCAAATCATTTGATAATGGTATGGTCTGTGCATCTGAGCAAGCCGTGATCATTGATAAAGAAATCTATGATGAATTTGTAGAAGAATTCAAATCTTACCATACTTACTTTGTCAACAAGAAAGAAAAAGCGCTTTTGGAAGAATTCTGTTTTGGTGCAAAAGCCAACAGCAAGAACTGCGCTGGTGCAAAATTGAACCCAAATATTGTTGGTAAACCAGCTACATGGATTGCTGAGCAAGCAGGATTCAAAGTACCAGAAGGTACGAATATCTTGGCCGCTGAATGTGCAGAAGTTGGAATTAAAGAACCATTGACTCGTGAAAAATTATCACCTGTTATTGCAGTTTTGAAAGCTGAAGATACTGAAGATGGACTTAAAAAAGCTCGTCAAATGGTTGAATTTAATGGGCTAGGACACTCAGCTGCTATCCATACAAAAGACGAAGCTCTTGCAAAACGTTTCGGTACGGAAATAAAGGCAATGCGTATTATCTGGAACTCTCCATCTACCTTTGGTGGTATCGGTGATGTATACAACGCCTTCATTCCATCATTAACACTTGGATGTGGTTCATACGGACACAACTCAGTTGGTGATAACGTATCAGCTATCAACCTTCTTAACATCAAGAAAGTAGGAAAACGTAGAAATAATATGCAATGGTTTAAAGTTCCTTCAAAAATCTACTTCGAACGTAACTCAATCCAATACCTTCAAACTTGCGAAGGTATCGAACGTGTCATGATTGTTACCGATAAATCAATTGAAAAACTCGGTTTTGTACAACGTGTGATTGACCAATTGAATCTTCGTAAAAACAAAGTCACGATTCAAGTCTTCTCAGATGTTGAACCAGATCCAGATATCACAACAGTTCGTCGTGGTGTTGAAGTAATGCGCTCGTTTGAACCAGACACTATCATTGCCCTTGGTGGTGGCTCACCAATGGATGCGGCTAAAGGTATGTGGATGTTCTATGAACAGCCAGACGTTGACTTCGGTGACCTCGTTCAAAAATTCATGGATATCCGTAAACGTGCCTTCAAATTCCCATCACTTGGTAAGAAAGCTCAATATATTGGTATTCCAACAACATCTGGTACAGGTTCAGAAGTAACACCGTTTGCAGTTATCTCTGATAAGGCAAATAATCGTAAATACCCTATCACTGACTATGCATTGACACCAACCATTGCAATTGTTGATCCTGCTTTAGTAGAATCTGTTCCAGCATTTATTGCTGCTGACACAGGTATGGATGTCTTGACACACGCAACTGAAGCTTATACTTCTAACTTTGCCAATGACTATACAGATGGTATTGCTCTTCAAACTATCAAGTTAGTCTTCAAATACTTGGAAAAATCTGTAAAAACGGCTGACCCAGAAGCCCGTGAAAAGATGCACAATGCCTCTACAATGGCTGGTATGGCCTTTGCAAATGCCTTCCTTGGAATGAGTCACTCAATGGCGCATAAGATTGGTGCTGTTCACCACACCATTCACGGACGTACAAATGCTATTTTACTTCCTTATGTTATCCGTTACAATGGAACTCGTCCATCTAAAACTACAACATGGCCTAAGTACAATTACTGGAAAGCTGATGAAAAATTCCAAGATATTGCTCGTATGCTAGGTCTTCCTTGCTCAACACCAGAAGAAGCGGTTGAAGCGTATGCCAAAGCTGTTTATGACCTTGGTGTAGCGGTTGGCATCAAGATGAACTTTAAAGATCAAGGTATTGATGAAAAAACTTGGAAAGATAGCTTACATGATATTGCCGTTCTTGCTTATGAAGACCAATGTTCACCAGCAAATCCACGCTTGCCAATAGTTACTGACATGGAAGAAATTATGGCTGATGCCTACTATGGCTATGCAGAACGTCCAGGACGTCGTAAATAGACAGTAAAGTTTGTTCTAATTTGAATCGTTCGTCATTGTACAGACAATGTATTCAGATTTTTAGACATAAATCAGTTTATCAGTCACCATCTCCCTGCTTTTGTAGGGAGATTTTTCTATTTGGAGAGAGTGTTCTTTCTCTTGCTTGATATTGTATGCGTTTTCCTGTAAACTAGTTGTGAAAAAAGGAGGGCGGTCATGTTTCAATTGTTGGTATTTGATAGGGACGATGTCATTGTGGATACAGAAAATCTTATACTTCTCTTTGCCCTAAAATATCATAATAGACTGATAAGTTTTGAATCTGTAAATTTGATACTAAAATAATGAAAAGTTGATGTTGCAAAAAGCATTATGAGTGTTATAATATAGTTGTGTAAGCGGTTTCTAAAATAGATAATATTTATAAAAATAAGGAGGAAATATAATGTCAGTATTTTATGTTCCATCAGTTAATCTTATTGGTTGTGGTGTGATTAATGAAATAGGTGGTCATATCAAAGAGTTGGGGTATAAGAAAGCTCTCTTGGTGACAGACCATTATATTGCAAGTAGTGACATTTTACCTAAGGTAACTACACCACTTGATAAGGAAGGCATTGAGTATGTCGTTTTTAGTGATGTTGAGCCGAATCCAACTGTTAAAAATGTTGAAGATGGTTTAGCTGTTTTGCGAGATAATAATTGTGATTTTATTATTTCACTTGGTGGTGGTTCGCCGCAAGATGCTGCAAGTAGTATTTCAATTCTTGCAACGAATGGTGGGCGTCCGCAAGATTACGAAGGTGTTCACAAATCAAAGGAAAAAGGCTCGCCGGTTGTAGCAATCAATACGACAGCAGGAACATCAGCTGAAATCACGATTAACTATGTTATTACTGATGAAGAGCGTAAAGTGAAAATGGTTATGGTTGACAAGAATAGCCTTGCACTCCTGTCAGTAAATGATCCAGAATTGATGATTTCAAAACCAAAAGCTTTGACGGCTGCAACGGGTATGGATGCCCTTACACATGCGGTTGAAGCTTTGGTAACACCAGGTGCGTACAATGTGACGAAAAAATTGTCTATTGGTGCCATTGAGTTAATTAAAGAATTTTTGCCACGTGCTGTTGAAAATGGCCATGACATTGAAGCACGCGAAGCAATGGTTAATGCGATTTTCCTAGGTGGTATGGCCTTTAATAATGCTGGGCTAGGTTATGTACACTCTATGGCTCATCAACTTGGAGCAGTTTATAATCTTCCTCACGGTGTTTGCTGCGCCATGCTTTTACCAGTCGTAGAGCGTGAAAATGCAAAACGTGTGCCAGAAGCATTCCGAAATGTTGCAAAAGCTCTTGGTCTCCATACGGAAGGCAAAAGTGATAAAGAATGCGCTGATTATGCCATTTCTGAAATTGAAAAATTATCAGCAATTGTGGGTATTCCGAAAAAATTGACAGAACTGGACATTAAAGAAGAGGAATTTGACTTTGAATACCTTTCTAAAAATGCACTCATTGATGCTTGTGCACCAGGAAATCCATTTATGCCAACCTTAGAAGAAACGATTGCTCTTTACAAAGAATTGTTTTAAGTGCTGATTTGTCATAAAAATAAGCTACCGATGAAATTTTCGGTAGCTTATTTACGTTTTCAATTTTTATGCTTGCCCAATATGTCCCCTACCTCTGGTTCGTTCGTAAAATAAAATTGGCAAATATTGACTGATAATCTTTTGTGAGAAGTCGCGTGGCATAAAATATTATAAAACACTTCAACGGACTTTTTAAAAAGAAATTTAGACGGACGCCAGGACAATATCGCAAAGAACACCAGCACTGAGAAACTTTTAAACTTTTATTCAAAAGCGACTCTGGCTGATACTCCTGAAAAAAGCGTTCCCCTTTGCTAATTCTATTATAAGGTCTCCATTCTGGAAAATTCTTGGGGGAAAGCTTGTGACAATATGGTAGATAGCACTCGCAGAGATGTAGTCTTTTTGCATGCCTCAGAGGCAATTTAATATGATATATAATATCATGTCAATATAATTTATTCTCTGAAACTACTTTCAAGATTTAAGAGAAAAGTGAGTGTTATCAGAAATTAGAACCAAAATCTCAGATATTGTTGAAAGCGCTTTAAAAAATAGTTATAATAACATCGTGAGATTGAAGGCGCTTTAAAAATCGATCTACAATAGCAAAGGAGAAGGCTGTCTATGGCACAAATGACAAAAGACGAGCTGATTGCCAAAATAAAAGATGGCATCATTGTTTCCTGTCAAGCCTTGCCACACGAACCGCTATATACTGAAGCAGGTGGAGTTATTCCCCTTTTGGTAAAAGCGGCTGAACAAGGAGGAGCTGTTGGCATTCGAGCTAATAGTGTTCGGGATATTAAGGAAATTAAAGAGGTTACTTCGCTGCCAATCATCGGCATTATCAAGCGAGATTATCCACCTCAAGAGCCATTTATTACCGCAACGATGCTAGAAATTGATGAACTAGCAGCTCTGGATATTGAAGTAATTGCTTTTGATTGTACAAAGCGGGAACGTTTTGACGGTTTAAAGATTGCGGATTTCATCAAGCAAGTGAAGGAGAAATATCCTCATCAATTGCTCATGGCAGATGTGAGCACCTTTGAAGAGGGTGTGGCTGCAGCAGAAGCAGGTGTGGATTTTGTGGGTACAACATTGTCAGGTTACACCTCTTATAGTTTGCAATGCGAGGGACCGGATTTTGACTTAGTAAAAAATTTATGTGATGCAGGTTTGGATGTTATCGCGGAAGGAAAAATTCATTATCCAAGTGAAGCCAAAACCATTCATGACCTAGGTGTTAGAGGAATTGTAGTGGGTGGTGCCATTACGCGTCCAAAAGAAATCACAGAGCGTTTTGTTGCAGCAGTAAGTGAAAAGTAGGAACAATTTTATCTTAAAAAGGATGACAATAAAAGGAGAAAAAATATGAGAATGAAGAAAATACTTTGTTCGTTGTTTGCAGGGGCTGCTATTTTATCGTTGGCAGCATGTGGAAATTCAGGTGGTTCAAACAAATCAGCTGATTCAGGAAGTTCTTCTGGCAAGACAGAGATTACTTGGTGGGCTTTTCCAGTTTTCACGCAAAAAAAGGCCAGCGACGGTGTTGGTACGTATGAAAAAGAAATTATCAAAGCCTTTGAAAAAGCCAATCCAGATATTAAAGTGAAATTAGAAACTATTGACTTCAAATCTGGTCCAGAAAAAATTACAACAGCTATTGAAGCAGGAACAGCGCCAGATGTGCTGTTTGACGCACCAGGACGGATTATTCAATATGGTAAAAATGGTAAATTGGCAGAATTGAATGACCTCTTTACTGATGACTTCGTCAAAGATGTTAACAACGATCAAATCATTCAAGCAAGTAAGGCTGGTGATAAAGCTTACATGTATCCAATTAGTTCTGCTCCGTTTTATATGGCATTTAATAAGAAAATGCTGAAAGAAGCTGGTGTAGAAAACCTTGTAAAAGAAGGTTGGACAACAGCTGATTTTGAAAAAGTGTTGAAAGCTTTAAAGGCTAAAGGGTATACTCCTGGCTCGCTCTTCAGTAATGGTCAAGGTGGTGACCAAGGAACACGTGCGTTCATTGCTAATTTGTATAGTGGTTCTGTTACAGATGATAAAGTGACAAAATATACAACAGACAGTCCAAACTTTGTCAAAGGGCTAAATAAAGCAGTTAGTTGGATTAAAGATGGTTTGATGACAAACGGCTCTCAATTCGATGGTGGAGCAGATATTCAAAACTTTGCGAATGGGCAAACTTCTTATACTGTTCTTTGGGCACCTGCGCAAAATGGTATCCAAGCAAAATTGTTGAAGGCAAGTGGCGTTGAAGTTGTTGAAGTACCATTCCCGTCAGACAATGGCAAACCAGCTCTGGAATACCTTGTAAATGGTTTTGGTATCTTTAACAATAAAGATAAAAAGAAAGTAGAAGCTGCTAAAAAGTTTGTCAAATTTATTGCGGATGATAAAAAGTGGGGGCCAAAAAATGTTGTTCGTACAGGTGCCTTCCCAGTCCGTTCCTCATTTGGAAAATTGTATAATGACAAACGGATGGAAACAATCAGCACTTGGACAAAATATTATTCACCATATTACAACACGATTGATGGATTTGCAGAAATGAGAACACTCTGGTTCCCAATGTTGCAATCTGTTTCAAATGGCGATGAAAAAGTTGAATCTGCTTTGAAGACCTTTACAGAAAAAGCAAATGAAACCATTAAAAAAGCTCAAAAATAAGTAACTGAATTTTCCCCTTTTTCTGTTGTTAGTTATGTATAAATAGGAAAAGGGGAATTTCTATCAAAAGATAAAAGCGGGAAAGAACTTAAAAGCTTTAAAAGAGTTGGTTTCCCTTTAATCTGAATGAGGTGTTTGATGTGAAAGTAAATAAAATAAGAATGAGAGAAACGGTGGTTTCCTATGCTTTTTTGGCACCAGTTCTATTATTCTTTATTGTCTTTGTATTAGCGCCGATGGTGATGGGATTTGTAACGAGTTTCTTTAACTATTCTATGACTTCTTTTACATTCATTGGTTTGGATAACTACACACGAATGTTTAAAGATCCAGTCTTTATCAAATCTCTCATCAATACGGTGATTATTGTTATTGGTTCGGTACCAATTGTTGTGCTTTTCTCTTTGTTTGTAGCGTCACAGACCTATAGTCAAAATGCGATTGCGCGCTCTTTCTACCGTTTTGTCTTCTTCCTGCCGGTTGTTACAGGGAGTGTAGCGGTAACAGTTGTATGGAAATGGATTTATGATCCGCTTTCTGGTATTTTAAACTTTGTACTAAAGTCAGGTCATGTCATCAATCAAAACATTTCTTGGCTAGGAGATAAGCATTGGGCGTTGATGGCGATTATTGTGATTTTGCTGACAACTTCTGTCGGACAGCCCATTATTCTCTATATTGCTGCTATGGGAAATATTGACAATTCATTGGTGGAAGCTGCGCGTGTTGACGGAGCGACAGAGCTGCAAGTTTTCTGGAAGATTAAATGGCCAAGTCTTTTGCCAACAACTCTGTATATTGCGATCATTACAACAATCAATTCCTTCCAATGTTTTGCCTTGATTCAGCTGTTGACATCTGGAGGGCCAAACTATTCAACCAGTACATTGATGTATTACCTGTATGAAAAAGCCTTCAAGTTGTCTGAATATGGTTATGCCAATACCATGGGGGTATTTTTAGCTGTCATGATTGCTTTGATTAGCTTTGCCCAATTCAAAATTCTTGGAAATGACGTCGAATATTAAAGAAAGGAGAGACAAGATGAAACAGAAAAAAATAAGTGCCTTTACGGTGATTTCAACGATTGTTCTCTTGGTGTTGACCGTTCTATTTGTTTTTCCTTTCTATTGGATTTTAACAGGGGCTTTCAAATCGCAGCCAGATACGATTGTCATTCCACCTCAATGGTGGCCTAAGATGCCAACATTAGAAAATTTCCAACAGCTGATGGTGCAAAACCCAGCCCTGCAATGGATGTGGAATAGCGTCTTTATCTCACTAGCAACCATGTTTTTGGTCTGCATTACCTCTTCTTTAGCAGGTTATGTTTTGGCGAAGAAGCGTTTTTATGGTCAACGTATTCTTTTTGCGACCTTTATCGCTGCCATGGCTTTGCCTAAGCAGGTTGTGCTGGTTCCTCTGGTTCGTATTGTCAATTTTATGGGAATTCATGATACACTAGCTGCAGTTATTTTGCCTCTTGTCGGTTGGCCTTTTGGGGTTTTCCTCATGAAGCAATTTAGTGAAAATATCCCAACGGAATTGTTGGAATCTGCTAAGATTGATGGCTGTGGTGAAATTCGGACTTTTTGGAATGTAGCTTTTCCAATTGTAAAACCAGGTTTTGCCGCTCTCGCCATTTTTACCTTTATCAATACATGGAATGACTACTTTATGCAATTGGTCATGCTGACATCGCGGCAGAATCTAACGATTTCACTTGGAGTGGCAACGATGCAGGCTGAAATGGCGACCAACTACGGTTTGATTATGGCCGGTGCTGCTATGGCAGCTGTTCCGATTGTAACCGTCTTTCTTGTCTTCCAAAAATCCTTCACGCAAGGTATTACTATGGGAGCTGTGAAAGGATAAGGAGGCTGACCAAATGATTTTCGATGAATTGGAAAATCTCGCCCACTACAAAGGCATCCATGAGAATTTGGATTGTGCCATTGATTATCTCCTGACTCACGATTTAAACGATTGTGAGTTGGGACGGTACGAGATTGACGGAGAAAAAGCCTTTCTGTTTGTGCAGGAAAATGAATTGAGTTCCGAAGTGACAGATGAATGTGAATTTCATCAAGATTATCTGGATTTGCATTTTCTTTTGGCAGGGCATGAAATCATTCAATATGGCGCAAAAGTAAAAAAGATAAGCAAACCTTATGAGAAAAAGAAGGATATTGGGTTTGTGATTTGTGAGCAGCTCTATCCACTTTATTTGGACAAGCAGAATTTTGCTGCATTTTTGCCCAACGAACCACATCAGCCCAATAGATTTGCTGCTAAAGGTGATAAGGTCAAAAAATGTGTCGTAAAAGTTTTGCTCAATGATTAAACTAATTGATTAGGAGGTAGAAACATGGAAAAGAGAGGTTCTCAGTTAATACGAAGTATATTTGATACAGATAATTTCTTTATGAAAATATGTGAGAAAATATTAGATTTGGTGACTGTGAACCTCATCTTTCTTTTGTCTTGTCTGCCGATTGTCACGATTGGCATTGCAAAAGTTAGTCTATATCAGACCTTGTTTGCAATCAAGGGTGCACGTCGTGTAAAAGTCACAGCAACGTATGTACAAGCATTTAGGAAAAATTGGAAGGTCGGTTTAAAACTTAGTTTGCTAGAGCTGCTGATTGTAGGAATCAGTCTATTTGACCTCCTGCTTTTTTGGAGGCAGGAAACCATGCCGTTTCAAATGTTAAAAGCAACCTGTATCGGCGTCATCATTTTTGCTAGTTTGCTATTTTTATGTGTCTATCCTTTGGCAGCTAAGTTTGAAATGACGGTAAAAGATCTCTTACAAACAGGACTGATCATGGTGAGTTTGCATTTTCTGTGGTTCTTTTTGATGATAGCCTTATTAGCTGTAATTGTCTTTTTACTCTCTAGTTCAGGATTTGTATTGCTACTGGGCTTTACTCTTTTTGTATTAGTTGGCTTTGCAGCCTTAGGGTTTTTGCAATTGCCTATTATGGAAACTATTTTTAATAAGTATAAACGATAAAACCAATTAACTTGGAGAATAAAATATGAGAGATTTAAAAAAATATGAAGGGGTCATTCCGGCCTTCTATGCCTGCTATGATGACCAAGGTGAGATTAGCCCGGAGCGCGTGCGGGCGTTAGTAGAATATTTCCTCAAAAAAGGAGTTCATGGCTTGTATGTCAATGGCTAGTCTGGTGAATGTATCTACCAAAGCGTTGCCGATAGAAAATTGATTTTGGAAGAAGTCATGGCGGTGGCAAAAGGGAAATTAACGATTATTGCCCATGTCGCTTGCAACAACACCAAGGATAGTGTGGAATTGGCACGCCATGCAGAAAGTTTGGGAGTAGATGCTATTGCGGCTATTCCGCCGATTTACTTCCGCTTGCCAGAATACTCGGTTGCCCAATATTGGAACGACATTAGCGCAGCTGCGTCACAAACAGACTTCGTGATTTACAATATTCCGCAGTTGGCAGGTGTAGCTCTGACGCCGAGTCTCTATGCAGAAATGCTCAAAAATGGACGCGTGATTGGTGTGAAGAACTCTTCCATGCCTGTCCAAGACATTCAAAACTTTGTAGCACTTGGCGGAGAAGACCACCTCGTCTTTAATGGTCCAGATGAGCAATTCTTAGGCGGTCGCCTGATGGGAGCAAGAGCAGGTATCGGCGGAACGTATGGCGCAATGCCAGAACTTTTCTTGAAGCTCAATCAATTGATTGCAGATAAAGATTTGGAAAAAGCAAAAGAATTGCAATTTACCATTAACGCTATTATCGGCAAATTAACAGCTGCTCATGGGAATATGTATTCTGTCATCAAGGAAGTCTTGAAAATCAATGAAAATCTGAATATCGGCTCTGTCCGTTCTCCATTAACACCAGTGACAGGCGCGGATCGTCCGATTGTAGAAGAAGCGGCGCGTTTGATTCGTGCAGCTAAGAAAACATTCCTATCATAGAAAAAGAGGTGGATTATGGGGAAATATATTGCCATTGATATTGGTGGAACAAATATCAAATATGGTCTGATAGATGATACTGATACCTTGCTGGAAGCGCACGAAATCCCAACAGAGGCTCATAAGGGCGGTCCAGAAATTTTGCGCAAGGTAAAGGGAATTGTAGCACGTTATTTAGAACAAATTCCAGTTGCTGGGGTTTGTATCTCCTCGGCTGGAATGGTCGATCCAGATAAAGGAGAAATCTTTTATGCTGGTCCTCAGATTCCGAACTATGCAGGTACTCAGTTCAAGAAAGTGTTGGAAGAAGCATTTTCCATTCCTTGTGAGATTGAAAATGATGTCAATTGTGCTGGCTTGGCGGAAGTTATGTCAGGAAGTGGCAAGGGAGCGAACATTGCGATTTGTTTGACGATTGGAACGGGTATCGGTGGCTGCTTGCTGGTGGATGGTCAGGTTTTTCACGGCTTTAGTAATTCGGCCTGTGAAGTCGGTTATGTGTATCTGCCAGACGGTGCTTTCCAAGATGTGGCTTCAACGACTGCCTTGGTCGATTATGTAGCAGAGCTTCACGGAGAAGATCCTACTATGTGGAATGGCCGCCGCATTTTCAAAGAAGCAACAGAAGGAAATACACTGTGTATCCAAGGAATCGACCGCATGGTCAATTATTTGGGGCAAGGGATTGCGAATATTTGCTATGTGGTCAATCCAGAAGTGGTGATTTTAGGTGGCGGCATTATGGGTCAAGAGGCCATTCTTCGTCCTCGAATTGAGGCTGCTATGAAAGCCTGTTTGGTGCCAAGTATTGCTGAAAAAACCAAGCTCGCTTTCGCTCATCATCAAAATGCTGCGGGGATGTTTGGAGCTTATTATCACTTTAAAAATAAACATCATTAACGAAAAGCCTTCTATAATGAAAACGAGCAAATCCTTGGTGAGGAGATGCTCATTTTTGTTTGGTGCCTTATTTGTGTCGTCTGTAATAGCCATTTAATTTTTGATTTTCCCAAAAACTGTTGAAGATTTTTTCTTTTCTTTCTCGGTCAATTTCTAGGAAAAAGGCATAAAGGAGGTCGATCATAAGTAGCATAGGAAATTGTGCTGAGATGCGTAAAATATACTCTGGTTTGCTTTGAATGGCAACAGTGATGATTTCAGTAAAGGTTTCTTTGACTTTGTTGGGGTATCCTGTTACTAACACCGTTTTAGCGCCCATTGCTTTAGCGTCAATGAGACTGTTGATGATAGATTGCGTTCCTCCGGATAAAGAAAATCCAATAACCAAGCAATTTTCATCTAGGATACTGGTTGTCCAAGCAAAGCCGTCTTGATCTATCAACGCTTCGCAGACAACACCAAGCCGCATGAAGCGCAGTTTCATATCACGGGCGACGAGGCCAGAGCTTCCCGTTCCAAAGAAATAGACGCGATCAGCTGCTTCGATAAGATTGGCAACGCGTAGCAATTTGTCTTCATCAACCAATTCCTCAGTTTGTTGACGGATTTGAGCATAGTTTCGCAGCACTCTACGAGATAAGTCATTTTGCAAATGTTCAGTTTGCTCTGATTTGTCTTGCAACTGGTGAATATATTGAAAATTAAACTCTCTGTAGCCTTTAAATCCGCATTTCTTCGCAAAGCGTGTCAAGGCTGCTTGAGAAATGTAGAGAGTTTGCGCAACTTTTTGAGAAGAGAGATCGTCATAGATACTAGAAGGGCTCAAAAAGTAGTTGGCAATCCGCTTTTCTAAGTCAGTCATGCTATCAAAATGGCTTTCAATCCTCGCCATGATATGCTGCGTATTTTCCATAGATGTACTCTCTTTACTTGTAATGATATAGAACAAATGTTTTGAAAAACCTATTTGTATTATAACATAGTTTTACAAAATAGGACGCTAGGTAGCTTGATAAATAGCATAGGGTGAAATGATTTCAATTAAGCGAAGAAAACCAATAAAACTTTGTGACGAATGATTTGAAAATGTGTTATAATTTACACAAGAAAGCGTTACACCTATTGTGTCAAAAGGAGGTGCGAGATATGACGAATGCTACTCTTGAGCAAATGCAGGAAATTGAGCAAGCAGCAGATGAAGTGTTGGCGGGCTACAAAAGTCAAATTCAGGAATTGCGAGAGCAAGCTGCCAGCAATCTGAAACAGCTAGAGAAAGCCTATGATGAAGAAAAGCAACAATTGCTTGTTGAGTTAAAAGAACAATCTGAAAAAGAGATTGCCAACTTGACACAAGACTTAGAAAAAACGAGACAAGAGAACGAAGAAAAAGCCCAAGCAGCTTTGTCAAATAAAAAAGAGGTACTGCTGCAAATGATTGTGGACAGGGTGGTAGAAAAATATGGCCATTAGTCAAATGCAAGAGTTGTCGCTGCTATTGCCAAAAGATTTGTTGGATGATGTCCTTTCTTATTTGCAAAATCTCCAATCGGTTGAAATTCAGGATTTGCAAGCAAAAGAGACTTGGCAGGGAGCTTTCGAGCAAGAGTTGGTGTGGAATCCTGATAAGTCTTTCTCGGAACATCTTCAAACTTTGACTCGGCGGCAGGAAAAACTTGCCAATATGATTGAACGTTTGCAGGCGTTTGTGCCCAAGAAAAAATTACTGGAGTCGTTGAAGGAAGCTCCTTTGGAAATAACGTTTGTGGATTTAGAGCAAGCGGGGCAGGAGCGTGATGAAGAAGTGCTTCTTGCTAACATTCAACAACAATTTCAATCGTTGACAAGAGCGCAGGAAGTCAAAGAAAGAGCTCAGTCGGATGTGGCAGAGCTAGAAAAATGGGCAAATTTAGGTGTTACGCCGATAGCACTTAAGCATTTTAAACACCTTCGTGCGTTTGTGGGAAGCATTCCAAGCAGTGAGAACAATCAGCTAAATGCTCGATTGCGGGACTATCCTAATCTGGAAGTCCAAGAGATTTTCACCAGTACCACAGAAAGTGGAATTCTTGTGCTATGTAAAGCAGAAACAGCTAAGGAAATGCAAGCATTCTTGACAGAGCTTGGTTTCAAACCTTTTGAATATGCTTTTGAAGAATTACCAAAAGAGCGTTTGACGACCTTACAAGGGACGATAAAGGAGCAAGAAACGCTTATCAGCTCAACGCAAACGCAGCTTGCAGCTTCCAGTAAGGAATTGCAACAACTCAAGCTTCAGTTGGACTATATTTTGAATCTCACTTCTCGCCAAGAAATCAAGGGAGATCTTGCCAGTACGCAGAATTTGGTTGCTTTAGAGGGTTGGATGGAGCAGGGGCAGATAGAAAATTTGAAAACGGGTCTCGCGCAGCAATTTGGCGGTGCTGTCTTGCTTCAAATCCATGAACTGACGGAAGCCGATCGACAGCGAGTCCCGACAAAACTTAAAAATAATGCTCTGATTGAGCCATTTGAGCTGGTGACAGAAATGTACTCGCTGCCGAAATATGAAGATAAAGATCCAACGCCCTTTGTTTCGGTCTTCTACTTTATCTTTTTTGGCATGATGGCGGCTGATATTGGCTATGGTCTGTTGCTTTTTGGCGGAACGACTTGGGCTTTGAAGACTTTACATGTCAAGCCAAGTCTAGCAAAGAATTTACGCTTTTTTAGAATTTTAGGAATTGGCGTTGCACTCTGGGGAGTGATTTATGGTTCTTTCTTTGGCTTCAAATTGCCTTTTGCGCTCGTTGATACCAGCACAGATGTGATAACCATTTTGATTATTTCGGTCGTGATTGGCTTTGTGACAGTCATGACAGGACTTTACCTCAGTGGCAAAAAGAATATTCGCATGAAGGATTATGCGGCAGCTTATAATTCGGGTTTTGCTTGGATGTTGATTCTCATCGGGTTGGCTTTGCTAGCGGCGGGGCGACTGTTCCCAGCTCTTGCTATGGTCGGATTTATCGGAGAATGGTTAGCTATTGTAAATGCTGTGGGCATTGTACTGGTTTCTATTATCAGTGCTAAGAGTTTGAAAGGCTTGGGTCCTGCACTGTTCAATCTATACAATATCAGCAGCTATGTGGGAGACTTGGTGAGCTTTACGCGACTTATGGCTTTGGGGCTTGCTGGTGCAAGCATTGGCTCAGCTTTTAACTTAATTGTTAGTCTCTTTCCGCCTTTTGCTCGCTTCAGTATTGGCATTGTGTTGTTTCTCGCCCTCCACAGTATCAATATGTTTCTCTCCTTTTTATCAGGCTATGTGCACGGGGCACGTTTGATTTTTGTTGAATTTTTTGGGAAATTCTACGATGGTGGCGGAAAAGCCTTTAAACCCTTAAAACCAGCAGAGAAATATGTCCGCTACAAAAAATAGCACAGCTAAATTATTTTAGCAACTCAGCTAGAAGTTTTATGTCATTGACAAAATAACCAAATAAATAATGTTTACTATTAGAAATGGAGTTTATTCATGCAAGCTTTTTCATCTTATTTTTCAACTTACGGTGGTGCCTTTTTCGCAGCACTCGGTGTGGTTTTTGCGATTTTCCTCAGCGGTATTGGCTCTGCGCGTAATGTCGGATCAACCGGTCAGGCTGCAGCAGCCCTGTTAAAAGAGCAACCTGAGAAATTCGTCAGTGCTTTGATTTTGCAACTTTTGCCAGGTACGCAAGGTTTGTATGGTTTTGTTATCGGGATTTTGATTTTCTTTAAAATTCAACCTGAAATGGCTCTTCAAACAGGTCTAGCCCTCTTTTTTGCTGCACTTCCAATCGGAATCGTTGGTTATTATTCTGCTAAATACCAAGGAAATGTCGCGACAGCTGGCATGCAGATTTTGGCAAAGCGACCTGAAGATGTCATGAAAGGGGTTATCCTTGCTGCCATGGTAGAAACTTATGCTATCCTTGCCTTTGTTGTATCTCTTTTGATGGTTTTAAATGTGAAATGAGACAGATTCAATGTCTTGAAACAAGATGTCATAGAAGGAGGCAGATATGGAATTTGAATCTCATTTGAGGGATTCGGTTTTGGAGCAAGCGCATGAAAATGGGCGGCAGCTATTAGCCGATGCGAAAGAATCTATTGAGCGTGAAGCCAAAGAGCAAGAAGCACGGTTGAAACAAGAAAAACTGCAACAGCGTGAGCAAGAAATAAAGGCGATCAATCGTCAGGTACAGCGTGAAGTGCAGCAGCTTGAAAATGAAAAACGTCAGTCTACTTTGGCGACTAAGGAAGGTATTTTGAAAGAATTATTTGCGGGGGCTTATGAGCAAATGACGGCTTGGTCGATCGAGCAGGAGCAGGCTTTCTTGGAGCAGGTCTTAAAAAAGTATTCGCAAGAAGAGCTTGTTTTGACAGTTGGCTCACGGACATTGGTTAAATATTCAGCTGGACAATTGGAACGATTATTAGAGCACTATCCGCACGTAAGATTGGCTTCCTCTCCTGTGAATGGAGAAGCAGGTTTTCTCCTTTCGCGAGGCAATATTGACGATAATTACCTCTATCGCAATTTAGTAGATTCTTTGTGGCAGGAGGAGAGTTATCAGCTTGCTCAGACGATTTTCCAAGATGAAGCAGACTAAGGAGGCGTTCTATGAATGAAAAGACCTTCGCTCAAGTGAATACAGAAATTAGCATTCATGAGAGTAGCTTTTTAAGCTTAGCGCAATACGAGCAGTTGTTGCGGACTTTCACTTCTGAAAGTCGGTCAGCAGCTTTGGAAGGAACGGTTTATAATCTGGATTATGAGCAACTAACAGACTTAAATGCGATTGAGAGGTTTCTCATGAAACATTTGTTTGCAGAGTATGCTTGGGCTTTTGAAGTTAGTCCAGAATCTGCTTTGGTGGAGTTTTTTACGCTCAAATATACCTATCACAATCTTAAGGTATTGCTTAAGCACAAGGCGACAGGTTTGAATTTAAAGCATCTGTTGATTTCTGTTGGACCTTATCCTTTAGATATTTTGGAGCATTTGGTTGCAACCTTTTCTGCTGAACATTATCCTAAATTTATGGCGGATGAAGTGGCGGCGACTTGGGCGGAATATCAAGATTATCAAGATGTACGCGTTCTGGAAATTGGAATGGATCTGGCTTATTTCAAGCACTTAAAAAGCTTGGAGTCTGCATTTGAAGATGAGCGGCTCAAGCAACTGGTGCGGTTGACAATCGATTTTTATAATGCAGTAACGGTGCAGCGAGCGATTCGGCACCAAAAACCGCACAGTTTTATGACGCAACTCTTATCTGATGAAGGCACTTTGACGAATGCGGAGTGGATTGAATTGGCAGAAAAAGGTCATCTCGCTAGCTGGTTTTCCAAAGTTAATCCACTAGAATTTGACGCAGAACTAAGCATTTATGAAGAAAAACTGCGTTCGGGTAAACTGACAAATCTTGAACTGGAGTATCTAGCAGACTTGGTTCAGTTTAAGCTCTTAGAGCAAGGGCGATTTGAAACAAGTGGTCCGCTTCCGCTCGCTCGTTATTTATTGGGAAAAGAGTTAGAAGTGAAAAATCTTCGACTTATTTTGACTGGTTTGACGAACCAACTTCCAGTAGAGATCATCAAAGAAAGGATGAGACCGATTTATGGCCAGTAAAACTTATAAAATTGGTGTGGTGGGGAACCGCGATGCCATTCTGCCTTTTCGCCTGATTGGTTTTCAGACTTTTCCAGTCACCGAAGCGACCGATGTGGTGAATACTTTACGACGACTGAGCCGAGAAGATTTTGCTATTATTTATTTGACAGAAGACATGGCTGCTGAAATCCCTGAAACGCTGGCTTACTATGATAAGCAAGTGTTGCCAGCAATTATCTTAATCCCGACTCATAAAGGAGTAACAGGATTAGGACAGAGACGTATTCGTAAGAACGTAGAAAAAGCAGTTGGACAGGATATATTGTGAGGTTTTTATGAAAATAAATGAATTAGGCCAGCTTATTGGAGATACCTTGCCGAATTTCAAACCGGGAGATTTACCCAATCTGGAGCGACTAGAAGGACAATATGTTATCGTTGAATGCCTGTCCAAGGACAAACATGGGGCGGATTTGTATGAAGTCTATGGTCCGGATTCTCCTGCTGACATGTGGACTTATCTCTTTCAAAATCCTGTTCAAAGTCAGGAAGAATGGTCGGCCTTGCTAGATCAGATGTTGGCAGCTCAGGATCGTTTTTACTATGCCATTGTAGACAAGGAGAGTGGCAAGGCATTGGGAACTTTTGCTCTAATGAGAATTAATCGTGGTAGCCGTGTCATTGAGGTGGGGTCTGTGACCTATTCGCCCCAATTGAAACGAACCAGACTGGCGACAGAAGCCCAATATCTGTTGGCACGCTACGTTTTTGAGGAGCTGGAGTATCGCCGCTACGAGTGGAAATGCGATGCACTCAATCAACCTTCAAGATACGCAGCAGAAAGGCTTGGTTTTATCTACGAAGGCACTTTTCGTCAGGCAGTTGTTTATAAAGGGCGTAACCGAGATACTGATTGGCTAGCCATGATTGACAGGGACTGTCCAGCGGTCAAAACTCGTTTAGAAAAATGGCTAAGCCCAGATAATTTCGATGAAAATGGGCAACAAATAAAAGCCTTGTCTGATTTTTAAAATAAGAAGTATCAATTTTTGCTGTAGAGATAGCTAAGAAGGGTTTCAAGCTCACGGCAAGGATAGAAAATAAGCAAAAATCTCCCAAGAATGGAGGAAGATTGTGAGTCAAGGAAAGATTATAAAAGTTTCTGGTCCTTTGGTAGTTGCCTCTGGGATGCAGGAAGCGAATATTCAGGATATTTGTCGTGTGGGCAATTTGGGCTTGATTGGGGAAATCATTGAGATGCGTCGAGATGAGGCCTCCATTCAGGTATATGAAGAGACCTCTGGGCTTGGACCAGGAGAGCCGGTGGAAACAACGGGGAGTCCGTTGTCGGTCGAATTGGGACCGGGGCTGATTTCGCAAATGTTTGACGGAATTCAGCGACCTTTGGCACGCTTTCAAACGGTGACACAGAGTGATTTTCTGGTACGTGGAGTTCAGCTGCCTAATCTGAATCGTGAGACTAAGTGGAACTTTGTACCTTGTCTAGCTGTTGGCGATGAAGTCCAAGTTGGAGATATTCTAGGCACAGTTCAAGAAACCGAGCTGGTAGTGCATCGTATTCTGGTACCAGTTGGTGTCAGCGGTCGTGTGACTAAGATAGAAGCGGGGAGCTATACTGTCGATCAGCCTGCCTATGAGATTGAACAGGCAGACGGCTCCGTCTTTGTCGGCAGTCTTATGCAGAAGTGGCCGGTTCGCCGAGGTCGCCCATTTGCTCAAAAGCTGATTCCAGAGGAGCCTTTGGTGACGGGCCAACGAGTGATTGATACCTTTTTCCCAGTCACCAAGGGCGGGGCGGCTGCCGTTCCAGGTCCTTTTGGAGCAGGCAAGACGGTCGTTCAGCATCAGGTTGCTAAGTTTGCCAATGTGGATATCGTGATTTATGTGGGTTGCGGTGAGCGGGGCAATGAAATGACCGATGTGCTCAATGAATTTCCAGAGCTGATTGATCCAGCAACTGGTCAGTCTATCATGCAGCGAACTGTTCTGATTGCTAACACGTCCAATATGCCAGTTGCGGCGCGTGAGGCTTCTATTTATACAGGAATTACAATTGCTGAGTACTTCCGAGACATGGGTTATTCTGTTGCCATCATGGCGGATTCGACTTCGCGTTGGGCAGAAGCTCTGCGGGAAATGTCCGGGCGTTTGGAAGAAATGCCAGGTGACGAAGGCTATCCAGCCTATCTGGGCAGCCGAATTGCTGAATATTACGAACGAGCTGGTCGGGTTAAAACTTTAGGGAGAGGTAATCGTGAAGGAAGTATTACCGCAATCGGTGCTGTTTCCCCTCCGGGTGGAGATATTTCTGAGCCAGTCACGCAAAATACCCTGCGAATTGTCAAAGTTTTCTGGGGCTTGGACGCTCAGTTGGCACAACGTCGCCATTTCCCTGCGATTAACTGGCTTAGCTCTTACTCGCTTTATCTAGACGAGGTGGGTCAATATATCGATCAGCATGAGCAGTTGGCTTGGTCGGAAAAAGTGACCAAGGCGATGAACATTCTCCAAAAAGAGAGTGAGCTACAGGAAATTGTGCGGCTGGTTGGTCTGGATTCTCTGTCTGAAAGGGATCGTCTCACCATGAATACAGCAAAGATGATTCGTGAGGATTACCTGCAGCAGAATGCTTTTGATGAGGTTGATACCTACACTTCCTTTAAAAAGCAAGTGGCTCTGCTCACTAATATCCTAATATTTGATGAGGAAGCCAATCGTGCCTTGAATTTAGGTGCTTACTTTACTGAAGTCATGAATGGTACTGTGGAGCTACGCGATCGGATTGCCCGCTCTAAATTTATCCCAGAGGATCAGTTGGAAGCAATTCGCAGTTTGGATACCGCTATTCGAGAAAAACTGCATGATATTCTTGCCCAAGGAGGAGCAATCAATGAACGTGATTAAAGAATACCGTACCGTCAGTGAAGTTGTCGGTCCCTTGATGATTGTGGAGCAAGTCGAAGGTGTGCATTTTAATGAGCTGGTGGAAATCCAGCTCCATGACGGAACCAAGCGTCAGGGACAGGTCTTGGAAGTGCAGGGAGACAAGGCGATGGTGCAGCTGTTTGAAGGCTCCAGCGGTATCAATCTAGAAAAAGCCAAGGTTCGTTTTATCGGCAGACCGCTTGAATTGCCAGTGTCAGAAGATATGGTAGGACGAATTTTCAACGGTATGGGCAAGCCTATTGACGGTGGACCAGATATTTTGCCGGAAAAATACTTGGATATTGACGGTCAAGCCATCAATCCAGTCGCGCGAGATTATCCCGATGAGTTTATCCAGACTGGAATTTCAGCCATTGATCACCTCAATACCTTAGTTCGAGGACAAAAATTGCCAGTTTTCTCTGGGGCGGGTTTACCCCATAAGGAATTGGCTGCCCAGATTGCTCGTCAAGCTACGGTGCTCAATTCAGAAGAAAATTTTGCAGTAGTCTTTGCGGCTATGGGGATTACCTTTGAAGAAGCCGAGTTTTTCATGAATGACTTGCGAGAAACGGGAGCTATTGACCGCTCTATCCTCTTTATCAATCTAGCCAATGATCCTGCTATTGAGCGGATTGCGACACCGCGGATTGCTCTGACTGCTGCTGAATATTTGGCTTATGAAAAAGACATGCATGTTCTCGTCATCATGACAGATATGACCAACTACTGCGAGGCCTTGCGCGAAGTATCCGCAGCTCGTCGAGAAGTGCCGGGACGTCGAGGTTATCCGGGCTATCTCTATACCAATCTTTCCACCCTTTATGAACGGGCGGGGCGCTTGGTGGGGAAGAAAGGCTCGGTGACGCAGATCCCTATTCTCACCATGCCTGAGGATGACATCACTCATCCCATTCCTGATTTGACGGGTTACATCACCGAAGGTCAGATTATCCTGTCGCGTGACCTTTACAACAGCGGTTATCGTCCGCCGATTAACGTATTGCCGTCTCTTTCGCGCCTCAAAGACAAGGGTTCTGGCGAAGGAAAGACTCGGGGAGACCATGCAGCAACCATGAATCAGCTCTTTGCGGCTTATGCACAAGGCAAACAAGCCAAAGAATTAGCAGTTGTATTGGGAGAATCCGCCTTATCTGACACCGATAAGCTCTATGTTCAATTTACCGAACGATTTGAAAAAGAGTACATCAATCAAGGTTTTTATACCAATCGAACGATTGAAGAAAGTCTGGATTTAGGCTGGGAATTGTTGTCTATCTTGCCACGGACGGAGCTTAAGCGGATCAAGGACGACATGATTGACCAATATTTACCAGAAAGCAAGCAGCACATTTAAGGAGGTGAGCCAATGACTCGTTTGAATGTCAAACCAACCCGAATGGAGCTGAACAACCTGAAAGAGCGCCTAAAAACAGCTACTCGCGGTCACAAACTCCTCAAGGATAAGCGGGATGAATTGATGCGTCGTTTCATTGAGGCTGTTCGCGAAAACAACCGCCTCCGCAAAAAGGTTGAAGCAGCTCTGGTTGGTCACATGCAGGATTTTGTATTGGCAAAAGCTTTAGAAAGCGACCTCATGGTGGAGGAAATTTTTGCTGTTCCTATGCGAGAAGTCAATCTTCATATCGAACAGGAAAATATCATGAGTGTGCAGGTGCCTAAGATGCATGCCCGTATTGACAATCTTTATGGTGATGATGAGGGAGATGTGGTTTATAGCTATGTAGCTTCTAATAGCCAGATGGATGAGACGATTGAGGATATGGGCAACCTATTGCCTGACCTCCTGCGCTTAGCAGAAATTGAAAAGAGTTGCCAGCTGATGGCAGATGAGATTGAAAAGACCCGTCGTAGGGTCAATGGATTAGAGTATGCAACCATTCCGGATCTCACAGAAACCATTCATTATATCGAGATGAAGCTAGAAGAAGCCGAACGCGCTAGTCTAGTGAGAGTAATGAAAGTGAAATAAAGATGTGAGAGCATTAAAAAATCACTGAAAATAGGCTGTAAAACAATTTACAAAGAGAGTTCTGCAAAGTTTTTAGCCAGCCGACCTCTGCGCTGACAAATTGGAAATAAAATAATAACAAAAGAGACGATAAATTCATCACATTTATCGTCTCTTTTGTTGATTGAAAAAGAAGCAGCTTTTTTCTGTGGTCATCTATTAGTATTCTTTGAAAAACTCATGATGTGTCGTTGGCTTCAGCCTGCCTAATTCTGCACAATCATCCAAAATTCTCTTAAATTTCTCTGTAATAACGACAGCTTTTCCTATTTTTATACTTGAAGAAAATTAAAATCACACATTGTTAACTTCATTTTGTCATACTTACTGTTACTGACAATTCGGCTCTTTGATTTTTCATTACCTGTTAATAAGTTTCACGCTTTTAGCAATATTTATTTTAAAAGCTAAGAAGTTTCCACTTGACAAGTGAGTGATTACTTACTACAATGGGAATTGTAGTAAGTAATCACTCATCTATTAGAAAGAGGTTTTTTATGGAAAAATTATTGGATTTACAAAACCTGATAAAAAATTTTGGCAGTCAGGTTGTTCTTAATCATGTTAGTTTCCATCTAGAAGCAGGGGAAATTGTTGGTTTAATTGGACCGTCTGGTGCTGGAAAATCAACGATGATAAAGACTATGCTCGGAATGGAAAAAGCCAACGAAGGGAAGGCGCTGGTTCTCAATCATCAGATGCCTAACCGGCGAGTTTTAGGAGATATCGGCTACATGGCACAATCCGATGCCCTTTACGAAAGTCTATCTGGGGCAGAAAATCTGGAATTTTTTGGAAAAATGAAAGGGCTGACGAAAACAGAACTTTCTCAAGCTATTCACCACGCTGTTCAGGTTGTTGATTTATCTGAACACCTCGATAAAACTGTTGCGGGCTATTCCGGTGGAATGAAGCGTCGACTTTCTTTGGCAATTGCTCTTTTGGGCAATCCTCGCCTCCTCATCCTAGATGAACCGACTGTTGGGATAGACCCCGCACTGCGTCGTCAAGTTTGGCGAGAACTGCGTCAACTCAAAAAAAACGGCGTTGGTATCCTAGTGACAACACATGTCATGGATGAAGCTGAATTAACAGATAAAGTTGGATTATTGCTAGATGGTAGAATAATGGCTTTTGATAGTCCTGCTAATTTAAAATCAAGCTATCAAGTCAATTCCATCGAAGATGTTTTCTTAAAGGCAGAAGGAGAATTATGATGAGAATTTTCGCGATTTCAAAAAAGGTATTGACAGAATTATTACGTGACAAACGGTCTCTGGCACTTTTGTTTTTGGCTCCAATATTCATCATGTGGATCATGAATATTGCTTTTTCTGCCAGTACCGATACGAATGTTCAAATAGCTTCCGTAAATGTTTCAAATGCTGTTAAAAAGTCATTAGATGGTGTTAAACACATCAGTACTAAAGGCTATAAAACAGAATATGCGGCTAAAAAGGCTTTAAAAGACAAAAAGGCAGATGCCGTACTAGTTTATAAAGGCAAAGAAAAATATAAGCTCACCTATGCTAATACCGATACTAGCAAAACCGCGCTAACGCGGCAGGCTGTTAAAAGCACTCTAAAACAAGTGCAAATACAGGAATTGCTTCAAAATCTCAAAAAGGCACAACAACAAGCGAGTGCAAAAGCATCCCAAGCGAATAGATTGCCAGACCAATATCAAAATAATAGCCAGTCTGATATGAGTGAAGCTAACCTTAATCAAACCAAACAAACTAATATTCAACAAACGACATTTGATATTTCTGAAGATTATATTTACGGCAATAAAGATACCACCTTTTTTACTAAGATGGTCCCAATCTTGATGGGCTTTTTCGTCTTCTTCTTTGTTTTCCTCATTTCAGGTATGGCCTTGCTTAAGGAACGAACAACAGGAACACTTGATCGTCTTTTAGCAACCCCAGTCAAACGTTCAGATATTGTCTTTGGTTACATTCTTTCTTATGGCGCTGTTGCAGCCTTACAGACAACTATTATTGTGTTGTCAACAGTTTGGCTGTTAAAACTAAAGGTATTAGGAAGCATGATAGATGTTATTTTAGTCAATATTTTATTTGCCTTGGTTGCTTTATCTTTTGGATTATTATTATCCACTTTAGCGCAATCTGAGTTTCAAATGATGCAATTCATTCCTATCATTATTGTTCCGCAAGTATTTTTCTCAGGTATTATTCCTTTAGATTCCATGGCAAACTGGATCCAATCTATGGGAAAATTCCTCCCTCTTTATTATGCTGGACATGCGTTATCAGAAATTGTTTTACAAGGGACTAGTATCCTTAACCTAGAATCTGACTTATTTGTCCTCCTAATTTTCTTGTCTATCTTAACCGTTCTCAATATTGTTGGACTTAAACGTTATCGCAAGGTATAATAAAATAGACAAAAGTGAGGTAACTATGAACAACAGTAATATTTTACATAACTACAAAGAATGGTTAGAGCATCATCAAATGCCAGCTGGAAAAAAGAAAACATTAGTTGCTGCCATTGAACTTTTTTCTCAACAAGGCTATAATGGAACCTCTACTGCTCAGATCGCTGAAAAAGCTGGGGTTAGTCAGGCTACCATCTTTAAATATTTTAAAACTAAAAGTGAATTATTATCAGAAATTATGCAGCCTATGATTCCTGAGTTGAAGAAAGATTTTTTCCCGCGGCTTAAGAACTACCATCGTTTGGAAGAGACTGTTCATTTCATTGTTCAAGATCGTTTTCACTTTTTAGCTCAAAATGCAGAACTCATTAAAATTCTTGTGCAAGAATGTTTGGTCAATACAGAATTACGAGAAGCGCTATTAGTTAACATTCAAATGTCGATCTTGACGGACTTTACTGACTATTGGCAATTATTAAAAAGCAAAAACCCTCAAATCAATTCTAATCTCAGCGGTATGGATGTTATCAGAACGAATGCTGGTTTGCTTTTTGCTTATTTCGCACAGCGTTTTATTTTAAATATACCAACACTATCGCAAGCTGATGATTTAATCCTTATTGAAAAACAAATCCTGTCTCTTTTGATATTGAAATAAAACGCTACAAGACTATGACCCAAAAATCAGAGAGGCATAGTCTTTATTGAAGTAGGGCAAGCTCAAAGCGTCCACTGTAGGAAATAGAGACAATCTAATCAGTGTCATGTCTACAATGGCATAGTATAAAAGTTCAAAGTGTCAAAAAACTTTTCGAGGTAGCTATATAAACACTGAGAATCTCCAACTCCACTCTCTCACATTTCCCATAAAATGCGGGAATTTTCTGATAAATCATGTTATAATAGAACAGACTACACGAAAAGGACAGAAACTCATGACTTTAGTTTATCAATCAACGCGTGACGCAAACAATACGGTGACAGCCAGTCAGGCTATTTTGCAGGGGTTAGCAACGGACGGTGGTCTCTTTACGCCGATTTCTTATCCGCAGGTGGAACTGGATTTTACTAAACTCAAAGATGCTTCCTATCAGGAAGTTGCAAAATTGATTTTATCTGCTTTTTTAGATGACTTTACAGATCAAGAGCTGGATGACTGCATTAACAATGCCTATGACAGCAAGTTTGACACGCCAGAGATTGCTCCTCTGGTGAAACTGAATGGGCAATACAATTTGGAACTTTTCCATGGTTCTACGATTGCTTTCAAGGATATGGCTTTGTCTATTCTCCCGCATTTGATGACGACGGCAGCGAAAAAGCATGGTTTGAAAAATAAAATCGTCATTTTGACGGCAACTTCTGGTGATACCGGAAAAGCAGCTATGGCAGGCTTTGCCGATGTGCCAGGAACGGAAATCATCGTCTTTTACCCTAAAGACGGTGTCAGCAAGGTTCAGGAGCTGCAAATGACCACTCAGACGGGGGACAATACTCATGTGGTGGCTATTGAGGGCAATTTTGATGACGCCCAGACCAATGTCAAAAGCATGTTTAATGATGCGGCTCTTCGGGAGTGTTTAGCTACACATCAGTTGCAATTTTCTTCTGCTAACTCCATGAATATCGGGCGTTTGGTGCCACAGATTGTTTACTATGTTTATGCCTATGCACAATTGGTTAAAACCGGTCAGATTCAGGCAGGCGAAGCAGTTAATTTTGCTGTTCCAACTGGAAACTTCGGAAATATCTTAGCAGCCTATTATGCTAAACAAATCGGTCTTCCGGTGGGCAAGTTGATTTGTGCTTCTAATGAAAATAATGTCCTAACAGATTTCTTTAAGACACATGTTTATGACAAAAAGCGCAGCTTTAAGGTAACGTCTAGTCCGTCTATGGATATTTTAGTTTCTTCAAACTTAGAGCGTTTAATTTTCCACCTGTTAGGAAATAGTGCAGAAAAGACAGCGGATTTGATGAAGTCTCTCAATCAGTATGGTCAGTATGAGTTGACTGATTTTGACCCAGCTATTTTAGAACTCTTTGCGGCAGAATATGCCACCGAAGTTGAGACAGCAGCTGAAATCAAACGAGTTTATGAGGCGTCTGATTACATTGAAGATCCGCACACAGCGGTCGCTTCAGCTGTTTATCAAAAATACCGGACAGCTACAGGTGATGAGACTACGACTGTTATTGCTTCAACCGCCAGTCCTTACAAATTCCCAGTTGTGGCAGTCGAAGCTGTAATGGGACAAAGTGGTCTTAGTGACTTTGAAGCCTTAACAAAACTCCACGAGATTTCAGGAGTTGCAGTGCCTTCTGCAGTTGCTAACCTAGAAACCGCACAAGTCCGCCATAAAACGACTGTCGCTGCTGACCAAATGCAGGCAGCAGTAGAAAGCTATTTAGGACTTTAATAATCTAATAAATTTTTGTAACAAACACTCAGTTGGCTACCAGCTGAGTGTTTTCAGATTGCAACAGGGTGTAAACAAAATATTGCCAGCAAAGTGCAGAAAAGTGTATAATCAAAAGCAGGAGTTTCATGATGTATGACTACTTATAAAAAGATTTTAAATATTGCCCTACCAGCCATGGTCGAAAACTTTTTGCAGATGCTAATGGGAATGGTGGACTCGTATTTGGTAGCGAGTCTCGATCTCGTGGCTATTTCAGGAGTTTCGGTTGCTGGTAATATCGTTACGATTTACCAAGCCATTTTTATTGCGCTGGGAGCAGCAGTAACCAGTCTCATTTCCAAGAGTTTGGGAGAAGGAGATCGAGACAATCTGGCTTATCACACTAGTGAAGCCATTAAGCTCACCATGCTTGTGAGTATGTTTCTGGGGCTTTTCTCGCTTGTTTTTGGACGCCAGATATTAGCTTGGCTGGGAACGGAGCCTGTCGTCGCCAATGCAGGTGGTCTTTATCTGGCTTTAATCGGGGGAACGATTCTCCTTTTGGGTCTGATGACTACGCTAGGCTCCTTGATTCGGGTAACTAGCAATCCTCGTATGCCTATGTATATCAGCTTTTTAAGCAATCTGCTCAATGTCATTTTTTCCAGTCTTGCGATTTTTATTTTCCACATGGGAATTGTTGGAGTGGCGCTGGGCACCATTTTAGCCCGTCTGGTAGGCGTTTTGATTTTATGGAAAGAATTGTCTCTGCCTTTAGCGCCTTGGAGTTGGAGGCTGGATTGGGACTTGTTGCGTTTATCTCTGCCAGCTGCTGGAGAGCGGCTGATGATGCGGGCTGGAGATGTGGTGATTATTGCCATTATCGTTAAGTTCGGGACAGATGCCGTCGCGGGAAATGCTATCGGAGAGGTTCTGACTCAGTTTAACTATATGCCGGGCTTTGCGGTCGCTACCGCAACGGTTATGTTAGTGGCTCACGCAGTAGGACAGGCAGACTTTCAGACAGTTAGGAAGCTGACGAAGCAGACCTACTGGCTATCTCTTGGACTCATGTTACTGGTGGCTCTGCTTATTTTTGCATTTGGGCAACCACTAACACATCTTTATACAAAGGATAGTAGCGCTGTGACAGCTAGCTTGTCGGTCATTCTGTTTTCACTTTTGGGTGTGCCTATGACAGCAGGAACAGTCATTTACACAGCTGTTTGGCAAGGATTGGGAAATGCCAAGTTGCCTTTTTATGCTACGACTGTTGGTATGTGGCTGATTCGCATTGTGGCGGGCTACTTTCTGGGAGTAACTCTGGACTTGGGCTTGCCCGGAGTTTGGACAGCCACCCTTTTGGACAATACCTTTCGCTGGATTTTTTTACAAATCATCTATCAACGAAAAATGAGGAGTCAAACATGACAAAAGCTTTTATTTGGGATTTGGACGGAACCTTGCTGGACTCTTATGATGCGATTTTGGCGGGGCTTGAGGAAACCTATATGCACTATGGCTTGGATTTTGACAGACCAGCTATCCATGCTTATATCTTGCAACATTCTGTTCAGAAATTACTGGAAAAAGTCGCAACAGAAAAAGGTTTAGATGCTGAAGAGATGAACCGCTTTCGAGGTCAAAGTTTGCAAGAGAAAAATGCTCACATTCAGCTCATGGATGGTGCTAAGGCTATTCTTGTTTGGGCGCAGGAAGCAGATATTCAGCAGTTTGTCTATACTCATAAAGGGAAAAATGCTTATCAAATTTTGGCGGATTTAGAGATTTTGGATTATTTCACAGAAATTGTAACTACTGCTAATGGATTTGCAAGGAAGCCCGACCCAGAAGGTGTGAACTATCTCGTAGAGAAATACCAGCTGGATAAGACAAGCACTTACTATATCGGCGACCGGACGTTGGATGTAGATGTTGCCTTTAACAGCGGTATTCAATCAATCAATTTCTGCGATGACCGACCAAACATTAATCACGAAATCAACCATTTACTAGAGATTAAACAGATAATCTGTTAAAGGGGAGCAAAATATTTGCTTTTCTTTTTTTGATAGTCTATAATTTATTTATCAATAATTGACTAGTCAATTAAAGCCAGGAAGGAGAATATATGGTTGCCATTCATCACCTGCTATATCAATTGCATTTAACCGATCAAGCCATCACGCAACTCTTTGAGCAAAAATTAGAAATTAGCTTAACGCGGTACGAGATACTGGATTTTTTATTGGATAATGCTCCATGCAGTCAAGTTGCTGTGCAAGAGGTCTTAAAAATCGATCCTGCGGCTTTAACTCGGCATTTCAAACTTTTAGAAGAGCGCGGTTATGTTCAACGGAGCCGCAATCCCAAAAATCAACGAGAAGTCTTAGTGGATGTAACAGATCATGCAAAAGGGCAGCTTTTGCATGATCCACCGAGTTATCATGTAGATGTTAAAAAGCAAATGGAAAAAGTTCTCTCGAATGATGAGAAAAGGACGCTGAGCACTTTATTAGAAAAACTTGTATCTGGCTTAGATCAGATTACCGTGGAAAAACATTAGAAAGAAAAAATTATGTCACTCATTACTACTATATTAGCTACACTTGTCGCACTGGAACACCTCTATATCTTTTATCTAGAAAGTATCGCTACCCAGTCAGACAGCACCAGCCGAGTCTTTAATATGACAAAGGAAGAATCATCTCGCCCGTCCGTTACTTCCTTGTTTAAAAATCAAGGGGTTTACAATGCCTTTTTAGCTCTTTTCCTACTATATGGCTTGTATATTTCACATAATTTAGAAATTGTGACCGTTTTTATTTTGTTTGTTATCGGGGTTGCAGCGTATGGTGCAGCCACAGCTAACAAGAAAATCATCTTGACTCAAGGCGGACCTGCGATTTTAGCTATTCTAAGCATTTTATTGTTTAAATAGTACCAAATATTAACCATTATAAAAATATAAATTAACCATCGTTAATAGTTTGTGCTATAATATATAGTAGAAATATTCTACAATAGAGAGAATGATAGAAATGTCAGATAAAAAGGTTTCCTTAAGTGAAGTTAACCAAAGCATTGCAACGCCTAAAAACGCTGGTTTCTTTCGTACTTTATTAGCTTTTTCAGGGCCGGGAATGTTGGTTGCCGTTGGTTATATGGATCCGGGAAATTGGATTACAAGTGTTGTAGGTGGTGCCACCTATCGTTATTTGCTCTTATCAGCTGTCTTGGTTTCTTCTGTAATGGCTATGCAATTGCAGCAAATGGCGGGAAAATTAGGAATTGTCACAAGGATGGATTTGGCACAAGCCATTGCGGCTCATACGTCAAAGCCAGTTCGCTATCTCCTTTGGGTTATTACAGAGTTGGCTTTAATGGCAACGGACTTGGCAGAAGTCATCGGTGCAGGGATTGCGCTTCATTTACTATTTGGTTGGTCTTTGCTATTTTCGATTCTGATTACAGTCTTTGATGTTTTCTTGTTGCTTTTTTTGATGAAATTAGGCTTTCGTAAGATTGAAGCAATCGTTGGAACGCTGATTTTAACTATTTTATTGATTTTCTTATATCTGGTGATCCTTGCAAAGCCCGATCTTCATCATATTTTATCAGGATATTTGCCAAATGTGGCAGCTTATCAACATACGGCTAGTAAAAATGGAACGTCCGTTTTGACCTTAGCACTGGGCATTGTAGGGGCAACGGTTATGCCGCACAATTTGTATTTGCACTCTTCTATCGCCCAAACGCGAAAAGTTAATTACAAAGCTAAACAATCTGTACATGAAGCTGTACGGTTTATGACGTGGGACTCGAATATTCAATTGAGTTTGGCTTTTGTGGTTAATTCTTTGCTGTTGATTTTAGGAGCAGCTTTATTCTTTGGTCATGCGGATAAAATTGGTGCTTTTTCTGCAATGTACAACGCCTTAAAAGACCCTCAAATTGCTGGAGCTATTGCTAGCCCGATCCTCTCAACGCTCTTTGCAGTCGCTTTGTTAGCTAGTGGTCAAAACTCAACAATCACAGGAACCTTAACGGGACAAATCGTGATGGAAGGCTTTTTAAACATGAAGCTGCCGCCGTGGTTTCTTCGCTTGGTAACTCGCTTACTAGCTCTTTTACCGGTTGTGATTGTTGCTATTTTATACGGAGACAAAGAACAGGTGCTAGACAATCTTTTGGTCTATTCCCAAGTCTTTCTTTCAGTCGCCTTGCCATTTTCAATCTTTCCACTCGTGTATTTCACCTCTAATAAAAAGCTCATGGGCGAATTTGTCAACAGTAAATGGAATACCTACTTAGCTTATGCCGTTTCTATTTTATTAACTATTTTGAATGTAAAACTTGTGGTTGATCTTTTTTAAAAATTTGTCTATCAGTTCAATTTTCTCTAGAATAAATGGCTTAAAAGCGCTATAATGAAAGAGGAAAGATTCTCATATACGGAGGTGTCAAGATGGACGAATTGAAAAAAGTTTTGCTGGCAGGTATTGGATTGACTTCCATGACCTATGATAAAGCCACCGAATTTGTCAAAGAATTGATTGCCAAAGGTCGCTTGACGGTGGATGAAGGCAAGCAGCTTCAGTCAGAGCTAAAGCGCAAAGTAAATGAAAAAACGGCTGAAAGTCCAGAGGAGCAATCCGATGATGTATATGCCACCAAGCAAGATATTGAACGGTTGGAAGACAAACTAGATCAGTTGCTCAATGGGCTTTCAAAAACAGAAGAATAATCTTCCTGATAACGCAGTCACAACTTTATAAAGACTGCGTTTTTTGCTAAACTAAAAGTAGGATTTGAAAGAAAAAATAATGATAACAAGCAGAATGAGGATAACCTTATGGCAAATAAACGCTTACGAGAGATTCTAACAGCCTTTAGTGCAGTCGGCTGGTCCAATCTGAAAGATCGAAAAAAACCGTTGGACGAGAAAAAAGCTCCCAAGCAATTGCGAGAAGCTTTTGAACAACTAGGACCCAGTTTTGTAAAAATCGGTCAAATTTTATCTACCCGTAGTGACTTATTGCCAGAAATCTATATCAAGGAATTGAGCAAGCTGCAAGATGACGTCAATCCTTTGGACAAAGAGACGGTTATGGCTGCGATTGAAGATGAGTTAAAGCGTCCGATTGAGCAACTCTTTTCAGATGTTTCACAAGAGCATTTGGCAAGCGCTTCCGTAGCACAAACTCATCGTGCTGTTTTGTTAAATGGCGATGAAGTAGTATTGAAAATTCAGCGTCCGCACATTCAAGAGCAAATTACAGAAGACCTTGCTCTTCTGGTTCGTTTAGCCCGTCATTTTCCCAAACATTTGCTGCCCATGGTGGATTTACCAAAGATTTTGCAACAGTTGCAGACAACATTGCTGAACGAAATTGACTTTCGCAACGAAGCTAAGTACATGGATGAGTTCGCCCAATATAATCAAGATATTCCTTGTGTTGGAGTGCCAAAAGTCTATCCAGAGTTTACCACTCCGCACTTGATTGTGGAGGAATATATTCCAGGTGTCCGTATCAATCAATATGCTTTTTTACAAGAGGCTGGCTATGACTTGGCAGATATTGGTCAGAAACTCATGTTGAGCTTTATCAAGCAGGTATTTAAAGATGGCTTTTTTCACGGTGATCCACATCCAGGTAATCTTTTAATCTATGAAGGAAAGATTTATTTTATTGATTTTGGGATTATGGGAGAATTGGAAACGGGTTTTCGTATGTCTCTAAACGACATGTTGTCTAGCTTTACGACACAGGACATTGACTCGATGACGCAGGCTATTCTGACCATTACGACGGCTAGTGAACCAATCAATAAATTACAACTAGAGCAAGATGTTGAACGCATGTTGACCAAGTATGGCAATTTAGAGTTGGGCTCCTTGTCGATTACAGATATGTTTGAGGACGTAGTGGCGATCTGTACACGTCATCATTTACAAGTACCTTCTCAGATGGCAATTTTAGAAAAAGCCGCTTTGCAAATTGAAGGTCTTTTTCGCGAGTTAGCTCCTAATATCAATCTGATGACACTCGCCAAGCAATATTTCCTTGAAAATATGAAGTCAGATATTCTACACCAGACTTTGAGTTACGATTCTTTCTTAATCGAACTACTTTACTTGCTACGGCATGGAAAAAGTATTCCGCGACGACTACACCAACTTGTGGAGCAAGTGGTGAACGGTCGCTTGGTTGTCAACCATGACTTAATTGACTACAATCAACGATTTCGTCGTATCGAATCTTTGACCAATCGTCTTGTACTAAGCTTTGTATTTCTGGCTTTATTATTGACAGGTGGGATGTTAACCTTCAATCCGGAGCTGTTGCTTTTGGCGAGAAGTCTTTTTGCTTTAGCAGGATTGGTGTTGATATGGATTTTTTATCTGATTATCCAGTCCACAAAAAAATAACATAAAGAGAAAACGAGATAACTTGAATTATTGAAAATTACAATCTATCTCGTTTTCATCATTATTAAAAGCCTATACAACGATTGTATGTTGTAAGCTTATTATCTAAGATTAGGAATCTTATGAACCGCACTCCAAAAGTTAGACATAAAAAATCTAACTCTTGGAGGCAGTACAATCTTATCCTAGTCTTTTTCTTTATCTTCCAAACTGTTTGTAACGATCAGTTTGTCATTAGAGGAAGTTTGCTTGAAACAAACATAGTCTGTGAGAGGGAAATGAATCAACTTTAAAAAGGTTTCTGCAAATTGTTCAGGAGGGGTAGGTTCAGGTTGGGTAATCCAAATTTCGATAAAGATCAAAATTCCTCTAACAAGAACTTGAGCAGCCTTTTCTTTTGGAATGTTTAATGTTTGATAGTCAATCGTAATATGTTGTTCAATCCATTGTCCATAGGTATTTCGTAAAAATTCCCTCCAATATGGATCTGCTGCTGTTGTAAAAAGACAGCTGATTTGTTTTCGGTGGGTGTATAAGATAGGAATCACTACCTCTGCAAAAAAGACAAAAGGATCAGGATAAACTTTCTTATCATAAGTTTGAAAAATCATTCGAAATTCAGCATCAAGTTCTTTATGAATATAGTCTAGAATTTCATGATTTCCATTGAAATGACGTTTATAAATGGCTTGTCTTGAAATTCCAGCTTTTTTGGCAATTTCTGCTAAAGAAAAATGCATTTTATTTGGATGTTCCATAGCAAGCGCAAAAAAAGCCTCTAGAATTTTTTCTCTCGTATTAAGTACCATCTTGCTCCCTCCTTATAAATATTCTAATTTAAAAAATATATGTAGTCTAGCAAAACCATCGAAAAAAGTTTACATTTTGTAAACTACCTGCGAGATATCCTGTTGTATATCAATGGGGTGTTTAAAACTTTACAGTTTGTCAAGAAATAGAACTAAAATATAGAGCATTTTGATTGAAAGGACTATAAGGTAGTTGATATACTGGTATTAGTGGAGTTTTGTACTTTTGTACAAAGTCCTGAAAAACCATAGAAAGGAAATCGTCATGATTAAAAAAGCGATGAATCTTGTTGGGGTCGCATTATTGCTGGCTTCAACAATCTTATCACCAGCTAGTGTTGTTGCTCAGACATTGTCGAATCAATCTTCTACAGTGACAACTCAGTCATCTTCGAAAACAGGAACGACTGAACAGCCAACGTCTCCCACTGAGTCAACGCAAAAGACAGCAGATACTAGTTCTAGTCAGGGGCAGCAACCTGCTACTGAGAATAAAGCGGAAGCTAATTCAAATGAGCAGGAAAATAAGCCAAACACCTCAAAAGAAGAAAGCTCTGATGCTAGCCAAGTAAAAGAGGAGACATCTTCACAAAAAGCTGGTAAAGTAGAGGAAAAGAGTGAAGCTCAGCCAGAAGCTCCACCTGCTGCTAAAGATACTAAAGATACCCAAGCAACTCCTAAAACTAAAAGGGCAGCAAAAGAAATAGATGCGATTACGCAATTTAGTATTACTGATACTAATGGAAAACCTTTAGACAAACCGTTGCAACAGTGGGAGCGGTTTAAAATAAATGGAACATTTACCTTACCTAATAATGAAGTTCAAGAGGGTGACTATACAACAATAACCCTTCCAAAGGAACTTGTTCTTGTAAAATCTTCTGATTTTGATATTGTAGATAAAAACGGTAATATTGTGGCTCGTGCAGCTGTTGATGCAGAGAATCGAACGTTAAAGTTGACCTATACAAAATATGTTGAAGACAAATCAGATATCAAGGGTAGCTTTTATTTTTATACTTATGTTAATCATCATATCGTAAAGGAAAAGAAAAAAGTTCCACTCCAAATTACAGTTAATCGGAATATAGTTCCGATAGGAGAAGTAGAGTTTGGAGGTTTAACTCCGCCATCACAAAAAGATTTGACAAAAGTAGGTAATTTTAAACCAGACAATACTATCACTTATGATATCACTGTAAATCAGTCAGGAAAAGAAGTTCCGGATGCAAAAGTAACTGATATTTTAAAAACACCAAATATTTCCTATGTTAAAGCTAGTTTTGAACTTTATAAAGGAAAATGGGTCATTAAAGACAACCGATGGGTTTTAGAAAATAAAAAAACTGTTACAAACCAATTTAATGTGGAATTTTTATCTGACTCAGAATTTTCTATTAAATTAGGAAAAATAAATAAGGATGAAGGCTACCATATTAAATATAAAGCTAAGGCAAATTATAAATTACAAAGTGGTGAAGTTGTTGAAAATGTCGCATCGCTCTGGTCTAGTCAAACCAAAATTATAGACTCTATCGCCAAAACGACCTATCTAGAAGCGGGTGGAAGTGCAGAAGGCTATGTTTATTCTATAACCTTGCATAAAAAAGATGAGACCTCTGGATCATCTTTGGCAGGAGCAGTCTTTAGAGTAACACGTGATCGGAATGGTGCTGTTGTAGGAGACTTCACTACGGATAGTACAGGAAAAGTCACGATTCCTAATTTGTTGAAAGACAAATATACTATTAAAGAAATCAAAGCGCCGGATGGTTATCAGTTAACAGGCAAAGAAATTAAGGTTAAACCAGAAAATTTCAATAGTAGTAAGTCTTACAGTTTAGATATTTCAAATAAACGGCAAAAAGTATCTGCGACTTTACAGGTGAATAAGAAGCTCGTTGGTCGCAAACTGAAAGCGCAAGAGTTTGAGTTTGATTTAGTTGATAATACTGAGGTTAGTCCAACTGTCGGTAAAATCTTGCAAACTGTTAAAAATAACGCCAATGGTGAGGTCAATTTCAAATCATTGGAATATACTAAAGCAGGAACTTATGAATATTTTATCCGAGAGAACAAAGGTTCTGCACCAGGAGTTACCTATGACCAAAAATTTATCACGGTAACAGTAGAAGTCAAGGAGAAATCCGGTAAACTTGAAGTTAGCAAAGTGACTTATATGACAGATGGAGAAGAAATTAAAAAACCAACTTTCAATAATCGCTATACTCCAGTTAAAACATCTGCTAAGTTAGAGGTGAAAAAGGTTTTAACAGGTCGTCCTCTTCAAGAAGGTGAATTTGAATTTGAACTCAAAGATCTACAACAAAATAAAAAGATTTTAGAAACTGTAAAAAATACGGCTGATGGTAAGGTTCAATTCAAAGAGCTTAAATATACTAAAGCAGGAACCTATCATTATACCATTAGTGAAAAGGCTGGTGATGTTCCAGGAGTTGAATATGAACCGAATCTTATCTCGGCAACTGTAACTGTCGAAGATAAGGGAGGAAAACTTGAAGTTACAAAGGTCACTTATTCGAAAGCTGGTGAGGAGACGAAGGATCCAACCTTTATCAACCAATACACTCCAGGAAAAACGTTTGCTAAATTACAAGTAAACAAGGTTCTAACTGGTCGAAATCTTCAAAATGGTGAATTTGAATTTGAATTAACGGGTACAGAGGATCATAACCATCAAGTGAAGACGAACGACGCAAATGGTAAAGTTGAGTTCAATCGGATTGAATATACTAAAGCAGGTGAATACCATTACACTATTAAAGAAAAAAACAACGGTCTAGGTGGCATTACTTATGATACGAAAGAAGTAAAAGCTACTGTCAAAGTTACAGATAATGGCAAAGGTCAACTGCATTCTGAAATTATTTATGAGAATGATGACACTACTTTCAACAACACCTACACCACTCAAGCTACTTCTGCAACCTTCGATGTAACTAAGAAGTTAACGGGTCGCAAACTGAAAGCGCAAGAGTTTGAGTTTGAGTTGAAGGAAGATGGTAAGTCAGATGTTCTTCAAACGGCTAAAAATGATGCCCAAGGAAAAGTTCAGTTTCAAGCTATTAACTACGACAAGGCAGGTGAGTACCACTACACCATTACAGAAAAAAATAATGGTCTGACAGGAGTTACTTATGACTCAAGCAAAGTCAAAGTCACAGTTAAAGTAACGGATGGTGGTAAAGGGAAGCTAAGTGCTTCCGTGACTTATGACGGTGGTAAAACGACCTTTAAGAATACGTTCACACCAAGAGAAATCACAGTGCCACTGCAGGTGACAAAAGCCTTAACGGGTCGAAATTTACAAGATGACGAGTTTGAGTTTGAATTGTACGATGGACAAAACAAGCTACTTCAAACAGTTAAAAATAAAGCGGATGGTACGATTCCTTTCACAGTTCTTAAGTTTACCAAGACTGGTCTTTACAACTACCTTATCAAAGAGAAAGCTGGTAAGGTTCCAGGTGTTGACTACGATAAACAACCAATTAAGGTTACCATTCGTGTTCAACAGGAAGCGGATGGACAGTTGATTTACAATATCGTCTACCTCGGTCTTGACGAGAGCGGTAAGAATAAAATTTCTAAACAAAGCTTTACAAATAAATATACTGCCAAAGGTACCGATGCTACTTTCTCTGTCACGAAGAAATTAACCGGACGTGCTTTGAAGGATGGCGAGTTTAGCTTTGAACTGAAAGAAGACGGCAAGACAGATGTTCTTCAAACTAAGAAGAACGAGAAAGCTGGTAAGGTTCAATTTGATGCAATCAAGTATCAAACTGTTGGTACCCACAAGTACACCATTACAGAGAAAAACACAGGATTGGGTGGTGTGACTTACGACACCAAGACCATCAAGGTAACAGTTGAAGTCACTGATGACGGTAAAGGTCAGCTTGTTTCAAAAGTAACCTATGAAAACAATGACCAAACCTTCAACAATACATACTCTAGTCAAAAGGTTAGTGCACAACTAAGCGTAACCAAAGAACTGACAGGTCGTGCATTAAACGATCAAGAGTTCGAATTTGAATTAGTCGGAACTGATGACAACGTTCGTCAGACTACGAAAAATGCAGCAGACGGTCGTGTTACTTTTGATGCGATTGACTATACAAAAGTTGGCACTTATCATTACACCATCAAAGAGAAAGACAATGGCTTAGGTGGTGTGACCTATGATAAGAAAGAAATCAAAGCGACTGTCAAAGTTACTGATGATGGCAATGGTCAGTTAGTTGCCCAAGTATCTTATGATACAGCTAATCCAACCTTCCGCAATACTTACCTTGCTAAGGAAACAACTGCGACATTAGAAGCGAACAAAGTGCTAACTGGTCGCGACCTAGAAGCGAATGAATTTGCCTTTGACTTGATTGATCCAAACGGTAAAGTGGTGGAAACCGTTAAGAACGCTAAAGATGGTAAGATTTCATTCAAAGAGTTGACATTCAAAACAGCTGGAACTTATACTTATACCATTAAAGAACAAGCTGGTGCTTTAGGTGGTGTGAAATATGACACCAAAGTAATCAAAGCAACAGTCACTGTCACGGATGATGGTAAAGGTCAACTACATACAACAGTTGCTTATGAAAACAACCAAAACACCTTCACGAATACTTATTCAGCAGATAAAGCAACTGCGACTCTTTCTGCTAAGAAGCTATTAGAAGGTCGCAACCTCAAAGAAGGGGAATTTGAATTTGAACTGACTGGTATAGATGATCAAGTTCACCAAACGAAGACAAATGCACAAGATGGTAGCGTCACTTTCGATACTATTGAGTATACTAAGGTAGGTACTTATCACTACACCATCACCGAAAAAGATACGAAACTCGGTGGTGTGAAATATGACACCAAAGTGATCAAAGCGACAGTCACTGTTACAGACGATGGTCAAGGTCGCTTAGTAACAAAGGTTGCTTATGAAAAAGATGATCAGACCCTCAAGAACACTTATTCCGCTGCAAAAACAAACGCACAACTCTCTGTTAAGAAAGCCTTGACAGGTCGTGCTTTGAAAGATGGCGAGTTTGAGTTTGAATTGAAAGGTCAAGATGATAAAGTTACTCAAAGCAAGAAGAATGCTCAAGACGGTAGTGTCACTTTCGACACCATTGAGTACACGAAAGCCGGTACTTATCATTACACCATCAAAGAGAAAGACAGTAACTTAGGTGGTGTAAAATATGACACCAAAGTGATTAAAGCAACCGTCACTGTCACAGATAATGGTCAAGGTCAATTGGTAACACATGTTGCCTATGAACAGAATGACCAAACCTTTACAAACCAATACCAAGCTGCTCCAACGACTGCTCAACTTTCAGCTAACAAGCAATTAAGTGGTCGTGACCTTAAAACTGGTGAATTCAGTTTTGAACTAAAAAATGATAAAGGCGAACTGCTTGAAACGGTGACAAATGATAAGGACGGTAAGATTACCTTTAAGAAGTTGACTTATACAGCAGTTGGTACTTATCAGTACACGATTACCGAAAAAGATACGAAGCTTGGCGGTGTGAAATATGACACTAAGGTAATCAAAGCAACCGTTACTGTGACCGACAATGGCGCAGGGAAACTGGTAGCAACTGTATCTTATGATACAAAAGATCGTGTCTTCAACAATACTTATACGGCAGATTCAGTCCAAGCAACGGTTGAAGTAACTAAGAAATTGGTCGGTCGTACCTTGAAAGCAAATGAATTTGAGTTTGTATTGAAGGATGAAAGAGGTCAAGTGCTTCAAACGAAGAAAAATACCGCAGATGGTTCGGTAAACTTTGATGCTTTTGAATACAAAACAACTGGTACCTACCATTACACGATTGCAGAAAAGGATACAAAACTTCAAGGAATCACTTATGATAAGAAGGTGATTAAGGTGACAGTAACAGTCACAGATGATGGTAATAGTCATTTGGTTGCCAAAGTAAGTTATGACAAGAACATAAAGACATTTGAAAATCGCTATACTCCACCAAAGAAAGGTTTGCCTAAGACAGGTACGGTCATTCATACAGTAGCTATTTTCATTGGTTTGATTGTTTTGGTCGGTGCAGTTTATCTCATCAAGAAGAAATCTTGATAAAATCAAGACTTCAGAAAAATAATAAGTTTAAATTGGGAATCTAGAGAGCATTCTCCTCCGAAATGGGGGCTCTTTAGATCCCCTTTTTGATGCCTAAAGCATAGAATGTGAAAAGAAAAAGGAAGAGCTGTTTCCTAGAGAAAATGGACTTAGAAAAGTTATACAAAAATTTAGAGAATACTTAATCCTTTTCGTGGAAACTATGCTGAAATTTTCACTTGACTCTTTTTTTCTTTATGATATACTTAACTAGTAAAGAATTAACTGGTTAATCAGAAAAGGAGAAAAATGGGTCAGCTAGCACATGAAATTGATCGTTTTTTAAATGAAATCATTTTAAAATCCGAGAATCAACATGAGATTTTGATTGGATCTTGCACGAGTGGTATGCCATTGACCAATACTCAAGAGCATATTTTGATGTTGCTGTCTGAGGAGTCGCTGACAAACTCAGAGTTGGCGAAGCGCTTAAATGTTAGCCAGGCAGCGGTGACAAAAGCTATCAAGTCGTTGATTAAGCAAGAAATGTTGGAACCTTTTAAAGATGTGAAAGATGCGCGTGTTATTTTTTATCGGTTGACAGAATTAGCGAAGCCAGTTGCTGCGGAGCATCATCATCATCATCAGCATACATTGGAAATTTACGAAAAAATTACCAATCAATATAGTTCTGATGAGCAAGCAACTATTCAACAATTCTTAGAAACCTTAGTGGGGGAAATCGGAAAATGAGATATATCACAGTTGAAGATTTGTCCTTCTATTATGATAAGGAGCCTGTGCTGGAACATATTAACTATTATGTGGATAGTGGTGAGTTTGTGACTTTGACAGGTGAAAATGGAGCAGCAAAAACGACCTTGATCAAGGCTAGTCTTGGAATTTTGCAGCCTCGATTTGGAAAGGTGACGATTTCTAAGACGAATACAGCTGGCAAGAAGCTGCGGATTGCTTATCTGCCACAGCAAATCGCTAGTTTTAATGCAGGTTTTCCCAGTACTGTTTATGAATTTGTTAAATCAGGTCGGTATCCGCGTAAAGGCTGGTTTCGTCGTTTAAATGCCCATGATGAGGAGCATATTAAGGTCAGTCTAGATGCAGTTGGTATGTGGGAACATCGAGACAAGCGGATTGGCTCGCTTTCGGGTGGGCAAAAGCAACGGGCAGTGATTGCACGAATGTTTGCTTCGGATCCGGATATTTTTGTATTGGATGAGCCGACAACGGGGATGGATGCTGGTAGCAAGGATGAATTTTATGATTTGATGCACCACAGTGCGCATCGGCATGGCAAGGCTGTTCTGATGATTACACATGATCCAGAGGAAGTCCGAAAATATGCGGACCGCAATATTCATTTGGTGCGAAATCAAGATTCGCCATGGCGCTGCTTCAATGTTCACGAAAGTGACAAGGAGGAGGTGAGCCATGTTTAATTTACTAACTTATGATTTTATGCAACGGGCTTTTCTAGCAGTGATCGCTATGAGTCTATTTTCGCCGGTTTTAGGAACTTTCTTGATTTTACGTCGTCAGAGTTTGATGAGTGATACGCTCAGCCATGTGTCGCTTTCGGGGGTTGCTTTTGGCTTGGTGCTAGGCATTTCACCTACGATTTCAACTGTCATTATTGTGATTATTGCGGCAGTCTTCTTAGAATACCTGCGGACAATCTACAAGGATTTTATGGAAATCGGAACGGCAATTCTGATGTCTACAGGACTTGCCATTGCTTTGATTGTGATGAGTAGGGGCAAGAGTTCCAGTTCTATGAGTTTGGATCAGTATTTATTTGGCTCTATTGTCACGATTAGTACGGAGCAGGTGATTTCACTCTTTATCATTGCGGCAATCGTGCTGGCATTAACCTTCCTCTTCATTCGACCAATGTATATTTTGACCTTTGATGAGGATACAGCTTTTGTGGACGGTCTGCCTGTGCGCACCATGTCCATTCTGTTTAACATTGTGACAGGTGTTGCCATTGCCCTCATGATTCCAGCGGCAGGTGCCTTGCTGGTATCAACCATTATGGTTTTGCCGGCAAGTATTGCTTTGCGGTTGGGGAAGAACTTTAAATCCGTTATCTTGTTGGCAAATATCATCGGCTTCTTAGGTATGATTGCTGGTTTGTATATTTCGTATTATGCAGAAACGCCAGCCAGTGCAAGTATTACCATTATTTTTGTCGGCGTATTTTTACTAGTAAATTTATTGAAAAAATTTATCAAATAGGAGTAAGAAATGAAGAAAATTGGTCTATTAGTAGCAAGTTTACTGAGCATCTTTTTAGTGGCTTGTTCCAATCAAAAAAGTGCAAATGGGAAATTAAATGTTGTCACAACATTTTACCCAGTTTATGAATTTACCAAGCAAGTAGCAGGCGATACTGCCAATGTCAAACTCTTGATTGGTGCAGGAACAGAACCGCACGAATACGAGCCTTCTGCCAAGGCAGTTGCAACGATTCAAGATGCAGATGCTTTTGTATATGAAAATGAAAATATGGAAACTTGGGTACCAAAATTGCTTAAAACCTTGAAAAAAGGTAAAGTGAATGTGGTGAAGGCGACTGGGAAGATGTTGCTACTGCCTGGTACAGAAGAGGAAGAAGACCATGATCATGGGAGCGAAGGACACCATCATGAATACGATCCCCATGTATGGTTGTCACCAAAACGTGCCATTAAAATGGTGGAGAATATTCGCGACAGCTTAAGTAAACGCTACCCAGATAAGAAAGTCACTTTCCAAAAGAATGCAGCAGCTTACATTAAAAAATTAGAAGTTCTGGATAAGGAATACACAGCGGGATTGGCAAATGCCAAACAAAAGAGTTTTGTGACACAGCACGCAGCCTTTCGTTATTTAGCGTTAGACTACGGTTTGAAGCAAGTGCCTATTTCAGGACTTTCACCAGATAGTGAGCCTTCAGCGGCACGTTTGGCTGAATTGACAAAATATATTAAGAAAAACAATATCAAGTACATTTACTTTGAAGAAAATGCTTCTCAAGCTTTGGCATCTACTTTGGCAAAAGAAACAGGTGTGAAGTTAGATGTCCTTAATCCGCTTGAAAGTTTGACTGAAAAGCAAACAAAAGATGGAGCAGATTACATTTCCATCATGCAATCAAACTTGAAAGCCTTGAAAAAGACAACCGATCAAGCAGGTGCTGAGATTTCTGCTGAAAAAGAGGAAAATACGAAGACTGTACAAAATGGTTACTTTGAAGATAGTGCTGTTAAAGACCGTACTTTGTCTGACTACGCTGGTCAATGGCAATCAGTTTATTCATACTTACAAGATGGCACTTTAGACCAAGTATTTGATTACAAGGCAAAATTAACTGGTAAGATGACAGCTGCTGAGTACAAAGCGTATTATGAAAAAGGCTATAAGACAGATGTGTCTCATATCAATATCACAGATAAGACTATGGAATTTGTAGTTAACGGACAAAAGAAGAAATATACTTATAAATATGTTGGTAAGCATACATTGACGTACTCTAAAGGAAACCGAGGCGTGCGTTTCATGTTTGAAGCGACAGACCCAGATGCAGGTAAGTATAAATACGTTCAATTTAGCGACCATAATATTGCACCAACGAAAGCAGCGCATTTCCATATCTTCTACGGCGGTGAAAGCCAAGAAGCCCTCTTTAACGAATTAGAAAATTGGCCAACTTACTACCCAACGAAATTAAATGGACAAGAAATCGCTCAAGAAATGCTTGCGCATTGATAAAGACACAATTTCTATACAGAAAGAGAAAAATCGAGTTGAGCAATCTTCTCGATTTTTTTGCTTGACAAACTCTGATTACAGATGTAAACTATAAAAGAATTGATAATTACAATTGTAATCAGAGAAGAGATGAAACAAAATGGAACAACAAAATATTAGTCAGGCAGAATGGCAAGTTATGCGTGTTTTGTGGGCGTATCCTCATAGCAGAAGTACTGAGGTGGTGGAGCGTTTAGAAGCTGATTTTGATTGGAAACCGGCTACTGTTAAAACCTTACTTAATCGTCTGAAAACCAAAGAGTTTATTTCAATGGAAAAAATTGAAGGCAAATTTTACTATGATGCTCTGATCTTAGAAGATGAGCATTTGGAAAATAGTTGGCGAACCTTACTTGACAATATGTGCAATACCAAGCATGGTGATTTAGTGATTTCAATACTAGAAAGCAATCAATTCAGTCAAATGGATTTGTCCCGAATTTTGGATGTTGTAAAAGAAAAGCAAGTTCAAGCGCCGGAGACGATTCAGTGCAATTGTCCACCAGGTCAATGTACTTGTGGCGCGCATTGTCAAGATGACACGAATCAATCGAAAATGGCGGAGTAAGAAATGGAAAAAGACAAAAAAGAGTATAAATTATCCGGCATGACCTGTGCAGCTTGTGCGATGACCATTGAAATGGTCGTCAACGATTTGTCAACAGTAGAAGAAGCCACGGTGAACTTGGCGACGGAAAAATTGACAGTTTTTCCCAAAGAAGGATTTGCAAGCGAGCAAGTCTTAGACGCTGTGAAAGAAGCAGGCTACCAAGCGACAGAAAAGGGAGAACAAAGGCGGTCTGATTATGCGAAGCAAGTCGCAGAAAAGCAAGAAAACGTGCGCAAAATGGCGTGTCAGATTTGGTTTGCGGCAGGAGCGACCGTGCCACTCCTCTATATTTCAATGGGGAGCATGATTGGCTTGCCGTTACCCTCCTTTTTAGATCACATGACGCATCCCATTGCCTTTGTATTGGCGCAATTTTTCCTTACTTTGCCAGCGATTTGGGTTGGCCGCGGTTTTTATGTACGTGGTTTTCGGAATTTGGCAAAACGGCATCCGAACATGGATAGTTTGATTGCTGTAGGAACGAGTGCAGCCTTTCTGTATAGTTTGTACTCAGTCGTTCAAGTTTTACTGGGGCATCATACTTTTGTACACCAGTTGTATTTTGAATCAGTTGGTGTGATTATCACTCTTGTTTTACTGGGGAAATATCTGGAAGCCAATGCCAAGGGTCGAACTTCGCAAGCGATTCAAAGTTTGATGAGTTTGGTACCCGACCAAGCGACCGTTATTCGCTATGGCGAAGTCGTAACAATTGATACAGAAGACATCAAGGTTGGAGATATTGTGCGGATTAAACCGGGAGAACGTATGCCAGTAGACGGTGTGGTTATCTCTGGACAAACCTATGTGGATGAGTCTATGATGACAGGTGAAAGTGTTCCTGTCGAAAAAAACGTCGGAGATGTGATTACCAGTGCCACTATGAATCAAACGGGTTCTATTGACTATGAAGCAACCAAAGTCGGTTCGGACACAACTTTAGCTCAGATCGTTCATTTGGTAGAGGAAGCGCAAGGCTCGAAAGCGCCTATTGCGGCTATGGCAGATAAGATCTCGCTCTATTTTGTACCAATTGTGTTGAGTTTGGCAGTTTTAGCAGCTCTGTTGTGGTACGTTCTGGCGGGAGAGAGTTTGCAATTCTCACTTTCTATCTTTATTGCGGTGTTGGTCATTGCTTGTCCCTGCGCGCTTGGGCTAGCTACTCCGACGGCTATTATGGTCGGCACGGGGAAGGGCGCTGAAAATGGCGTCTTGATTAAGTCGGGGCAAGCTCTTGAAGCGACTCATTTGGTAGATGTTGTCGTTCTGGATAAGACCGGTACGATTACCGAAGGGAAGCCAAGTTTGACGGATGTGTTGACTTTTGGTGATGTCACACGGGAAGAATTGCTGCATTTGCTTGCAAGTAGTGAGCAACATTCAGAGCATCCGTTGGCAATTGCTATTTTAGAAGTCGCTAAAGTGGAAGCTATACCATTAGCACCGGTAACGGATTTCCAAGCGATTTCAGGTAAAGGGATTGCAGCTCATGTAGAAATGCAAGAAGTGTTGATTGGGAATGAAAGCTTGATGAGACAATACCAAGTCGAGCTCGGAGAACATATCTCTGACTTGATTTCCTTATCGCATCAAGGAAAGACGGCTATGTTTGTCGCAGTAGATAAAAAGTTAGTCGGAATTACAGCAGTTGCTGATCCAATCAAAAAAAATAGCCGTAAAGCTATTGCTGAATTGCAAAAAATGGGCTTAGAAGTGGTGATGTTGACAGGAGACCGTGAGGAAACAGCTCAAGCTATTGCAAGAGAAGCCGGTGTCGATCAAGTGATTGCAGGGGTATTTCCAGACGGCAAAGCAGATGTCGTCAAAAATTTGCAAGCGCAGAGGAAAAAGGTTGCCATGGTGGGTGATGGAATCAATGATGCACCTGCTCTGGTGCAAGCTGAAGTTGGGATTGCCATTGGTTCTGGAACGGATGTGGCTATTGACTCAGCCAACATTGTTTTGATGCACAGCGACCTTTTAGATGTGGTGACAGCCATTCGCCTCAGTCAGGCTACGATTAAAAATATCAAAGAAAATCTTTTCTGGGCTTTTGCCTACAATACCTTAGGAATACCAATCGCAATGGGTCTTTTATATGTATTTGGCGGTCCGCTGCTCAACCCTATGCTAGCCGGTCTTGCCATGAGCTTTAGCTCAGTTTCTGTCGTCACCAATGCGCTGCGTTTACGGCGCTTTAAAATAAAATCATAAAAGGAGTTCATCATGAAACAAATCGTCACTTTAGAAAATATATCTTGTCAAAATTGCGTAAAACACGTCACTGAGCACTTCCTAAAATTAGAAGGTGTATCGGATGTCCAAATTGATTTAGATACAAAGGTTGCTACTGTCACGACCGATCACACTTACAGCGCAGCAGATTATCAGGCAGCACTTGCTAAAACAATTTATAAAGTTGTTACTGTTGCATAGAAAAATGAGGCTGGGCAAAAAGTGTCCCAGCTTCTATTAGAATTAGTAATAAACGAATAACTCAGCTTCAACAATTCAGTAAATTGTTGAAGGCGGGAAATCAGCCTTGCCCAGCAATCATAGTGGCAGATAAAACTTGCGAAGCAAGTATCAAAGCTGTTTGCTTTTCAAGCTCGGAAGAGCACTCTTGCGGGGGAGGGACTACGAACTAAAAATTTTCGATTTTTAGTTCGTAGTCCCTTTATTTTTAAATCAATCCTTTTTCAAAACTTTGAGAGGTAGCTTCGACACTAATTTTTTCGAGTGTAAAAGGATGTGTGAAAGTTAAACGATGAGCATGAAGCATGAGGCGCTCTGACTTTTGAGGATTGTACAATGGATCGCCAACGATAGGAAGCCCATGATGAGCAAGGTGTACACGGATTTGATGAGTTCGCCCAGTTTTAAGTTGACACTTGATAAGGGTGTTGTTTCCAATTTCTTTGAGCTTAGTGACCTGCGTTTCAGCGTATTGACCGTTTTTGTTATCCACTAGCCGTTTTCGCCGATCGTGACGGTCGCGCCCGATTTTATCTGTATAGATTTGACGTTTTTTGGGGAATACTCCTTGTACCAAAGCCCAATATTCACGCGAAATTTCCTTGTTTTCTAGCAATCGATTTAAGATTGGCAAGATAAAAGGATTTTTCGCAAAAAGGACAGCCCCACTAGTTTCCTTGTCCAAGCGATGAACGACATAGCATGTACTTCCAACATGAGCAGAGACATGATTTAAAAGCGCCAGCTCTGCCGGTTCATTGGCATGTGTTTTCATACCTTCAGGTTTATTGACAATGATGATGTGTTCATCTTGATATAATTCTTCCACAAGATCAGCTTTGCCCATTAAAATAGACTTTTCTGGATAATCTTCTTCGTCAAAGATTAAAGCAATCGCATCAGCTGGATGAATCCGACTTTGCCAGTTAATGGGTTGTTGGTTTACAAGGACGTGTTTTTTAATGCGCAGAAAATGGCGAATCTTTCGTGGAATCAAAAAATGTTCTTCCAGCAGTTCTTTGACTGTCATCTCTGGCAGACCTTGTGGAATCGTAATTGTAAAATGCATGATTTTATTGTAACAAAATAGTAGATGATTGCAAATAGTCAGCTAACTCTTGAACAATTTCTTAAAGTTTTCTAAACGAAACGCTTGATAAGAGGTCCTTTCTTGTCTGGATATGGAGAAGGTGATAGAATAGGGATATGAAAAAATTAAATGAATTATTTGAAAAAATAGTGAATCATTTTAAAAAGGAAAGTCCTGAGCGCAAGCATCAAGAAGTGACAGAGGTTGAAGAATCTGAGCCACATTTGAGCCGGTCTGGAAAAAGTCGGAAAAAGCCGATTTCTCAACACCCATTTCGTCGATTTTGGCGTCGCTATCACCTGACGAAGATTGTCTTGATTTTGGGACTTGGTTTTGGCTTGGTGACAGGAGGCTATCTCTTTTATGTTGCCAAATCCACTAATGTGAATGATTTGCAGAATGCTTTGAAAGCAACAACATCTATTTATGATAAGGACGGCAAAAAAGCTGGAAGTTTGTCAGGGCAAAAGGGAACTTACGTAGAATTGTCCCAGATTAGCCCGAACTTACAACATGCCGTCATTGCGACAGAAGACCGTTCTTTTTATAAAAATAGTGGGATTAACTACGGTCGTTTTATCATGGCGATTTTGACTGCGGGACGTTCTGGCGGTGGATCCACCATTACGCAGCAATTAGCCAAAAATGCTTACCTATCTCAGGATCAGACTATTGAGCGGAAAGCAAAGGAATTTTTCCTTGCCTTGGAATTAACCAAGAAATATAGTAAGAATCAGATTCTCACCATGTACCTTAACAATTCTTACTTTGGGAATGGTGTGTGGGGTGTAGAAGATGCCTCTAAAAAGTATTTCGGAGTATCTGCTAGCCAACTGACACTAGATCAAGCAGCTACCTTAGCAGGAATGCTCAAAGGACCGGAACTATATAATCCGCTTGCTTCTATAAAAAACGCAACGAATCGACGCAATACCGTTTTACAAAATATGGCAGCAGCAGGTTATATCAATCAAAATACTGTAAACCAAGCAGCAGCAAATGGTTTAGGTAGTCAATTGGTAGATGCTTATACAGGAAAATCGGCAGATTATCGTTATCCGTCTTACTTTGATGCGGTTATCAATGAAGCAGTACGTGATTATGGCTTGACAGAAGCTGATATTGTCAATAACGGCTATCGCATTTACACAGAGCTAGATCAAAATTACCAAGCTAGCATGCAAGTTATCTATGATCGTAAAGATTTATTTCCACAAGCAGCAGATGGTACACGAGCTCAATCAGGAAGTGTAGCACTTGATCCAAAGACAGGTGGTGTTCGTGCTCTTGTCGGCCAAATCAATAGTACCAGTGCTGGTTTTAGAAGTTTTAACTATGCCACACAATCTTCAAGAAGTCCGGGCTCGACTATTAAGCCCTTAGCAGTTTACAGCCCGGCAGTTGATGCAGGCTGGTCCATCAATAAAGAGTTAGACAATAGCACAACAACGTATGGAACTTACACCGTGAACAACTATGGTGGGATTCAATCCAGTTCGACTGTGCCAATGTATCAGGCTTTAGCGCAATCCTTAAATATTCCAGCGGTTGCTGCTGCTAATGAATTGGGACTGAAAAAAGTTTTTGAATATGGTAAAAAATTTGGCTTGAATATGGATAAAGTGGATCAGACTCTTGGGGTGGCTCTCGGCAGTGGCGTAACAACCAATCCGCTACAAATGGCACAAGCCTACTCGACTTTTGCCAATAATGGTGTTATGAATGATGCTCATTTGATTACCAAAATTGAAAATGCTAGTGGACAAGTAGTCAAAACTCATAAATCAACTTCAACGCGAGTGCTTAACCGCTCAACAACAGAAAAAATGACCAGTATGATGCTGGGAACATTTACCAATGGTACTGGTGTGTATGCAGCACCTTATGGCTATACTATGGCTGGAAAGACGGGAACGACAGAAACTAACTTTAATCCAGATTTATCAGGAGACCAATGGGTTATTGGTTACACGCCAGATGTGGTTATCAGTCAGTGGTTAGGTTTTCCAAAGACAGATGAAAATCATTATCTGACAGGCACAAGTGCCAATGAAGCTTCAGCTATTTTCCGAAGTGTGGCAAATAGTATCTTACCGTATACAAAGGGTACGAAGTTCGGTGATGAAAATGCCTATGCAAAAAATGGTATTGCACCGGTTGATACGAGTGGTACAAATAACACTACGAATCAAAGTGACAATCGTTCAGATGTTTTGAAAGATGTGCAGGATAAAGCTAAGAACTTGGTTGACCAAGCTAAAAAAGCAATTGACGATGCTAAGATTCCTGAAAAAGCACAGAATCTTTGGGACACGGTTAAGAGTTGGTTCCAATAGACTTGTCAAAAATGGGCTTTCTTGATATAATAAACAAGATGGAGGCGTTATGGCACTAAAAAAAGCGAGTCTGGCGTGTACGGTTTGTGGATCGAGAAACTATTCAATCAAATTGAGTAGTACGCCAAAACCAAAACGTCTGGAAGTAAATAAATATTGTAAACATTGCAGTAAATACACGATTCATAAAGAAACTAGATAGGAGAAAGTTGTGAAATTTATTAAAGATACATTTCAAGTATTAAAAGATACAACTTGGCCAACTAGAAAGCAAAGCTGGGTAGATTTTATCTCAGTTATGGAATACACAGCTTTCTTTGTCGTCATTATTTATCTTTTCGACTTACTTGTCACAAGAGGTTTGGTACGATTGTTAAATATCTTTTAAATTTTAGCCTGCTTGTTGTTTTATCAAGTAGGCTTTTATCTTTTATTATAAAAATAGCAGTAAAAAGATTGCATTTGCTATTTTTGTGGTATAATAGGGCTAGAAAGAAACCGAAGCCCTCAGGCTTTTTTATTTAGGAAAGGAAGAACGATGGACAGTTTTGATAAAGGCTGGTTTGTCTTGCAGACATACTCAGGGTATGAAAATAAAGTAAAAGAAAATCTTTTACAACGTGCACAAACCTATAATATGTTGGAAAATATTTTGCGCGTAGAAATTCCAACGCAAACGGTACAAGTGGAGAAAAACGGAAAAACCAAAGAAGTTGAAGAAAATCGTTTCCCAGGTTACGTCTTGGTAGAAATGGTGATGACAGACGAAGCATGGTTCGTCGTACGGAACACACCAAACGTAACAGGCTTTGTCGGCTCACATGGAAACCGCTCTAAACCAACACCGCTTTTGGAAGAGGAAATTCGCCAAATCTTGATTTCAATGGGACAAACCGTTCAAGAATTTGATATTGATGTGAAAGTTGGCGATACCGTACGTATCATTGACGGCGCTTTTGCAGATTATACGGGTAAAATCACCGAAATTGACAACAACAAAGTTAAAATGATTATTTCGCTATTCGGGAATGATACAGTTGCCGAAGTGACTCTGAACCAAATTGCCGAATTATAATAAAAAGTGAGCTAGAAATCAATTTTTATAATTATTGGTTTTGGCTCATTTTTTGTGCTATTTTGATGAAAAATAAACTCTTGTTGAAAATGTTTGTCTCAAATTCATCCACCAACTTTATTATATTTGACCTAATTTAACCGAACCAAAAAATAAAAAAGCCCGATTTTACGGGCTTTTCATTCAGTTAATTCCTGTTAAATCAGGTTACGGAAGGCGGTAGACGGATTTGAACCGACGATCAAGCTTTTGCAGAGCCGTGCCTTACCACTTGGCTATACCGCCACAACGTTTATTATTTTATCCTAAAAAATCGTTTTCGTCAAGAGTGTAGATTGGTTTCTCTTTGTAAAATTTTAGTGTTTTCCGATTAAATTTAATCATTAAAGTGGTGAAATTATCATTTTGATAAGCCAAAGAAAAGGTTGGATTGATAGTTTTTCTTGCTTTAGTTAAGGTAACAATAAGATAAACTTGTTTAGCTGAACCAACTGACTTCAAAAATATCAGCCACCATCTTCCTAAAAGTAAAGAAGTCATAAGTTAATTTCTCGTTACTTGCTTCTTTTTTTTAATAATTATATCCATCTCATATGACATTTCTAAAATTAGATGTTTGTATTTTTGGCTATGGGAACTTCTTTAATAAAAACAAATAAATGTTGCCAACTATCAAATTGGAAGAAAAAGTTTAAGAAAAGTAAAAAAAGATAAAAAAAGGTATTGACAAGAAGAGAAGGAGATGATATACTAAGATAGTTGTCGCTTGAGGGGCGACAAAGACCTTTGAAAACTGAACAAGACGAACCAATGTGCAGGCGACTGTTTAAGAAGACAGTCCGTCAAACATTAAGAAGAAACAATAAATCTGTCAGTGACAGAAATGAGTGAGAGCTCAAACTTTATATGAGAGTTTGATCCTGGCTCAGGACGAACGCTGGCGGCGTGCCTAATACATGCAAGTAGAACGCACAGTTTATACCGTAGCTTGCTACACCATAGACTGTGAGTTGCGAACGGGTGAGTAACGCGTAGGTAACCTGCCTATTAGAGGGGGATAACTATTGGAAACGATAGCTAATACCGCATAACAGTATGTAACACATGTTAGATGCTTGAAAGATGCAATTGCATCGCTAGTAGATGGACCTGCGTTGTATTAGCTAGTAGGTAGGGTAAAGGCCTACCTAGGCAACGATACATAGCCGACCTGAGAGGGTGATCGGCCACACTGGGACTGAGACACGGCCCAGACTCCTACGGGAGGCAGCAGTA
>OGGI01000218.1_pt1 | contig 66036 bp, 62 predicted proteins | sample 1571051 | NCBI WGS metagenome assembly OGGI01 (sample SAMEA2582075, study PRJEB24529) | metagenome | biome: Human gut stool | place: China | collected 2011 | reverse complement strand
AATTGTATTAAGTATAAGATAGATAAATAGATTTGTCAAGAGCTTTTAAAAAAAGAACTTAATATCATGACAAAAAGAATACCGCTCTAAATTGCTTCTGTCATAAAGCTACGACTTTCTAAAACCTTTAGCATGGCATCAGCTGTATCAAGTGCTGTAAATAGCGGCACTCCATGCTCAATGGCTGATTGACGGATAGCCTGACCGTGTTCATCTGCTGTTCGTTTCGTTCCGACTGTATTGATAATCGCCTGAACCTTACCTTTGCGAACAAAGGCAGGAATGTCATTACGATCATCTGTACCGATTTTTTCAACCAATTGCGCTTGAATATCATTTTCTTTAAAGAATTTAGCAGTACCTTCCGTGGCTAAAATACTGTAACCAATATTTGAGAAGCGACGTGCTAACGCCAATGCTTCTTCTTTAGTATCATCAGCAATGGTAAAAATGACATTACCAAAAGCAGGAAGGTGGAAATAAGAAGCTTCAAAAGCCTTGTATAAAGCTTTTTCAAGAGTTGCATCTGTTCCCATAACCTCACCTGTCGATTTCATTTCAGGACCAAGAAGGCTATCTACCTTGGCTAACTTGGTAAAGGAAAAAACTGGCGCTTTTACATGTACTTGTTTGCTTTCTGGATAAAGACCGTCTTCATACCCTAGCTCCGCCAAAGTTTGACCTAAAATCAGTTGAGTTGCCACCTGTGCCATAGGAATATTTGTCACTTTCGACAAGAATGGCACCGTCCGGCTAGCACGAGGATTGACCTCAATGACATAAACCTTCTCATCTTTGATGACAAACTGAATGTTCATCATACCGATACAGTGAAGTCCGATAGCCAATTTCTTAGTATAATCGGCGATAGTCTGCTGCACTTGAGCAGATAAGGTTTGCGGAGGATAAACAGCCATAGAATCACCTGAGTGAACTCCAGCCCGTTCAATATGCTCCATAATCCCTGGAATCAAGACCTGACGACCGTCTGAAATAGCATCTACCTCACATTCCTTACCGACAATGTAAGAGTCCACCAACACCGGATGATCAGGGCTAGCCTTGACAGCAGTTCGCATATAAGAACGAAGATCTGCTTCATTCTCGACAATCTCCATAGCCCGACCACCCAGAACGTAGGACGGACGAACCAAAACAGGAAAACCAATCTTACGAGCAGCTGCTACCGCTTCTTCTTCATTCGTCGCTGTCTGACCTGGTGGCTGCGGAATATTCAAATCCTTAAGAGCCTGTTCAAACAAATCACGATCTTCTGCACGGTCAAGATCAACCACTTGAGTACCTAAAATTTTCACACCAGCTTTTGACAATGGTTCAGCTAGATTGATAGCGGTCTGTCCACCAAACTGAACGATAACTCCCTTAGGTTTTTCCAGTTCAATGACATTCATGACATCTTCAAAAGTCAAGGGTTCAAAGTAAAGCTTATCAGAAACCGAAAAATCTGTTGAGACCGTTTCAGGATTACTATTCATAATGATTGCTTCATAGCCAGTTGCTTGAATAGCCTTGACCGAGTGCACGGTCGCATAGTCAAATTCTACTCCTTGACCAATCCGAATAGGTCCAGAGCCTAGCACCAGAACAGATTCTTTGTCTGACTTGATTGATTCATTTTCCAAAGCATAAGTAGAATAAAAATATGGTGTGCTTGATTCAAACTCAGCTGCACAGGTGTCAACCATTTTATAAACTGGAAGAATCCGCTCTTCTTTACGAAATTGACGCACTTCTTCTGCTGTCATTTTCCAAAGCCGAGCTAACTTAGTATCTGCAAAGCCGTTTTGCTTAGCCTGTCTAAGCAGATTTGCATCTCCAACATGAGTCATTAACTCTTGCTCTAATTCATGAATGTGAAGCAATTTATCCAGAAAGAACAAATCAATCTTGGTTAGTTTTGCAATTTCTTCGATATCATAGCCACGACGGATGGCTTCAGATACATAGAAAAGACGATCATCCTGAGCTTTGACGACTTTTTCTAGTAAATCATCATCTGCCACTTGATTTAGTTCTGGCATTTCATTATGGTCAACACCGATTTCCAGAGAACGACAGGCTTTGAGCAAGCTTTCTTCGATATTACGCCCAATAGCCATGACCTCACCAGTAGCTTTCATCTGCGTTCCCAGATGACGTTCACCATGTTCAAATTTATCAAAAGGAAAACGTGGAATTTTGGCTACAACATAGTCCAGAGCTGGTTCAAACATGGCATAAGTTGTGCCTGTGACTGGATTGATAACTTCATCTAGTGTTAAGCCAACGGCGATTTTTGCAGCCAATTTAGCAATAGGATAGCCTGTCGCTTTAGAAGCCAGAGCTGACGAACGAGACACACGTGGATTGACTTCAATGACATAGTAATTAAAGCTATGTGGATCCAATGCCAATTGAACATTACAGCCGCCTTCGATTTTTAGAGCGCGAATAATTTTCAAGCTAGCATCCCGCAACATTTGATTTTCATAATCCGAAATAGTTTGCGTTGGTGCAAAGACAATGGAATCGCCTGTGTGTACACCTACTGGATCAAAATTTTCCATATTGCAGACCACCAAAGCATTGTCAGCTGCATCGCGCATAACTTCGTACTCAATTTCTTTGAAACCAGCAATAGAGCGCTCAATCAAACACTGAGTCACCGGAGATAATTTCAGCCCATTCTCTGCAATCTCTCGCAATTCCTCCTCATTGGCACACATTCCGCCTCCAGTTCCCCCTAAGGTAAAGGCTGGGCGAACAATGACTGGGTAGCCTATTTTCGCTGCAAAGTCCACTGCTTCTTCAACTGTATTTACAATTTCAGATTCCGGAATAGGCTGTTTCAGCTCTTCCATAAGCTGCTTGAACAAATCACGATCCTCAGCTTGGTCAATAGCCGACAGCTTGGTTCCCAAAAGTTCGACACCCAGTTCATCCAAGATACCTTCTTTAGATAATTCCATTGCCATATTGAGACCTGTTTGCCCACCCAAAGTCGGTAGAAGTGCATCTGGTCGCTCTTTCCGTAAAATTCTTGTGACAAATTCCAGCGTGATTGGCTCAATATAAACCTTATCAGCAATTTCCTTATCTGTCATAATCGTTGCAGGATTGGAATTAACTAAAACGACCGTGTAGCCCTCTTCTTTCAAAGACAAACAAGCCTGCGTTCCTGCATAATCAAACTCAGCAGCCTGTCCAATGACAATGGGACCAGAGCCAATCACCATAATTTTCTGAATATCTGTACGTTTTGGCATGTCTTTCTCCTATTTCTAATCCATTGCTTAAAATGAACTATGCTGTTGTTTAAAAGCATCAATCATTTCCATAAACTCATCAAAGAGATAACTGGCATCATGCGGTCCTGGTGCAGCATCAGGATGAAATTGCACTGAAAAAGCAGGGAAAAATCGATGCCGCACACCTTCAATAGATTTGTCGTTGATTTCCTCATGTGTAATCAGCAACTCACTCGGAAAATTTTCCCGACTAACAGCATAACCATGATTTTGGCTGGTAAAATCAATCCGCCCTGTCGCAATCTCTCTGACAGCATGATTAAAACCACGGTGACCAAATTTCATTTTATAAGTCTGCGCTCCATTAGCCTTACAAAAAAGTTGATGTCCCATACAAATACCAAAAAGAGGAATTTTTCCTTGAATCCCTCGAATCATTTCTAGCACTTGCGGTACGTCATCTGGATTTCCTGGACCGTTGGATAACATGACTCCGTCAGGATGAAGGTGGAGAATATCTGTTGCACTTGTGTCATAGGGAACAACTGTCACATTACAATTGCGTGCCGCTAATTCACGAAGAATCGAATGTTTCAAGCCAAAATCAACTAGTACGATACTAGAACCTGAACCCGGTGCTGGATATGGCGTTTTCGTTGAGACTTGTTTGATATTATCAGTCGGTAAAACAGTTGCTTTCAACTGATCTTGCAGATGCACCATTTGGTCACCCACATTGGCTAGTGTTGCTTTCATCGTTCCATGCTGCCGAATGATTTTCGTCAATGCCCGTGTATCTATACCAGCAATTCCTGGAATTTTCTTGACCTTTAAAAACTCGTCTAGGGTCATCTGATTGCGCCAATTGCTCGCTCGGCGTGCCCACTCATAAACGACCACTCCCTTGCAAGTGGGAGTGATCGATTCATAGTCGTCGCGGTTGATTCCATAATTTCCGATTAACGGATAAGTGAAAGTCAAGATTTGCCCATTGTAAGACTGATCTGTAATAGATTCTTGATAACCGGTCATACCTGTATTAAAGACGATTTCTCCGGTCACATCAATATCAGCCCCGAATGCCTCTCCTTCAAATACTGTTCCATCTTCCAGAATTAACAAGCGTTTTTCCATTTTCCCCTCCGTTTGTTCTTACAGCAATACCTTAGTGTCTATTGCTCTTTTCGTCCATTTAAAACAGACTCAATAATTGCCATACGGACAAATACACCATTGGTCATTTGCTCTACAATCCGTGATTTTGGAGCTTCTACCAGATGATCTGCAATTTCAACATCGCGATTGACTGGAGCTGGATGCATGATGATGGCTGTATCTTTCAGTCTGTCATATCGTTCCTGAGTTAAGCCATGCAATCTATGATAATTTTCTTTTGAAAAGAGTGAATCATCATCATGACGTTCGTGCTGCACGCGCAGAAGCATTAAGACATCCACTTGGTCAACGACTTCATCAAGTGTGACAAATTGCCCATAAGCTGCAAATTCTTCACTTCTCCATACCTCTGGACCTGCAAAATAAAGTTCTGCACCCAGACGCTTCAAGATTTGCATATTTGACTTCGCCACTCGTGAATGATCTAAGTCGCCTGCAATCGCAATCTTCAAGCCGTCAAAATGCCCAAACTCTTGATAAATGGTCATCAAATCTAGCAAACTTTGACTCGGATGTTGTCCAGAGCCATCACCACCATTCACAATTGAAGTTGTAATCGTTGGACTTTCGACTAATTCCTTGTAATAGTCCACTTCTGGATGACGAATGACACAGACATCCACTCCGAGCGCTGACATGGTTAAAATCGTATCATATAAGGTCTCTCCTTTGTTGATAGAGCTGGTCTTTGAATCAAAATCCAACAGGTCACAACCTAGCTTTAATTCCGCTACTTCAAAGGCTTTATGTGTTCGCGTAGAGGGCTCAAAGAAGAGATTAGCGATAATATGCTGTTCATCATAATGAGCTTTTGCTCCATTTTTAAATTCAATGCCACGTTTGATTAAACTTAAGACTTCCTCATTGGTAAGAGTTTCCATAGAGACAACGTTTTTAAGAGCGATTTGATTAGATGACATGGTGTATTTCTCCTTTTATTAGATACAGCGTTTCTTTCAATAAAATTAAGAATTCAAACTAATTTTTAGGTTCAGGCAAGATAAGATAGAGTACAATACCAAGAACGGTTGACAAGGCAACCCCTGAAATTTGCAGACCTGAAAGTTGAAGCGTTAAGCCGCCAATCCCTGCGACTAAAATTACACTGGCAATTAACAGATTTTTCTTATTATCAAAGTCTGTTTGTTTTTCAATTAAAATTTTCAAACCACTAGAAGCGATGACTCCAAAGAGCGCAATAGAAATACCGCCTAGAACTGGAGTTGGAATGGATTGTAAGAGTGCCGATACTTTTCCGACAAAACTCATCACAATCGCAAGTACTGCTGCACCTGCAATCACATAAACGCTATAGATTTTATTGAGAGCCATCACACCGATATTTTCACCGTAACTCGTTACTGGTGGCGCACCGAAAATCCCAGCGATAACTTGTGCAAGACCATCTCCGGCAAGAGTTTTATCCAATCCTGGGTCTTTAAAGAAATCTTTTCCGGTCAAGCTATTCAATACCATAACATGACCAAAGTGCTCTGTCATAGTTACAAATGCAATTGGAGCCATTGTTAAAATCGCACTTGGATAAAATTTTACATTATAGTCTAAGAAAGGAAGGTGCATAGGTGGGACATGGAACCATGAAGCTTGAGAGACTTTTGCAAAGGAAATAATTTCTTCTCCTGTTACCGCTCCAAGAATGAGCGCGAAGACATATCCGACAATCAAGCCTAACAGCACGGGAATAATTCCAACAATCTTTTTACCATAGATATTAAAGAGGATGACTGCAAAGAGAGTGACAATTCCAATGATGAAATAAGTTAAATTGTATTTACCGTCTTTTAGCATGACATCATTTACAGCTGTGCTTGCTAGGCTTAGTCCGATGACCATAATGATTGGTCCTACCACAACTGGCGGCAAAATCTTATCAATCCAAGCATTCCCAGCAAACTTCACAATAAGAGCTACAATGAAGTAAACCAAACCACCTGTAATAGCACCTTGAGCGACTGCTGCGATACCGTCTGTTTTCATCAACATTTGCATAGCTGCGATATAAGCGAAACTAGACCCCATATAAGCTGGAACTTTGTACTTGGTAACTGTTAAGTGCGCCAAGGTTCCCAGACCGCTTGAAAACAAGGCAACTGCTGGATCAATTCCGACCAGAATCGGAACAAGAACCGTTGCCCCAAACATGGCAAACAAATGCTGAAAGGATAATCCTACAAGCAAACCAGGTTTTGGCATATCGTGTACATCATATTTCACATCTTGACTCATTTTCTTATAACTCCTCCGCAATCAAGACACGGTCTTGACCATCCTGTTCTACCATTTCCACAATAATCTCTTCTGTTCGGCTTGTCGGAATATTTTTTCCAACATAATCTGCTCGAATCGGCAACTCACGATGCCCACGATCTACTAAAACAGCCAAGCTCACGCGTGATGGACGTCCCAAGCTAACTAGGTTATCAATAGCAGCACGAATGGTGCGTCCTGTATAGAGCACATCATCCACCAAGATAACTTCACGGTCTGTAATATCAACTGGAACATGTGTCGTATCTTCTTCCACTTTAAAGTCATCGCGGAATGGCTTGGTATCCAACTCACCGATAGGCACATCAATCTTTTCGATCTGTGCCAATCGTTCTTGAATCCGCTGTGCAATGTATACACCCCGTGTTTTGATACCAATTAAGACAATCTTGTCTAGTTCTTTGTTGCGCTCAATGATTTCATAAGTGATCCGTGTAATGGCACGTTTCATTGTCAAACCATCGACAACTTCTTTTGTTTTCATGGAAAACCTCCTACATAAAAAAGATAAAAGAAAAAGTCTCCTTCACAAGGAGACTTCAGAAAATCTAGGTAAGCACAGAGAAACTACTAACAGCCTCACTGTGCTACACCATCTTATACTTTGACTCCTTGTCTGCCTCACAGGACAGATTTAAAGGATTATTTAATTTTTATAACTATATCACATTTTTTGAAAATATTCAAGAGAAAACTGTAAAGTTTTCACGGAAATCCCTAAATTGATTCTGCATATAACACAAAAACCGTACTTCTTTGTATTTCCTACAATTCATTTGCGATTTTATTGATTTTCCTCAAGCGATGATTGACACCGCTTTTCGTCAAAGGCTTATTCAGACTATCTGCTAGCTGCTGAATAGAATAATCAGGATGATTAACGCGCAGATAAGCAACTTCCTGTAAATCAACAGGCAAACTTTCTAAACCAACTGTATCAATAATCTTGCCAATATTGTGAATGGTTTTCATGCTAGCTGTCACCGTTCGAGCAATATTCGCCGTTTCTGCATTGTTTGTCCGATTCAGATCATTTCTAGCCTCCCGCAAAAGTTTGACCGATTCAAACTCAGTCATTGCTTTCATAGCCCCAATCACAATCAAAAAGTCCATAATGTCCTCAGCTCGTTGCAAATAGGTCACCGAGCCTTTTTTGCGCTCAATTGTCTTGGCATCCAGTAAAAACTTTCGCATCAAAGCCGCTAAATCTTCCGCATGGTCAGAATAGACCGACAAGATTTCCAGTTGATATTTCCCAGAATCTGGATCACGCATACTGCCCGTGGATAAAAATGCTCCTCGTAAATACGATCGGCTCGCCTCATCGTCTGATAAAATAGCTTGGTCAATGCCTGCTTCAATTCCAAAAAAGGAGTCTGCCAAATGTAAATCGGCTAAAATTTGTTCCACACCTTCATCTAAAAAAACAGTATAAACACGGTTTTTCCGAAGATTCGCTTTTTGATGATGACGAATATCCGATTTGATTTGATAAAAAGCTGCCAACAATTCATAAATGTGACGAGCGATTTTTGCATTTCCTGTCGTAACAGATAATGTTAAGCCTTGACTAGAAATTCCTAAACTGCCTGACATCTTAATGATAGCAGATAATTCCGTTTTATCTTTTTTGACTAGACCAAGCAATTCTTCTTTCACTTTAATGGTAAAACTCATTTGCGCACCTGTATAATCTGCATAAGTTCATCAACGACTGATTCACCATCATGAAAAGCTCCGCCATTTTCCAAGCGAAGAAAATTAGACGAAATGACACGAGGAACTTGTTTTTTCAAACCTTTAAAATCATGCTCAACCTGCACCAAATACTCATCAAATTTATTAGAATTCATATACTTTTGAGGAACTTCCTCAATATTCACCAAAACAGTATCAATAAATCGTTTTCCTAAATGTCGATGCAAAACAGCCACGTGGTCACTATCTGTGAAATGCTCAGTTTCACCACGCTGGGTCATAATATTGCAGACATAGGCAATCTCCGCCTTGGTTTCTAAAAGAGCTTGTCCAATTTCTTCAATCATCATATTGGGTAAGATAGAGGTAAACAATGACCCTGGTCCCAAAACAACCATATCACTTTCTAAAATCGTCTCTACCACTTTGCGACTAGCAGTTGGTTTTTGGTCATTATAGGTATTGGTCACATAAACCCGCTCAATCATACCTTGGTGTTCTGCAAGATGACTTTCTCCAGCGACCTCACTTCCGTCTGCAAAAACAGCATGAAGCGTTAAAGGTGTATCACAAGACGGATAAATTTTGCCAGTCGTGTGGAAAAACTTAGTCAGTAGCTGCATAGCATTGTAAGTCGACCCCTGCATTTCTGAAATACCTGCAATAATCAAGTTCCCAAGTGGATGTCCAGCTAAAGCACCATCTTCTTCCGCAAAGCGATATTGAAAAACTTTTTCATAAAAGCGCGGCATGTCCGATAAAGCTACCAAAACATTTCGCAAATCACCAGGTGGTGTTAATTGTTGAATGTTTTTTCGCAATTCCCCCGAACTTCCTCCGTCATCAGCGACCGTCACAATAGCAGCAATGTCTACATCTTTCTTACGTAAACTGTCCAAAATGACCGAAATTCCGGTTCCACCACCAATAACAGCAATCTTCGGTCTCCTCATGAACGATTCACCGTTTCCTTTCTGCGGTCTTTGTCTCGATGTGATGAATGAACGGTCCATTCGCTTGCCAAATCATCTGCTAGACGTTGTGCAAAAGCCACACTTCTGTGTTGACCGCCTGTACAACCAACCGCAATTGTTAAAACAGATTTCCCCTCTTTTTTATAGCCGGGTAAAATCGGTTTGATAAGAGCCACTAAGTGCTGATAAAATTCTTCTGACTCCGTATGATTCATCACATAATCATAAACTGGTTTATCAAGTCCTGTTTGATTGCGAAGTTCTGGTTGGTAATAGGGATTTGGTAAAAAACGTACATCAAAAACAAGGTCGGCATCTAGCGGAATACCATATTTAAAGCCAAAACTCACCACTTCAATGCGAAACGATTGGAGTTTCGTTGGATCTGAAAAATGTTCAGAAATGGTTTTACGCAACCCGCGCGGTGTTAATTCGGTCGTGTCTACTACATTTTGACTCATATTTTTCAGCGGCGCAAGTAATTCCCGCTCCAACTTAATCCCGTCTAAAATACGACCGTCTGCTGCTAAGGGGTGGCTACGCCGCGTTTCCTTGTAACGTGCAACTAATTCTGTATCTGCCGCATCTAAAAACAAAATCTTAAAATCAAGTCCAGCGTTACTTTCAATCTCATCTAGAACTTTCTGAATCTCAGAAAAGAAGGAACGACTACGCATATCTACAACCATAGCAATCTTGTCGTTGTCTTGCGTTGTTTCGATTAACTGCAAAAATTTAGGAACCAGCGTGGGGGGCATATTATCAATCGTAAAATAGCCCAAATCTTCAAAAGACTGGATGGCTACGGTCTTTCCCGCTCCACTCATTCCCGTCACGATAACCAAATGAATTTGTTTGTCTGACATATCTCCTCCTTGATAAAACAATCAATTTTCAGTATATTAAAACATTTCCAATTCCTTTTTATTATAACACACCCAGTACAATTCGGATAGTAAAAAAGAGAGAACAAAAGCAATCGCTATCTGTACTCTCTCGAATTTATACTACTATGTTTTAATGATTACCAAACCAAAGCGCAATTTCCCGTTTGGCAGATTCTTCAGAATCTGAACCATGAACAACATTTCGAATCGTTTCACCAGCTTCAGCTGCTTGTGCAAAATCTCCGCGAATAGTTCCTGGTAGAGCTTCTTCCGGACGAGTAGCGCCCATCATGTGACGCCAACCTGAAATCACTTGGCTTCCCGATAAAACACCGATAATAACAGGCCCGCTTGTCATATAATCACGGATTGAAGGATAAAAATCTTTCGTTAATAGGGCTTCATAATGCTGATCAATTAACTCATTTGAAACGTTGGTTCTCATTTCCAAACGTTCGATTTTGTAACCACGTTGTTCTACGCGCTTCAGTACTTCTCCAACCAAGCCACGTTTTACGCCGTCTGGTTTTATAATAAAAAATGTTTGTTCCATGATTGACACGCTCCTCTTTTGTTACCTTTATTTTATCATAAATGAAAGAAAGTTGAAAGTCCTTTCAAAAATCTTCTTTCACAAATGACTTATTAAGGTCAAAGATGTTAAAAACATGAAGATTGCAAAAATCCAGAACCAAACAGAACGAAAAGCTTGCCTATAGGTCCCTGGAAATGAACGATTTTCTTGTACATACATTTTTATGTCTACTTTGTTTTTTAGCAGGAAAATTACTGCGATACTTGCACCAATCAGCAGGATAAATAAGTGTAAGAGACCACCTATATCGTCCGGCAAAAACGAATACAAATAAGTTAAACCATCTCCGATGACCAAGTTATTAAAAACGTGGAAAACCATTGCCCAGAGAATTGAATACTCCAAGGTCACATAAGAGAAGATAATTCCAACAAAAGTTGCAAAAAAGAACTGCGGGATATTTCCATGAAATAAACCAAATATGAGGGAAGACATCAGAATCGCAAAGACTTTTCCATATCTTTCAAATGTTCGTAAGCCTGCCCCGCGAAAAATCAATTCTTCTGAAACAGGACCGAAAAAACCTGCATACAAAAACATCGTTACACTATCTGAGCCCGCGGAAGCTGATTCAATGGCTTTAAATAAGCTAAATCCAAAGATATTCAACACTGCTTCAAAGATTTGATTAAAGAGTACAAAACCTAATTGACCCAGAAGTAAGAATGATAGGACTATTCCAAACGTTTTTGGCGTCATGACCCTTTTCTGCGTTCGTAAATCAGACTTAAATAATTTTCCGTCCCGATACAACCAAAAGATAAATACTCCTGCACAGACAGCAATTAGATAATAACTACCATCGCGTGACATAAAACTTTCCGTTGCTTTTTGGATTCTCTCAAGATTTCCGGGATAACGAATCGCTTGAAACAAAGTTACAATCGTCTGGTAGATTAAGCTAATCATTGTCATGACGAAAACATAAATCAGACATAAAGCAGAAAATGAACTAACATCTTTTCGTACTTGCTGATTGACTGGCATCAATTTTCCTCCTTCTTCAAATAACTTTTTCGACTCCACAAGTATAACCCCACAGCAAAGCATTCATAAAGAATAAAAAACAAAAGAAAGGCGTGGAGGAAAAATTCTTCTGGTAATATCCAAATAACAGGATCTTTAGCAGAGTCAAATAACCAAGTATTATCCCCAACAAATAAAATCTGATGAAAGAGAGTGAAAAACGCATCAAAGCCAATCCCCAGCGCCACACCAGCAATTACAATAGGCAACCAAATAATAGCTAAAATCGCCTTTGAAAAGACAGATAGATATCTTTTTTTTATAATGTTTTTTACAAACAAACAAACCGCTGGTAAGGTTGCTAGAAAAGCAACTTGCGCCAGATGAAAAAGATATTTCACGACTTGAAAATGGTGCAGACCTGCTGCTGATGAGCGAAAATTAGGCATGGAGAGCTTTTGCTGAAATGGATTGGTTAGGTAATTCATCAAAATATTGAAATTGTGCTGAATGGTTGCAGATTTGAGGTAAACTTGATTTTCTAAATGCAACCAAGAAATTTCCAAAGGATAAAACAGCCAAGTCAGATAAATGGTCAACAAAATAGCTGCAGCTAAAAAGCAGAGCATACTCAGCCAAAAGGTCAGTTTAATGCGCATCGAAATCCCACTCCGCTAGGCTAGAAAGTACATAATCTGGTTGGATTGGCAAGTCTGGCACTTCTTCTGGTTTCGTAAAGCCAGTTGTCACCAGAAGTGTAGGTATATCGTTGTCAATCCCAGCCCGAATGTCCGTCAGGTAATTATCCCCAACCATTATCACTTCTTGCCGCGGTAGTCCTAGATGCTCAACCGCCTTTTCCATGATAATTGCATTTGGCTTCCCGATATAAACAGGTTTCACACGAGTTGCTACTTCAATGAGAGTAATAATCGATCCTGCTCCAGGCATGAGACCGCGCTCCGTTGGAATATTAAGATCTGGATTGGTTCCTACGAAATGAGCTCCTTTTTGAATAGCTAACGTAGCAATTGACAATTTTTCATAGTCCACTTCCCAGTCTAATCCAACAACCACATAATCTGGGTTATCAGTATCTTCGATATAGCCGGCTTCTGCAATGGCTTGCTTAAGTCCGACATCACCGATAACATAGACTTTCTTGCCTAGATTTTTATCATTTAAGTAGTCAACGGTTGCTAAAGTCGCTGTATAAATCGTTTCAATCGGCGTTTCAACATTGAATTGTTCCGCTAGCATCGTTTGAACAGTCTCAGGAGTACGTGTTGTATTGTTCGTCACAAATAAATATGGAATGTTGCGCCGTTGTAGTTCGTGAACAAAATCTTCACCCGCAGGAATACGGTCTTTTCCTCTATAAATCGTTCCGTCTAAATCAATTAAATATCCTTTGTAGGTCATACTTCTCTTTCTATTGTTTCTCTTATGAAATTTCTTGCCAAGTTACCATAGCTTGTGCATTGGTATCACCATCGCTGGAAATCTGATGATTGCTCTCTAATCCATTCAAATCATAACTAGAGGTAATCTGCCCGCCAGGTCGTACTTCCTTGACATACTTGAGGTGAACTTTTTTGGGAACGTGTTTCATGAGAAAATCAGCTCCCATAACTTCAAAAATCCAGTCCAAATACTTGCTGTTGTTGACATGACCATTCATGTCTAAATCATAAAACCGAACATGATAATCTTTACTGGTCGAATCTTTCAGTTCTGGATATTTTGGACCACGAATCAACTTTTTAGAAAATTCTGCTTCATAAGGTGCGACAATCTTTGACTCTACAGCATGCACTTTTCGACTGTCTCTGTCCATAAGGACAAAGGTAGCCATCATTTCAATCACGGCAACATCATTTTCATCAAAAACGGTAAAACGACGATAACAAAAGAGACGATTATAGGAAAGCGCTTCTGTTTCAATCGTCATTTCTTCACCAAATTTAGGTAGCCGTACCACATCGATATCATAGTCAGTAATAATCCAGACCAGATTGTATTTCTCCAGCATATCCTGGTCGCTAATCCCCAAGTCAATAGACTGCAAACCTGATACCTGTAAGGACAGCAAAATGACATCAGGCAACTTGATATGACCATTCATATCCGCCATGTCAAACGGAATTTTCATTTTCGTTTGATAAGTTAAACCCATAATTTACTCCAATATAAATTTCTCTGCGACCGTATCACCCAAAAATAGACCCTTTTTAGTCATACGAACGATTTCTTTGTCAGGTACTAAGAGTCCTTGCTCAATAAGTTCTGTTACTACATGACCGTACTGCCGATCAAAAGAAACACCAAATTTTTCTTCAAAACGCTTTTTAGAAACACCTGACTTTTTGCGCAAGCCCAGAAACATTTCTTCTTCCATCATCTCTTGCTTACTCAGATGTTCCTCATTCACACGCGCATTGCCTTTTTCAACCGCCTCTAAATAATGACGAATCGGACCATGATTCTTGTAGCGAACCCCATTGACATAACCAGAAGCCCCTGCCCCAATACCAAAATATTCCGCATTATCCCAGTACATGAGATTGTGTTGACTCTCAAAACCTGGCTTAGAAAAGTTAGAAATCTCATAGTGTTCAAACCCAGCTTTTTCCAACTCCTCAATGATATACTCAAACATCTCTGCTTCCAAGTCCTCTTTCGGTAAAGGAAGCTTTCCACGCCGCATCCGGTTCATAAAAACCGTGTGATTTTCTAGAATTAAGCTATAAAGACTCATGTGAGGGATGTCTAGTGCAATGGCCTTGGCCACATTTTCCCGCACGTTGTCCATGGTCTGCTTGGGCAGTGCATAGATCAAATCAATCGAGATATTGTCAAATCCAGCCAGCTTCAGATTGGCGATGTTCTCATAGATATCTTTTTCTAAATGACTTCGGCCAATTTGCTTGAGCATGCGATCGTCAAAAGTCTGAACACCCAAAGACACTCGGTTAACAGCCGAATCTTTTAAAACAGCAATCTTGTCCGGATCCAAATCTCCTGGATTAGCCTCAATCGTTAGCTCTTCTAAAGATGATAAATCCAAACTTTTCGTCAGCTCTGCTAGCAAAAACTCCAGCTGCTGCGCTGAAAGAGCTGTCGGTGTCCCACCACCGATATAAAGCGTCTGTAAATGCTTTATATCATAAGAAGTATATTCTTGAAGCAAGTGCTCTAAGTAGGCGTCAACTGGCTGATTTTTGATAAAGACCTTAGAAAAGTCACAATAATAACAAATTTGAGTACAAAACGGAATGTGTACATAAGCAGAAGTTGGTTTGGTGTACATAGTATTTATTATAGCATAAATTTAGTATATAGATGTTTCAAAGTCCACACTAAAATACATAGATCTCTTATCAATATATTCTTGCTCAACAACGAAAATACCATAAGTGTTAAAAACGTTCAACTTAATTCGCTACTTCTATTCATTTTTGAATTGTACCTACCAACTCCACTATCTTCTGGAAAGTCTTGCCATTCGGATGGTTAGTTGCTTGTAAAAATTGGATTTGAGCAGTTTTTTATGATAGTTGGACTTGAGATAGTCAGCCTGATCGCTATTTCTGTAAAAGAAGGCTGTCTGACCGAAATGCAGTTTCTCCTTGTCATTCGCCCAACTGCCTGCCAGCTCTTGGACACTCTCCCTGTCTGTCTCTGGCAGATAAAAGAGAACATCCCGCCGAAAAGCTGTTTCATCCTGCCACCAAGTAGGAAGATTGGCTATTTCTTTTTGAAGCATGGCAGAGCTGACAAGGACAAAAGGCAGAGGAAAATCATAAGACCGACTGAAATAAGCCGTCAAAATCTCCCGAATCCTCTCCTCCTGCTCCTCGCTATCAAAGAAAAGATTGCCACTATTGATGTAGGAAACTGGATTTTCAAAACCCAACCCAGCCAAATCCTTCTTCAAATCAGCCATAACGACCTTGTTTTTCCCGCCTACATTGATGCCGCGGAGTAAAAGTGCATAACGCATAAATGTACCTCTATTTTACATCCAATAAAATTTAAAGTTGATTATATCTATATCTTCAAATAAATCATAATCCAAATCATAAATAAATGATATCTCAAAAGTACCGTCTATATCCGATGGCTCATATTCAAATTCTGAATCTTCAGATTCTTCGTAGAAAGGATTCTTGGTAACAATATTAAAGTCTATATGCACATTAATGCTTGCTGTACATTTAATTTCATAAAAGTCATCTTCAAATGTGTATTCTTCAATCTCCACTTCTGTAATAGTTACATATTCAAATTCTCCCCAACCTAGATCACCATACTTATTCTCAAAATCCATGTTCGGAAGTTCAGTTGCTAAATATTCCTCTATTACATCGCTAATTTCATAATCATTTTCTACAATTTTTAATAATTCAGAAACATCTGTGACTTTTCGTCTTTTAATTACGGATGGTCTATTGTTTACTGATTGAGAAGATGCTCTCACAAAAGGTTTTACTTTATCGTCGTTTTTTAAAGAAGTGGACACTATGTTAGCAAAATCAAGTAAAGTATCACTAATCGATTTAGCCACTTGAGATGATACCTCCTCTTGTGAGAATTGTTTCATAAATTCTAATTCATCCATTAAATAAAAATCTGCCCCAGTTTCATTTTTCATTTCCTCAATAAGTTCAATTCTTGGACCAATAATCTGATATTTCTCCTTACCATTTCCATCATTTCCAACACAAACTTTATAGTTTAAATCGGTTTTACTATCCCGTTTTCCATCAGAGGTCACAAAAATTACATTTTTGATTCTATCTTTCTCTGCTTTGCTAATTATATCCTTCCAAATAATTAAATCTCCAAACTTTTGTTGGTACTTTATACCATTATAACTTCTTGATAATTTTTTATTAGCATCATTAAAGCCAGGTGGTATCTCATTTTTATATCTTTCCTCTCCTTCCTTTTCAATTTTTGTAATCATATCTTGAGTATACCGCTCTCCTGTTTTACTTTGCATAATTTCAACCAATGCATTAAAAATATTAGTTTGATTCTCACTTATTGAGGAAATCTTCTCAACTAATTTATTTTCTATATCAAGTTCTTTTGAGTTTAATAAATCTGACAAATAAGTGTTCAATTCTTTATTATCTATATCATTTCTATATGAGAGACTTAAAAATAGTGTTTTTGCTGCTTCTGACTTCAGCTTATTCCAATTCTTGCTGAAATTATTTTTAAATTTTGTTACATTTACCTCATTTAATAGCAAGGTTTCAGATTTATGAAAGTGGAATTCTAAAGCCACAAGATATGGAATATAAATTTTATCTTGTATACTTTGAACTATCTCAAAATATTTTTTTGATGCTTCTGGCGTAAATCTAAATACATTAAGCAATGAATTTGTATCAAACACAATAATTGTATTTTCCTCTGTCAACTTCTCTTTATTTAATGATTCTCTATGAAAACCATAAAACTCTTCTTTATAGTTCATCTATTTTCCTTTCTTTTCTAATCCATCGCCTTTATTTCCAGAATCATATCGCGAATCTGTGCAGCCAGTTCGAAGTCGAGAAGTCCTGCAGCTTCTTGCATCTGACCTTCTAGTTTCTTGATCATATCCTTGCGCTCTTGCTTGTTGAGGCTTTCGATTTCGACAATTTCTTCTTTGTCTGGCAGGACAGATTTGGTTACACTGATTAGGTCACGAATTTCTTTCTGGATTGTTTGCGGTACAATACCATGTTCTTCATTATAAGCCATCTGAATTTGACGACGGCGAGCGGTCTCGTCCATAGCCTTCTGCATGGAGTCAGTCACCGTGTCCGCATACATGATGACATGACCCTCACTGTTGCGGGCAGCCCGACCAATGGTTTGGATCAAACCACGCTCATTACGTAAGAAACCTTCCTTGTCTGCATCAAGGATAGCAACCAGACTGACCTCTGGTACATCAATTCCCTCGCGCAGCAGATTGATCCCGACTAGGACATCAAAGACACCTAACCGCAAGTCACGGATAATCTCGGTCCGCTCCAATGTCTTGATATCCGAGTGCATGTACTTGACCTTAACACCCATTTCTTTAAAGTAATCCGTCAGATCTTCTGCCATCTTTTTAGTCAACGTCGTGATAAAAGTCCGCTCATTCTTTTCAGTACGTACGTTGATTTCGCCTAAAAGATCATCTATTTGACCCATAGTCGGACGCACTTCGACTTCTGGATCCAGCAGACCAGTTGGTCGAATAATTTGCTCAATTACTGTATCCGTCTGCTCCCGCTCATAATCCCCTGGCGTAGCAGATACATAGACAATCTGGTGCACATGACTTTCAAATTCTTCCCGACGCAACGGACGGTTATCCAAGGCAGAAGGTAAGCGAAATCCATAATTAACCAACATTTCTTTCCGAGAACGGTCACCATTATACATACCTTTGATTTGCCCCATAGTCATGTGACTTTCGTCAATCATAATCAAAAAATCATCTGGAAAGAAATCTAGTAAAGTGTAAGGTGGCTCACCTTCACTCCGTCCGTCCATGTGGCGAGAATAATTCTCTACACCACTCGTATAGCCCATTTCGCGCAGCATTTCAATATCATAGTCCGTTCTTTGCTTCAACCGCTGAGCTTCTAAAAGCTTCCCTTCTCTTTCAAAAAAGGCTAGCTGATCTTCTAATTCTGCTTGAATTTTACCAATAGCAATCTCCATATTTTCGTCATTTGTCATAAAGTGAGTAGCTGGGAAAATTGCTAAATGATCCACTTCACCCAAAACTTGTCCCGTCAACGCTTCTACTTCTCGAATACGGTCAATTTCATCCCCGAAAAATTCCACCCGAAAGGCATGTTCATCGCGAGAAGCTGGGAAGATTTCCACAATATCGCCACGCACACGAAATTTTCCCCGCTGAAAGTCAATATCATTACGCTCAAATTGAATATCAACCAAATCATTGAGAAGTTGATCCCGTGAAATCTCTAAACCAGGTCGCAGACTGACCACGCTATCGGAGTATTCCTTAGGCGAGCCCAAACCATAAATGCAGCTGACTGACGCCACAACAATCACATCGTTGCGCTCCAGAAGAGCCGAGGTTGCTGAGTGACGAAGTTTGTCAATCTCATCATTGACCGAGCTGTCCTTCTCAATATAGGTATCACTGGAAGGCACATAGGCTTCTGGTTGGTAATAGTCATAGTAAGACACAAAATACTCTACCGCATTGTCAGGAAAAAACTCCTTAAATTCACCATAGAGCTGACCAGCCAGAGTTTTATTATGAGCGATAACTAGGGTCGGTTTATTGACCTTTTGGATGACCTGACTCATAGTGTAGGTCTTCCCAGTTCCTGTCGCTCCCATGAGAATCTGAGCTTTCTCACCACCCTCTATATTATCCACTAATTGCTCAATCGCCTGTGGTTGATCTCCTGAAGGCTCATACTTGGAAACTAATTTAAATTTATTATCCGTAATTCTATTTATCATTATTCTTTTCCTCTATACAATCTTCTCTTATTTTATCACAATTCCTAAAATATCACTGATTTAGGATATAAAGAATCTCACCTAGTAACACTAAGTGAGATGTGACTTTCTAAATTGCAATACTGTAGGCAATTTTTCTTCTTTTCTAAGAGACCAATACAGATAGGCAATGCTGAGAATCAACACCAGACTGGTGAAAATAGAACCTTCTGCTCCAAAAGCCCCACCCGAAAGCCAATCAACACTAGATTTCGTATTGTAGGCAAAGACAGAAGCTTCTGCTCCCTGACCACTGACCTGAATACCATAAATATTACCTTGAACAAAATTCCAAGCCCCGTGGATACCAGCCAGACCCCACATATTGTCCGTTTTTAGCATGTAAAAACAAGCGAAAATACCATCAAGAATAATGTTGATAATCGAAAGAAGCGTTACACCGGGATTTAATAAATGGAGAGCACCAAATAGACTAGCAGAAATTAAGATACCGACCAAAATATTTGACTTGGCAGTAACCGTAGGAAATAGCCAACCACGCGTCACCAATTCTTCTGTTCCGCCTTGTAAAATCCAAAACGGAATCAAGGCGATGATAAAGAGCAAGGGTTCCAAACTAAGATGGTTGAGTTCTAACCTACCTAGACCTGTCAGCAAAAGCAAGACAACTATGAGAGAAAACTGTGCCGCTCCAATCAAAAATCCTTGTCCTAATTCTTTAAACCAATTTTCCTTAAAAAAACCAAGACTTGAAAAAGGTCTTTTTTCAACGCATTTCACCCAAAGAAAGAGAGCTAAAGAAATAAAGGAAAAGAGGAAGAGTTGGATGAAAATCATATAATGTGATATCAGTTCTTGTATCATTACAAAGCCCGCCCCAGAATGAACAAGGCCAAGCACAAGACCCAGCAGTATCGAAATTGGAACCAATGCAAGCCCACCGACAATTTCACCTCCATAAACAAAAACAATCGAGAGGATAACGGCCAACCAAATAGGCGGAATGTAACGGGACTGTTTCACATTATCAAGCATACGAGATTTAAACATAAAATTCCCTTTCTATTTTTTATTATTATATCATATTTATTTTACGCAAATCAAAAAAGAAATTTTCGTCCATGTTATAAATTCTAACATAAAAACGCGAAATATTTGCCTTTCGAAGATATTTCTGGTATAATTTAAAAATATTCTTTAAAGGAGAGACTCATGAAGAAAAAAATTATAACTTTTTTGTTAGCTTTACTACCACTCTTTGCAGTAACAGCTATTCATGCCGATACAATCAAAATAGTATCTGATACAGCTTACGCACCTTTTGAATTTAAAGATTCCGATCAAACTTATAAAGGTATTGATGTAGATATCATCAATAAAGTTGCTGAACTAAAAGGTTGGGACATCAATATGACTTTCCCTGGCTTCGATGCAGCCGTTAACGCCGTTCAGTCTGGTCAAGCAGATGCTATCATGGCTGGAATGACAAAAACCAAAGACCGTGAAAAAGTCTTCACCATGTCTGATACTTATTATGATACAAAAGTTGTCATCGCAACGACTAAAACAAATACAATCAGTAGTTATTCACAATTAAAAGGAAAAACTGTTGGGGTTAAAAACGGAACGGCCTCTCAACGCTTTCTAGAAAAAATCAAAAACAAATACAAATTTACTATAAAAACATTTGACACAACTGATTTGACTTACAACAGCTTGAATTCTGGTTCAATTGACGCCATGATGGACGACCAACCAGTCATTGAGTATGCTATTAAACAAGGTCAAAATTTAAAAATCTCTATAAAAGGAGAAGCTGTTGGTAGTTTTGCTTTTGGTGTCAAAAAGGGAAGCAAATATGAATATCTAGTAACGGAATTCAATGAGGCGCTTGCTCAAATGAAAAAAGATGGTTCTCTTGACAAAATCATCACAAAATGGACAAGTTCTACAAATACAAAAACAACTAGTTCTACTCCAGAAACCACTACTCCTGCTGGCAAAAAAGCAACTCCCGTAAAATCAACATATACCATTGCGAGTGACTCTTCCTTTGCACCATTCGTTTTTCAGGATAGTAATAACAAATATACTGGGATTGACATGGATTTGATAAAAGCCATTGCCAAAGACCAAGGTTTCACGATTGAAATTACAAATCCCGGATTTGATGCCGCTTTAAATGCTGTACAATCTGGACAAGCTGACGGAATGATTGCAGGGATGTCTGTGACAGACGCTCGTAAAGAAACCTTTGATTTCTCAGAGCCTTATTACACAGCAAATGCAATCCTTGCTGTTAAAGAATCCAGCACAATTACTTCTTATAAGGACTTGAAAGGCAAAACAGTCGGCGTTAAAAATGGTACTGCTTCGCAAACCTTCTTAACAGAAAATCAAAACAAGTATGGTTATAAAATCAAGACATTCGCTGATGCTTCTTCTATGTATGATAGTTTAAACTCTGGCTCTGTGAATGCTGTTATGGACGACGAACCTGTTGTAAAATACTCCATTAGCCAAGGTCAAAAACTAAAAACTCCAATCAAGGGAACTCCTATCGGAGACACTGCTTTTGCAGTGAAAAAAGGTAGTAATCCTGAATTAATCCAAATGTTTAACAATGGTTTAGCAAATATCAAAAAAAATGGTCAATATCAAAAAATTCTTGATAAATATTTGAAAAAGACCAGCTCTGCTTCTAGCTCTTCAGACAGTACAGTTGATGAAACAACCATTTGGGGGCTTCTCCAAAACAACTATAAACAATTGTTAAGCGGACTTGGTATCACCATTGCTCTTGCGCTTCTGTCATTTGCTATTGCTATGGTAATTGGAATTATCTTTGGTATGTTTAGCGTGAGTCCCGTCAAAACACTCCGCGTCATCTCAGAAATCTTTGTGGATGTCATTCGTGGAATCCCGCTTATGATTCTCGCAGCCTTTATCTTCTGGGGTATTCCAAATCTCATTGAATCAATGACAGGGCATCAAAGTCCGATTAACGATTTTGTGGCTGGTACAATTGCTCTTTCTCTCAATGCTGGCGCTTATATTGCAGAAATCGTCCGTGGTGGGATTCAAGCTGTTCCAGTTGGACAAATGGAAGCCAGCCGAAGCCTTGGTATTTCTTACTCAAAAACCATGAGAAAGATTATTTTGCCACAAGCAACAAAAATCATGTTACCAAACTTCGTCAATCAGTTCGTTATCGCATTGAAAGATACTACAATCGTCTCTGCTATCGGTCTTGTCGAACTTTTCCAAACAGGTAAAATCATCATTGCTCGTAACTACCAAAGTTTCAAAATGTATGCTATCCTAGCAGTCTTTTACTTGATTATCATCACTCTTTTAACGAGACTTGCAAAACGCTTAGAAAAGAGGATTAAATAATGGCTAAATTAAAAATTGATGTCAATGATTTACATAAATACTACGGAGAAAATGAAGTTCTAAAAGGAATCACAACCAAATTCTATGAAGGGGATGTCGTTTGTATCATCGGACCTTCAGGTTCGGGAAAATCAACCTTTCTTCGCAGTCTCAACCTGCTGGAAGAAGTTACAAGTGGATCTATTACCGTGGACGGTTTCGACTTAACCGATAAAAAAACAGATGTCGACTTAGTTCGTGAAAATATTGGTATGGTTTTCCAACACTTCAATCTCTTCCCTCACATGACAGTTTTGGAAAATATCACCTTTGCTCCTGTCGAGCACAAGCGAATGACACAAGCTGAAGCAGATAAACTTGGTATGGAATTATTAGAAAAAGTCGGTCTCTCTGATAAAGCTGATGCCATGCCAGATAGCCTCTCAGGTGGACAAAAACAACGTGTTGCAATTGCACGGGGACTTGCTATGAATCCTGATATTATGCTCTTTGACGAACCTACTTCTGCTCTTGATCCCGAAATGGTTGGAGATGTTCTCAATGTTATGAAAGAATTGGCCAAGCAAGGCATGACTATGATTATTGTAACTCATGAAATGGGATTTGCTCGCCAAGTGGCAAACCGTGTTATCTTTACGGCTGACGGAGAGTTTTTAGAAGACGGTAAACCCGACCAAATCTTTGATAATCCGCAGCACCCACGCCTCAAAGACTTCCTAGATAAAGTCTTGAACGTATAATATGACTTCGAGTCTGGAACAAAAATGTTCCAGACTCGTTTACTTTCTAGAAGAAAACTCAATAACACAACAGTTGCACTTTCATTCTATTTATTCTTAGTGACAAACTTTTTTCTCGGTACTCTTTTGACATTTTATATCTTTTTTGCTACACTAAAATCAGTAAAATTCGGAGGTAAGGAGTTTATGTACAAGAAATCTATTGCTTAAAGGAAACTTTATCTAGTAGATTTTTTGTCATGCTCTTGCCTATTTTTCATAAAAGAAATTTTTTTCAAACTTCTCAATGATAATCTATTCGTTGCAAACTACTCCGTTTTGCAATGTTTGTTGGCAATCCAAAAACAAAAACAGCTCTACTAGGTAAATAGGGCTGTTTTTCTTAGTTCTAAAATGACAATGAACATCAAAAGGAGACTTATATGCTACAAATTCGACATTTAACTATTACCCATTTAAAAGATTTGAAAGACTTGGTCAATGATTTATCACTTACAGTCAATACAAGTGATAAAATTGCCATTATCGGAGAAGAAGGAAATGGAAAATCTACTCTTCTCAAACTACTCATGAATGACGCACTTGTTTCAGACTATGTTAGTTATACGGGAGAGATTCAAAAAAGCTATAATCGTTATGCTTATTTGCCGCAAACTTTACCTGAAAATGAAAGAAAACTCTCTCTCAACGACTATTTTTTTGGAGATTTGGAAGTAGACCTAGATTACAACAAACTTTATCGCTTCGCTCAAGAATTAAAGTTTGACAGTCAACGTTTTACTAGTCAGCAAACAATAGCCTCTTTATCTGGTGGCGAACTATTAAAAATTCAACTTTTAAAAATCCTCTCTACAAATTGGGACATTCTCTTTTTAGATGAGCCTTCCAATGATTTAGACATAGACACTCTGATTTGGCTGGAAAATTTTCTTCAAAATACACCTCAAACAGTTATGTTTGTTTCACATGATGAAAGTCTTTTAAGTCATGCAGCAACAAAAATCATACATTTGGAATTGGTTAAGAAAAAGCAAGAAGCTAGAACAACTGTTAGGAATCTTGATTATGAAAATTACAGCCAGCAAAGACAGACCTCATTTGAAAAGCAAACTAAAGACGCAAAAAAAGAACGAGAAGAATATCAAAAAACAATGGAAAAGCATCGTCGCGTCAAGCAAAGTGTAGAGCACGTGCTGCGCAACACTCATGATAGCACAGCTGGTAGATTACTAGCCAAAAAAATGAAAAATATTCTCTCACAAGAAAAACGTTTTAATCGAGAAGCCACTAAAATGACAGAGTTACCAACACAGGCAGATGCTATCAATCTACAATTTTCTACTATTACTCCTCTGCCATCTACAAAAAGAGTAGTCACTCTCAAACAGATGTATTTGAAGGTAGGGAAACGCACCTTAGCCAAAAATATAAATTTTGAACTCTTAGGGCAGGAAAAGATTGGGATTATTGGTGAAAATGGTGCCGGAAAATCTACTTTTATCAAAGAACTGCGAAATCTATTGCAAAAGAAAAAAGGCATTACGCTAGGGTATATGCCTCAAATCTATCCTGATAGTTTAAACGAAGTCGATTCTCCAATAGATTTTCTAACATCTACAGGAGAGGCTATTGAGCGAGAAAAAATCCTCACCCACCTAGCCAGTCTGCAATTCACGCGTAATGAAGTGCAACATTCTATTTCCCAGCTATCTGGTGGACAAAAAGCTAAATTACTGCTTCTAAAAATGGTATTAGATCAGGCAAATGTCTTGTTGCTAGACGAGCCGACACGCAACTTTTCCCCCACTTCTCAGCCACAAGTACGAAAGCTTTTTACAGACTATAGCGGTGCTATCATTACCGTTTCACACGACCGCACCTTTCTCAAAGAAGTTTGTCAGAAAATCTACCGCTTGACTGAAACAGGACTAGAGCCAGTCAGAAATGAACAGCCATAAATTTGTTCTCCTAGTTAATCTTAAACAGCCAAGCTCCCTTGAGCTATTTGCATTTGGTAATAAACGCCTTTTGCTTGCATCAGCTCTTGATGACTGCCATATTCCACAATATCTCCGTCAACCAGCACTAAAATGATATCTGCATTCTGAATGGTAGACAAGCGATGAGCAATGATAAAACTGGTTCGCCCTACCATGAGCTTATTAAAAGCCTCTTGAATGAGTACTTCAGTCCGCGTATCAATAGAGGAGGTTGCTTCATCCAAAATCAGGATTTTAGGAACCGCTAGAAAAACACGCGCAATGGTCAATAGCTGGCGTTGTCCTTGTGACAAAGAATCTCCTGCATCTGCTAGATAAGTATCATAGCCATGCGGCAATTGCTGGATAAAGAAATGAGCATTAGCAGCTTTAGCTGCTGCAATTACTTCTTCTCGGCTAGCCTCTGGTCGCCCAAAAGCAATATTTTCATGAATCGTCGCTGTCTTGAGCCATGTTTCCTGTAAAACCATACCAAACTGCTGACGAAATGAGACTCTGGTGTAATCTGTAATATCTCTGCCGTCTAACTTAATCTTACCCGCATCTACATTATAAAAACGCATGAGGAGATTGATTAAAGTGGATTTTCCAGCACCAGTTGGTCCAACAATAGCAACTTTGCTTCCTACTGGAACGGTCATGTTTAAATCGTGAATCAAAGGTTTATCTTTTTCATAACCAAAACGGACATGTTCAAAACGAATCGCTCCCCGTACTGCCTCACTCGTAAGTTCTTCTTTCCCCGTTTCCACAACTTCTTTTTCATCTAAAATCATGTACAAGCGCTCCGCACAGGCAAGGGCGCTTTGTAGTTCAGCCATGACAGACGAAATATCGTTGAAGGGCTTGGTGTATTGGTTGACATAATTTAAAAATGTCACTAATTGTCCGACCGTAAAGCTAGAGCCGTTGATGATACGAGCTGCACCAAATCCTACAATCATCGCATAGATAAGAGCATTCACGAAGCGAGTCGCTGGATTGACAGTAGAGGAATAAAAGATAGCATCCTGAGAATATTCCGCATAGCTCTCATTGCCCTTTGTAAAATCCGTAATGAATTGCTCTTGAGCATTAAAACTTTGAATCAAACTTTCTTGAGAGAGACTTTCTTCAATGAGCTGTGTCTGAAGCCCTCGTGCCGTCGTTTGTTTTTGAAACAGCTTGTAGCTTTTACGGGCTATAAAACGTGCAATCAGCATAGATAAGGGAGTTAAAAGCAAGACTAACATCATCATGAAAAAGTCAATCCTTGCCATTGTCACAATCGTTACAAGAATAGTCAACACGCCTACAAAAAACTGATTGAAGACCATGAGCAGACCATTATTTAACTGCTCCACATCCGTCGTCAAGCGACTCACTAAATCACCACTCCCTTGACAATCAAGATAAGCTAAGGGAAGTCGATGAATTTTTTGAATAACTGCGTCCCGAAGTTTCCGACTATAACTATAAATCAACTGATTATAGATTAAAGGATTGAGCCATTGAATCGCTGTATTGGCAACAATCACCATCCCCATTTTCGAGAGAATTGGCAGCAAATGCTGACTTGCATCGGGAAGTAGAACACTATCAACTGCATTCCCAATCAAAATCGGCAAATAAATGGTCAAAGCAACCTGAACAATCGTTCCAATTGTAGCTAGTAGGAAAAGCCAGCGCTGCTGCAATAAATCACTTGCAAGGCGTTTCAGACCACTTTTAGAATACCTCATTTTCATGCTTTTCCTCCTTGCTATGTTGTGAGAGATGAATTTCTCGATAAATAGCGCTCGTTTGAAGCAAATCTTCATGTGCACCAAGAGCGACCTGATGACCTTTATCCAAGACAAGTATCTGATCAGCTGCACGCAAGCTATTGGTTCGCTGTGAAATTAAAATCAAACTCGTGTTCTTTAACTGCTCTTTAATCGCTTGCAATAGTTTAGCTTCTGTTAAATAATCAAGTGCCGAAGTGGAATCATCTAGCACCAGAAAAGGTGCTTTTTGTAAAATAGCGCGCGCAATCGTCAACCGTTGGCGTTGACCACCGGAAAAATTCCGACCAAAAGCTTCTACTACTGCATCTAGCTGACCTTCTTTTTCCTGTACAAAGTCACTAGCCTGCGCAATATCAAGAGCCCACCAAAGTTGTTCATCCGTCACCTCGTCTTCCAGTCCCAGCGACAAATTTGAGCGAATCGTTCCACAGAACAATTCTGCTTTTTGTGGCACCAAACTCATCCAAGTGCGCCACTCTTCAAGGTTTCTAGGACTTCGACCATTTTTGAAAATAACCAACTGACCAGCATCAATCGTATACAAGTGCGCCAAGAGTTGCACCAAAGTTGATTTTCCTGAGCCTGTTCCGCCAATCACTCCCAAAGTCTGACCAGATAGTACGTCAAACGAAATATTTTCCAAGGCTGGACTAGCAGCTTGTGGATAGGTAAAGGTAACATTTTCAGCAGAAATAGACTGAGCACCAATAGAATGCCGTATTGGCAGTTCTGCTAGTACATCTTCCTCTTCCTGTTCAAAAACCTCTTGGATTCGTCTAGCACTAATGTAACTTTGATTCAAAGAAGTGACGAGCATAGCTAATTTCAACAGTTCTATCAAAATTTGCAAAAGGTAATTGACTAAAGCGACTAATTTCCCTTGCGTCAGCAGATCCTGTCCAATAGCTAGATTCCCATGCCAAATAACCATGACCAAAGTGCTATTTACCACTAAAAAAGTCAACGGGCTAATCAAACTAGACCAAACTTCTGTTTTTATCTGCCAGGTCTTATAGATTTCGTTGGTATCTCTAAACTCATGGATTTCTTTATTTGTTTGCCCAAAGGCACGGATAACACGCATACCTTGCAGTTGTTGGCGTGTCATATTGACAATTTTATCTGTAATTTGGCGAATTTTAGCGTAAAGCGGATTCACCAAGCGTGACATGGTATAGATAATACCCGTTAGGATGACAACCATGAGTAAGAACCACAGTGTAATACTTGGACTAATCAAAAATGCCATGATAATCGAGCCAAAAACAATAATCGGCGCGCGCAAAAAAAGACGAAGAAATTGATTGATACCGGTCTGAATTTGATAAGTATCACTTGTTAAACGAGTGACCAGACTAGATGTCGTCAAGTTATCTCGACTAGCTTTTGGCAAACGCATGATTTTTTGATATAAATCTTTAGTTAATTGACGTGTAAACCCTACCGCTGCTTTTGAGGAATAATATTGAGCAATAATCGCCACGACAACACCAAACGATGCTAGGACAACCAGTAAAAAGACCATGGTATAAAGATGCGCACTATCTTTTTTAGGGATTGTTTGGTCTACAATTGTTGCAACCAAAATTGGCACCAATAGTTCAAAACTAGCTTCTAATAATTTAAAAAGTGGCCCCAACAAGGATTCTTTGATATAACCCTTAAAATATTTCAATAAATCTTTCATGAAATCTCTTTTCTTATACAAAACTAGTTCTATTTTATCATAATCTAGCCTTCTCTGTGATTTGTTAGCGGATACAATTATTTTTATAGGAGAATTTTTGTTAAATGAATTCCAGATAAAAAGGAGAAGAACGATTTCGTTCTCTCCTACTAAATTTCTTTCAAATAAAATATTATTGATGACGATTTGCCCAAGCAACATCCAAATCTAACACTTCTTGCGTTGTGTATTGTTGGCGATAAGGATTGTAGACTTTGTTAGTTGTTGCAACATTGGTTGCTTGCACATTTGGTACATCGTATTGTGTCAAATTATATTGTTGAATCAAATTATTCAACTTAACATTATAGCTTGTATCCGTTGCATAGACACCTGTTAAAGCAGCAGTCGCATTCATATAGCTGGTCGTATTACTCTTCCAAGCATAAGTGTAGCGACTATGTTTTAAAATCGCCACATAGTCTTGTAAAGATTCAACATAACTTGGATAGGATCTAAATTCTGCATTGACATTATAAGTATTTCCTTGCCCATCATCTTCTAGTGTAGCCATTGTTGCTGATTGCCCAGCATACTGTCCTTTGATGCCAAATAAATTATGATGAGGAGCGGCTGATAAAGCAGAACGTCCAGAATGGCTTTCCAGAATGGCTTGTGCAATCATAACTGAAGCATACAAATCATTCTCTTGTCCTAATTGACGAGCCGTTTCACCAATTTGTGAAATGAACACCTCTGTTTGAGTTAACGGACGTTGATAAGCCTCATCATTGGCACTAGCTGGGTGAACTTGCTTGGACAAAACTGCACTAACCAATAAAGCGGCGACTGCCAAAGCTAGAACTGTTAAAATTCTTTTTTTCAATTTTTTCTTTCTCATAGCTTATTCTCCAGTATAATATATTTTGATTATAACATAAAATTCCCAGCCCTTAGTTACAATTTGGTGACAGATTCATTATAAAAAACCGAGAAAATGATTCTCAGTTTTTCTTCAACTCTAAATTTTTTCCAAAATCGCATCCCAAGCTGCATCTAAACCATCTTTATTGACAGATGAAAAAACAATAAAATCATCATCTTTATCAAAATCCAACTTTTTCTTAATGACTGATTCGTTCTTGTTCCATTTGCCGCGTGGAATTTTATCAGCTTTCGTGGCTACGACAATGACTGGTATTTCATAATATTTGAGAAATTCGTACATTTGTACATCGTCTGCACTTGGCTCATGCCGAAAATCCACTAGACTGACAACTGCTCTGAGATTTTCCCTGCTCGTAAGATATTCCTCGATCATCTTGCCCCACTTCGCTCGTTCTGTCTTAGAAACTTTAGCATAGCCATATCCTGGGACATCCACAAAACGAAGTTTGTCATCAATATTGAAGAAATTCAGCAATTGCGTTTTTCCTGGCTTGCCAGAAGTTCGAGCTAGATTTTTTCGATTTAACAATGTATTGATAAAGGAAGATTTACCAACATTTGATCGTCCAGCAAGGGCAATTTCAGGAATCTCATCTTGCGGATAATGAGATTTATTTGCTGCACTTAGCAAAATTTCTGCATTGTGTGTGTTAATTTCCATTGCACACCTCTTTATGCTGTTTCTAAAATCGGCTTATCCGTTCCGTCAACTGCTTCCTTGGTGATCCGTACCAGCTTCACATTTTCTTGACTTGGAACTTCAAACATGACATCCATCATAGTTTCCTCGATGATTGAACGTAATCCACGCGCACCTGTCTTGCGTTCAATGGCCTTGTTAGCAATTTCCTGAAGAGCATCATCATCAAACTCTAGTTTAACATCGTCATAAGAAAGGAGAGTCTGATATTGCTTCACTAAAGCATTCTTTGGTTCGCGCAGGATTCGCACCAAATCATCAACTGTCAAAGGCTCAAGCGCTGCAAACACAGGCAAACGACCAATCAATTCCGGAATCAAGCCAAATTTTTGAATATCTTCAGAGATGATTTCTTGCATATAAGAACCAGTTTCATCAATGGCTTTATTATTTTGACCAAAACCGATAATTTTTTCGCCTAGACGTTGTTTAACAATTTCTTCGATACCGTCGAAAGCTCCTCCAACGATAAAGAGGATATTTTTCGTATCTACTTGAATCATTTCTTGTTGAGGGTGCTTGCGGCCGCCTTGCGGAGGTACGCTGGCAACAGTTCCTTCAATGATTTTTAGAAGCGCTTGCTGAACGCCTTCACCAGACACATCGCGAGTAATAGAGACATTTTCGCTTTTCTTCGCAATTTTGTCAATCTCATCTACATAGATGATACCACGTTCAGCACGCTCAATATTGAAATCTGCTGCTTGCAAGAGTTTCAAGAGAATATTTTCAACATCTTCTCCGACATACCCAGCTTCTGTCAAAGCTGTCGCGTCTGCAATTGCAAAAGGAACATTCAGACTTTTCGCCAAGGTTTGAGCGAGAAAGGTCTTGCCAGAACCAGTTGGCCCAATCATGAGAATATTGGATTTCTGCAATTCGACATCTTCCTCATCTTCATGATTATCATGAAAATTGATGCGTTTATAGTGATTGTAAACAGCCACAGCCAAAGCACGCTTAGCACGGTCTTGCCCAATCACATAATGATTCAAAATATTGAGTAGTTCTTGTGGTTTTGGAACTTCTGACAAGTCCGCTAGTACTTCTTCTGCTAGTTCCTCTCTGATGATTTCTTGCGCTAATTCCACGCATTCATTACAAATAAAGGCATTATTTCCTGCGATAATTTTTTGGACTTCTTCTTGGCTTTTACCACAAAAAGAGCAATAAACCATCATTTCATTCGTACGATTTGTAGGCATTTTTCACTCCAATTCTATTCGTTGTTTATTCTATTTTCTCATTTAAATAAGGTCATATAAAAAGCATGAATACTATTCACTAAATTTGTAAAAGCATTCAGCCAAAAGAGCACTGACAATCCATACCGTTTTTTACGAAAAGCTTGCGTTGCCGCCATAACACAAACGACACATAAAAGAGCCGTAAAAAATCCGAAAATACTACGTTCCATTACGACTCCTTTCTCTGAAAGGTTGTGACAGTAAAGTCATACTCATTCTTTTCATCTTTGGCATGAAACTGATGAGACAGCTCCTGAAATTTCGTCATATCAAAATCTTTTGGGAAATAAGTATCACCTTGTAAACGAGCATGAATACGGGTAATAACTAATTCATCCATTAAAGGCTCAAATGCAGAAAAAATCTGACCACCGCCAATAATATAAAGAGTTTTTTTCTGAGTCTCATACCATTTCATAACAGAATCAACATCATGAAACACCAGAACTCGCTCATTATCTGCTTGATATGATTTGTCTCTCGTCAAAATAATTGTCGTGCGATTGGGCAATACTCTGCGGTTCATCCCATCAAATGTCACTCGCCCCATTAAAATAGCCTGTCCAGTTGTCATTTCTTTAAAATGCTTGAGATCAGCTGGTAAATGCCAGGGCAATGTGTTGTCTCGCCCAATCAAGCCATTCTCATCTTGCGCCCAAATAGCTACAATTTTCTTTGTCATTTCCTCATCCTTTGAATTGATATTTCTATTTTATCAAATTTCACAAAAAAAGGCTGACTTTAACTATCAAATCAACACTAATTTATATTGCACAAGAAATCCGTTCTTTTATGATGTCTTGTGAAAATAGTTAGATACAGCCCTTTATTTTTTAGATTTTGAAAATCTGAAAATCACTTCATTCTCAAATGGCTAAATCAAATTTCAACTGTGGCTTAACAGGGATATAATCAACTAATTCAAAATCTTCTGCTTTAATGTCAAAAAAGTTGGTTCCGTCTGGAACATTTAAAACCAAGCGTGGCGTACAGTTAGTTGGTTCACGTTGAAGTAATTCTTCAGCCTGTTCAAATTGATTATCATAAATGTGCAAATTATTGACAAAATAAAAGAATTTACCAACTTTCCAGCCAAAATGCTTGGCAATCATCATTTGCAATGCTACATACTGCATGGCATTGATGTGATGAGCTACCAGCATATCATTTGAGCGTTGTGTCAGAGTTGCATCCAGATAAATGTCACCGTCTACACGACGTACATCAAACATGGTCTGAAAGGCACACGGTAGTAGACCTTCTGTTTCTTCAAATGCTTCATAATCCCAAAGTGAGATAATATTTCGTCGATTCCAAGGATTGATTTCTAGCTGTTTCAAGATTTTATTGATAATATCATGTTTCTTAACAACAGCGCCATAGCGCAAGCCAATCGTGCGAGTATCTCCTACTTCCCAATCATTCCAATAATGAACATTGTACTTTTCTTCTAAAATATCTAAGCTATTGGATTGGTCTTGGTAAATCCAGAGCACCTCTTTGATAGCTGACTTGATAGCAATCGGCCGAAGCGTTGTAATAGGAAATTCTCCCTTGCTCAAGTCGTATTCAGCAAAAGAACCTGTAATATACTTAGAGTTAGCCACTTTCCCGTTTTTATAACGAGGGCGTGCATTTTCAGAAAAAACACCTTCAGTCAAGATTTTTCGAATATTTTCTTTAAAAATAGTATCTGCTTTTGTCATGATTTCCCTTTTCTAATATTGCTTTTTCTAGTATAACACAAAATAAAAATCTCCTACAAGTCAAAACCTCGCAGGAGAACATGCTTTAATATCGAATTTTTTGAGCTCCATAAATCGAATGCTGACGATGTAGAGAAAACGCCACCGCACACACTATGAAAAAATAGGGGAAATTAGTAAAGCCAAATACTTCACAGCCGATTAGAATAGGTCCTAAAAAAGTAGATGTTGCACTTCCAAAAACAGCAGCATAACCTAGTGCAGCAACCAAACCAACTGGAAGTCCAAATAAACCCGCTAGCAACACACCTAAGCTTGCACCAATTGCAAAAAGCGGTGTCACTTCTCCGCCTTGAAAGCCAGCAGCTAATGTCAAAACTGTCAGAAGTAATTTGAAGAGCCAATCATATACATAGACGGGCTGACCAGCAAAACTGGCTGCAATCAAATTTGTTCCAAGCCCTGAGTATCGTCCTTTATCCAACAGTAAAAAAACAATGCTCAAGACAACTCCCATCACCACAATCCGTTTGTAGGGATTTGGAAAAATAATTGCTGCTTTCTTTTTGCTCCATGAGAGAGCATAAGCAAATAAATTGCCGCAAAGTCCAAATAGAACTCCAAGAAACACTAATTTGATAAGAAGCGTCGGTGACAATACCAGATGCACAGAAATTGGTTGTACAAACTTTTCAAGCCCTAACGCATGCGATGTCCAAGAAGCAACAAAGGAAGCAATCATTGCAGGATACAGAGCCGTCAGTTGCATGGTTCCTACAACCAAGACTTCCATTGCAAACAAAATTGCCGCCAGCGGTGTTTGAAACAGTCCAGCAAAACCAGCAGCCATTCCTGCGACTAAAAAGATTTTTGAAGTGTTGGGGATAGAAAATTTCTTGCCAAACCGATGAGAAACTGTTGCTCCTAATTGTACTGCTACTCCTTCTCGACCAGCTGAGCCACCAAAAAGGTGCGTCATCCAAGTTGTCAATATAACCAAAGGAATTAAGCGCTTTGGGATATGTTCCTCTACACCATGTCCTACATCAAAAATCAAGGTCATCCCTTTGCTACTGCTTCCACCATACTTTTGATAAAGAAATACAATCCCTAATCCCGCAACAGCTAAAAAAGGAATCAAATAGAGTGGATACATAGAACGAATATCGCTTAAAAAGATAAGGGTTCGCCCAAATATCGCATCAATAATCCCAACTACTAGACCTATAAAAATGGATAACACTGTAATAGCCACTGTTCGCTTTCCAATATCAAGCCATTCTACGCTATCTACCTTTTTCATTTTATCGCCCTCATTATTAGACGTGTTGGTCTTGATAAGCACGAGAATGTTTCAAAATATCAGAAAAAGTCTGAATAATGCTTTCTTCGTACTGTTTTTCATGTACACTATTTGCAACTTTATCAAGAATTACTTGTTCACGCCGAGTATCTAATACAGCTTTTCCAGTCTGACGTTTGTAGAGAGCTACTTGGCTCACTAACGCCATTCTTTTTTCTAACAAGGTAATCAAGTCTACATCTATTTGATCAATTTCTTTTCTAATTTCTACTAAATCCATAATTTCCTCCTAATTGCTTTCTATCTTAACAAAATTTTTCACAATATGCTAGTAATCGTCAGGTTTTGAATCTCAAGTCCTAATTTTCTCAATTTTAGCAGAAAAATAACACTCAAATTGAGACAAGTTCAAATAACCTATTCTTTCAACTCTAAGCAGCTTCTACTTCTAACCTTCTACTTTGCTTCTACTCGCCCTAAAATCCGGCTTGACAAGTACTTTCCTTCTGTGGTAATTTTGAAAAATAAGGAGGAACGATGTTAGATTACTATTTGGAAGAAGCTATTTTAAACAAGGTAAAAGTGATACAAATTTTGCTGGAACTTCAAATTTTAGAGATTGAGTAGATAACACAAATTACCAGTTTTAGTGAGAAAAACATTTATCAATACTTGGCAGAGCTGAAGGAAAAATTTCAAGATTTGTTCTATTTGCGAGTCATGAAACGCACGGTTCATTTGGATATTTATACAAAGCTCAATCCGCTAGTCTGTTTTCATCGGATTTATCAAGGTTCTACTTTTCTTCGTCTTTTGTGCTATTTCTTGCGGGAAGAAAAAGAAAGTTTTGCCTGTTTTATCCAAAAAGAATATCTCTCACGTTTCAATATAACCACAGAGGTCTGCGCGACCCGCTTTATCGGATTTTAAAGGTGTTTGTGAGAGAATGGATGCAAGAGATGGGCTTAACAGGCGAGATTTACAAGTACCACATTTATCATGTGAGCATTCAGTTGCGAGAGCTGATTTATTCCCGCATGGCTCCTATTCCGCTTTACATTTTTGCGAGTAACAATGCGGATTTGACAACTTTAAAGAATGCCTTCTCCATGAATATTCCACCTACTATTGCACGAATATCTGGTGTTGACTTTTTGAATACCTCCTTGAATTTGCAGACGCACGAGGAAACAAGCATTATCGTAGCCGACCAGCACCTTTCGACTTATCTCGAAGCCTTATTTCCAGAGGTAGAACACATTCTCATCAACTTTTCTATGAACTTTTATGACATTCATTACCAGCATATCTATGAAGCTATTTATAAGCTGATAGAGCAGCGGTATCGGGAGTATGTCAAGGGCTTGGAGAAGTTGATGTAGAACAAATCAAAATCGTTAAAATCCGGAAAATGGTTATCTGTACAGTGCCTGAAAGTCAAAAAATACTTTTCTTCAGTTAAAAGCAATAAAGCCTGAAAAAGTTCCTTTAGGTAACAATTTTCAGGCTATTTCTTATCTAAAAATCTCAATTAACAGCCTTCTCAGGAAATTCAAAATAAAATTTTATTATTGTTTTGAGACAGATTTCTGCTCATTAGACAAAGTTGTCTTTTCAGCCGTTGATTTTGATTCATTTTTAGCCTCTTTCAAGTCTGACGGAGTCTGTTCTTTCTCAGAATTGTTTACCTTATTGGCTTCTTCATCTGATCCTTTCCTCGAATCCGGCTGCGCTTTTTCTTCTTTTTTAGTTTCAGAACCCTTGTCTGTTGAGTCAGCAGTTTGTTCCTCTACTGGAGACGATTTAGCTTCATTGGTATCTACGCTCTTTGCAGTACCTTCTTTTTTAGAAACCTCTTTTTCTTCTTTCTTTTCCTCGATCAATGGATTGTTTTCGATGCTTCCTCCCTTAACGGCTGGGAAATACTGAGCCAATGCTTTTGGAATTCGATTTTCATTTAACTCCAGTTCTGACTTTGGAATAAAATTATGACTAAGATCAATATAGGTAATGGTATTGTTAGGGGTACTAATCGCCACGCTTGTGATCTTATTCTTAGATACATCTAAATTTTCAAGTGCTTTAAATTGATTCACACCTTCCAAATTCTTCAAGGCATTGCCGCTTAAACTCAATTCCTTCAAAGATGATTGAGTTCCAGAGATATTTAAGCTCTGAATTTGATTTTGAGCTGCTGTAAAGCTGGTCAGATTCTTTGCTGCTTCAATCCCTGCCAACGAAGTCAGGCGATTACCACTCATTGTAATACTTGTCAAAGCAGGATTGTTTTTCAAGAAATTCAAATTTTGAATATATGACTCATTCACTGTCAATTCTGCAAGCGCTGAGGTTTTCAAACTATTGATATCCAAGTTAGGATTATTTGACAAGAACAGACGTGTTAGGTGCGCTTTTTGAGCCAATGCTGATACATCTTGGAGCTGATTGTGCTCCAGACTAACCGCCTGTAAATTTGAAAGATTTGACAGAGCTGAAATATCTGAAATTTCATTATAGTCCAAATTTAAGGATTCTAAATTCTTCAACTGAGCCAGCGGACGAATGTCACGAATATTATTACCAGCTGCCGCTACCGTTTTCAGATTTGGATAGTTCTTTAAGAAAGATAAATCTGAAACGCCATTTTGTGAAATATCCAAACCCTCCAGAGTTGGAAACTCTTTCAAAAAGTCATAATTTGTAATCTCTGTCTTAGTCATCCAAAGCTGTTTCAAATGCTTAAACTGTAACACCGGACGGATATCTTTAATTTTGGTAAAACCAATTCCTAGCACTTCAATATTTGGCATCAAGTTAAGACCTTTACGCTCCAGCGGATCTTTTCTTTGCCCAATATTTAGGTATTTCACCGTTGCCAACCAGGCTTTCATCTTTTCCAAGTCTGTTTCATTTGACGGAAATTCTGTATTCGCAGTTGCATGTAAAATATCTTCGATAATCTCATCATCAAATCCTAAGGCTTTCAATGTTGCCATGCCTACCTTATCATGAGCATGCGGATCACCTTGTGGATCGAATGGTTTGGTCGTATCAATGTCGCTAATTAAAGTTGAATGTTTGTGATCGCCGTGTGGATAAACAAAAGCCTTCCCTTTTTCAGTGTCAATCACTTGGATCAAACTTTCATCAATTTCTTAGCGATTTCTTTATTTTCTTTTGAAGAATCTTGTGCTGGCGTGGACGGTGTTTGATCTTTTCGACCATAGTAAGCGTCCTCAACAGCCTTTTATACTCTGCTGGGATTAAATATTCCCATTTGGACTGAATGAGTTGTTCATAAGGGATAACGTGCGTATGACCGTTATGGTTCACTAATAAGCTATAGGATTTCTTTTCTTTAATCCCTGTTCCATCAAATAAAAATCCATCACTTGTCGGATAATCTATACCAGCAAACTGACGTTTGTTTGAACCCAGATGCTGTGGATTTGCAGGTGGGTTTGTGTAATTTGGCTGCGCATGCGGAAGAGATTGCTCACCTGAAGCATTGCCAGACGGTACCGTTTGAGGCTGATAGGCTTGACTGCCATTACCTCTTAATGAATGTTTCCAGATATAGTGATAGTGATCACCGTGTCGAACAACATAGCCATTTTCATCTTCTGAAACAATATCTTTTGGATTAAACACATAGCCATCATCAACGTCACTCGCTTGACCGAGATTCTGCGCAGCGGCGGTTGACGGAGCTTGACCTTTTTTCAGAATCAAGTAAGCCCATTTGCTGTTTTTTAAATCGGAATAAAAAATAAAGTGTGTGTGACCATCATGGTCTAAAATCAAACCGTCACTTGTTCTAGCCTTAATCTGTGATTCACTTGTGAATAGAAAACTATCATCTGTCGGCTTATCTACACCTGGTACTTGACCTTTTTTAGCGTTAGAATGTTTCTTTTTCACTCCTTGTTTCGCCGTCACCTTATCCCTGCTTTTTGACGACGAGTTAGAATAGCAAGCAGTCAGTAAAAGATTGCAAGATAAAGCAATTCCTGCCAATGCCCAAAGCTTCTTATATTTCATATAGCTCTCCTTTTGTTTAACCGGTTAATATTTAACTAGTTAAACATAACGCAGAAAACACATCTTGACAAGAAAAAATAAGTCAAATAGAGAATTTTTAGCAAAATACAGAAAAAAACAGACAACATCTGTTTTTTTGTAAACTTTAAGAGGGCTGTTTTCGTTTCTGACGTCTTGAAAAAGACATCACTCCATAAAAACTATAACCGGCAAGCAAATAGCCGATAAAGATTTTGAGTGACCATTGCAACACATACTGCCAACCGTACTTTGGAATATTTAAGAAAAAATAAGCAAAAGGACTATCTTTTGCGCCTGGAATAGGCCATTTGATGACTAAACCATTAAACAAGGCAAAAGCCAAATAAATCAAAGGCACACTTGTCCAAACAATCGGGTCAAACCAACGATATTGTGAGCGTTTATCAAACAACAAGGTATCCGCTAAAAACCATAGTGGTACAATGTAATGACAGAGGAAATTTTCCAGTCGATAAAAATCAGTCGCAATAGGTGCCAACAGAAAATGATAAATGACGCATGTAATCATGATACACATGGTCACTCCGCCTTTTAACCGAAACAGCGACTGCGTTTGCCAGCGATGTTCAGAACGCGCCATTAGATAGAGCAAATAGGCCGTAAAAGCTGTGACAATCATGTTAGATAAAACTGTGTAGTACATCAGCATTCCTAAGCCACCATGCTTTATGATTTCAAGGTAGACTCCTGTAAATCCTAACATAAACAATACCATGCGGCTATAAAAAATCACATTTCGCTTCATCATCAACCTCAGATTTTCTTGACAAACTCTGATTTGAGCTTCATCGCACCAAAACCATCAATCTTGCAGTCAATATTGTGGTCTCCTTCTACAATCCGAATATTTTTCACACGCGTCCCTTGTTTCAAATCCTTTGGAGCACCTTTGACCTTTAAATCTTTGATGAGAGTGACGGTATCTCCGCCCGCAAGCTTATTCCCATTTGCATCAATTGCTCTGATACGCTCTTCTTCAACGACTTCTGTCGGATTCCATTCGTAGGCACATTCAGGGCAAACTAACAGCAAACCGTCTTCGTAAACATATTCTGAGTTGCATTGTGGACAATTTGGTAATTGATTCATACTTCTCCTTCACTAATCTCTAGACATCACACCTAGAATTTATCATGCTTTTCTATTTTACTATAAATTAAAAAATTTGACAAATGAGATAAAATGACTAATTTTTAAAAGACTTTTTAGCTCAATACTTAATGAAAATTACAAGATTTAACGACCTTCACTTCTATCTGCTAGTACCTTGAGCAATCAACTGCCATGTTGTTGATTTATTGCGCCATACACTTTGAAGTTGGAGATTTTTACAAAGATAAAGAATCATTTGATTTTCTATTATAAATTTTTTTGATGTCATAAAATGCTTCAATCATTGCAAACCATCTATGTCATTTGCCTAGTTTCTGAGTGCGTTTATAAGACGCAGCAACGGCTTTGATAATGTTTCCTCTGAAAGCATCTGCTTCAAGACTCGCCACTCCTGCAATCGTTGAGCCTGCTGGGCTGCAAACCTGATCTTTGAGAACAGCAGGGTGTTGACCACTTTCTTTGGCTAATGCTGCTGCTCCTAAAAGGGTTTGATTTGCTAATTGCAGAGCTAAGTCTCGTGGTAAGCCAGTTTGTACTCCTGCGTCAGCTAATGCTTCCAAAAAGAGATAAACAAACGCAGGACCACATCCAGCCACAGCAGTTGCCGCATCTAACTGCTGCTCCTTTAAATGAACCAGCAAACCGGCAGAATCCAATAGTTCACACAACAAGTCTTCATCCTGCTCTGTTGCTTTATCTGATAAAACATAGCTGATAACACCGTCACCAACTGTAACAGGTGTATTGGGCATTATCCGGATCAACCGATGTTGTGTAGGAACAAAAGCTTCTAACTGCTGCAAGGTCAAGCCAGCAGCCATAGAAATGAATAAAACAGAGCTGCGCTTTTCTAAAATAGCATGGTATTCTTGCAACAAATCCGCAAATTGAGTGGGTTTCACACCCAAGAAAATCACATTTGCTTGCTCAAAGACGACTTCATTCGTGACAGGTTCGCCCCCCACTTCATGCGCAATCTGCTTTGCTTTTTCTGGGCTTCGATTTGCGAGCAGGATTTGATGATTTTTTTGCCCAGCCACTACACGTGCTAAACTGCCACCCATATTTCCTAAGCCAATAAATCCAATTTTCATGTTTTTACTCCCTAATCTGTCCTGAACCTTGCACAACATATTTATAACTCGTTAATTCTTTTAAGCCCATCGGACCGCGTGCGTGTAATTTCTGAGTAGAAATCCCCATTTCACAGCCTAAACCAAATTCTCCACCGTCTGTGAAACGTGTGGAAGCATTGACATAGACTGCTGCACTATCAACCTGCTCTGTAAAAATCGCTGCGCTGGTGGCATTGCTAGTAATAATGGCGTCTGAATGATGTGTGCTATGTTGCTCAATATGTGTGATAGCTTCTTCCAAAGAATCCACTACCTTTACAGCCATGATGTAATCTGAAAATTCGCTATCAAAGTCTCTAGGCTCTGCTATTTCCCCTGAGATGAAAGAGTGAGCTGTTTCATCCAATCGAAGTTGAACAGGTACTACCCCACGCGCTTTACGAACAGTTACTAAGCGTTCTTCTAATGTTGGGAGAAACTGAGAAACAATTTCTTTATGAACCAGACAAACTTCCATTGCATTGCAGACCGAAGGACGACTGGTTTTAGCGTTGTCAATGATATCTAGTGCCATTTCTTGATTGGCGTCCTTATCAACATAGATATGAACAATCCCCGTACCAGTCTCAATAACAGGAACGGTCGCATTTTCAACGACCGCTTGAATCAGCCCCGCGCCCCCACGAGGAATTAGCAAATCCAAATAGCCTTTTGCTTTCATCAAGATTTGAGCACTTTCACGACTAGTATCTGACACCAACTGCAAACAATCATCTGAAATCGCGGTCTGACGAAGTGCCGCCTTTAGCGCGGAAACAATGGCAGCTGCTGTTTTATGCGCTTCTTTTCCGCTGCGAAGAACAACTGCATTTCCACTCTTAATGGCTAAAGCAGCTGCATCAGATGTCACATTTGGACGACTTTCATAGATAATTCCAATCACCCCAAGAGCTACCCGCTTCTTAATGATTTCTAGTCCATTTTCCAAATGAGAGACTTCTAAGATGTCTCCAACGGGATCTGGCAACGCAATCACTTGACAAATGCCAGCTGCCATGTCTTTGATGCGATTGGCATCTAAATACAGACGATCCAACATGACATCTGAAATATGATCTTTTGCCGCTGTCATATCTTCTGCATTGGCTGTCAAAATTGCGTCCGTAGCTGCTTCTAAATAATCAGCCATCAAAGATAGAGCTTTATTTTTCTCAGCTGTTGAAGCTGTGTTAATTGATTTTTTTGCTTGCTTGATTTTCTCTAGTAAGCCTTGTGTACTATTCATATCCTACTTCCTCTTAAAATTCTGACAATAATAATTCCAATTCAGGCGTTAGTGAAATCCAATGGTCTCGGTGAATTACCACTCCCTTTGGTTTATTGGCTTTCAGCATATCTTGCAAAGCTGACTGCCCAAAACGAACACGTCCTTTTCCTAAAATGCGCTCTGTGTCCTTTTCATAGACGGTCACAATATCATCATAAGAAAAGTGTCCTGACATTTTTGAAATTCCTGAAACAAGTAAGCTCTTGCCTTGCTCACTCAATGCTGTGCTTGCTCCTCTATCCACCCAGATAGAACCTTGACTGGTAGCGTAAAAAGCCAACCATTGTTTTTGCGTTTTCATATTTTTGGCTGAAGCAGTAAAAAATGTGCCATTTCCCTGATTTTCTGCGGCTTCGATGAGGGGTTGCTCTTTCAAAGAAGAGCAAATGTAAACAGGAACCCCTGCCATAGTGGCAATCGTTGCTGCTTTTAGCTTGGTCAGCATGCCACCTGTTCCATTAGAAGAGCCTGCTCCACCTGCCATTTCAAGCAAATCTGTCGTAATCTCCTCTACCAAATCAAGGCGCTTGGCATCAGGATGATTGACTGGATTTGCCGTATAGAGCCCGTCAACATCCGTTAATAAAATTAACAAATCTGCTTGCACCATAGACGCAACCTGAGCGCTCAACGTATCATTGTCACCGACTTTCAACTCAGCAATGGAAACCGTATCATTTTCATTGATAATCGGAATGGCTCCTCGGTTGAGCAAGACAGAAATCGCCTGATGTGCATTTTTATAGCGCCGTTTATCCGCAAAATCATCTTGTGTTAATAAAATTTGAGCCGAGACAATCTTTTTCAATAGCAGATTCGTCGTGTATTCTTCTAACAGCAAGCCCTGACCTACCGCTGCGGACGCTTGCTTGTCTGCAATTTTTGTCGGGCGTTTCTTAAAGCCCAAAGATGAGAAACCCGCTGCTATTGCTCCTGATGAGACTAAAATCACCTCGTGCCCTGCTTCATGTAGCATGGATAACTGCTGGGTAATCACTCTCACTTTCGCTCTCGATAAACTTCCATCCTCATTTGTTAAAGAACTGGTACCGACTTTACATACAATTCGTTTATATTTCATAACCCTCTCCAAAGCTGATATATTGCATTATTATATCAAAATTTCGAGCAAAATAAAAAAGAAATGAAGCAGAAAGAGATATTCTCTCACTCCATTCCTTTTCTCAATTTCTCTAGTGTTTCTTGGAAAATAGCTGGCGCTTCTGTTGTAAATTCCATGACTTCTCCTGTCTTAGGATGAGTAAATCCAAGCGTTCTGGCATGCAAAAATTGCCCATTCCCCTTCAAGGTTTTTCGTGGCCCATACACGCCATCCCCCGCTACTGGATGACCAATATAAGCCATGTGCACACGAATTTGGTGTGTACGACCTGTTTCCAGTTGCAACTCCACCAGCGTATAATTGCCAAAACGTTCTAAAACATGGAAACGTGTAACAGCTGGCTTTCCTTTTGCCGTTACAGCTTGTTTTTTTCTATCTTTTTCACTGCGTCCAATCGGTGCTTCAATAACGCCTCTGTCATTCGGCAGATTACCATGCACAATAGCCCAATACTTCCGCAGGGATTTTTTATCTTTTAACTCCTCAGCGAGCTTGATATGCGCATCATCGTTTTTGGCAATCATCAGCAATCCTGATGTATCCTTATCAATCCGATGGACAATTCCAGGGCGCAAAACACCATTGATACCGGACAAATCCTTGATATGGTACATCAGCGCATTGACCAGTGTTCCACTCGTATGCCCTGCACTTGGATGCACCACCATACCTTGAGCCTTGTTCACCACTGCGACATCTTCATCCTGATAAACAATATCTAGCGGCAGATTTTCTGCAACATATTCTAGTGCTTCTGGTTCGGGCAATTCATAAGTAATCACGTCGCCTGCCTTGACAGCATACTTGGCTTTCTTCACTTGTCCGTTGACTAAGATTTGTCCATTTTTGATTTGTTCATTGGCAAGGCTGCGGGATAATGGTGTCAAATCAGCAACCGCCTTGTCCAACCGTACACCGCCAATCTCTACTTTAACTTGCATTGTCCTCTTCCTTTAACATCATCACTATCAGCACAAGCACGCCAATCGTTAGATAACTATCCGCAACATTAAAAATTGCAAAATTGATAAAATCGAGCTGAAACATATCCACGACAAAACCTTGGCGCATGCGGTCAATAAAATTACCAATTCCCCCTGCAATAATCAAGCTCAAACCAGACAGCAGCCAGACAGAACCTTTGATGTGCTTGCTCAAATACCAAATAGCAGCTCCAATCACCACTAAAGTAATCACCGCAAACAACCATTGCTGGTTTTCCAGAATTGAAAATGCCGCTCCTGTATTTCGCAAATAAGTCAAACTCAAAATCTTTGGAATGAAAGGCTTTACTTCGCCCAATTGAATGTTTTTAACAATTTCAAATTTGACCCATTGATCCAGCGCAATCAAAGCCACAATCACAATCGGCACGGTCACTTTTCGTTTCATTTTTTACCTCTTTTTGCAAAATATTCTTCCATCACAGCAACAAAAGCAGCGCCGACTGGAGACAATTCCACATCTTCGCGTTTGACATAAACCATGCGGTTTTCCAAATTGTCTTTTAACCGAATCACCGTAATGCCGTTTACGCTATTACTATCCAAAAATCCAGAGCCTGTCGCATAAGCGTCTGTCCGCTCTAAAATACCATTTAAAGTGGCACGGTCCGTCACATTAAACATCTGCGAACTAGCGCTGGTGTCCACGAAATTCTCTGAATAATAGAGATACTCGTCTTTTTCCTGTGTAAAACGAACCGTCGGCAAATCTACCAAATCGTCCATGACCAACTCATCTTTCTCTGCTAAAGGATGGTCTGCTCGCAGATAAATGTGTGTCTGAAAAGGAATCAAATCTACCACTTCCAGCCCCAATTTATCCATCCGCTGCATCATTCCCTTGGTATTTTGATTGTTCAGATAGATAATGCCAATCTCGCTGTGTCCTTGTGCTACTTCGTTTAAAATCTGCACCGTTGTGGATTCAAAAATTCGGAAATTCTTATCTTTTGGATAGCGTTTGGCAAATTCTGTTATCAGAGGCGGCAAGAAATCATAGTGCTGGCTGGCAATGGAAAATTCTGCTTTTTCTTCCTCTGGATTGGCATACTGATTTTGAAAGATATCAAATCCTTTAACCAATTCTTGAGCTTTTTCGTAAAATTCCATCCCTCGACGTGTCAGAAATGTACCGCTACTCGTTCTGCGAAATACTTTAAAACCCAGTTCTTTTTCTAATTCTCGAACCGCAATGGATAAACTAGGCTGGCTGACATACATTTTCTCAGCGGCTTCACGAAAGGTGCCACTATTGGCAATGGCTACAACATAGCGCAGTTGTTGAATATTCATCCTTTTATCCTCTTTCAAGTGTTTTATCATTATACCATAAATCAAGGCATAACTAAACCGTCATACACCCATGAAATCCAGTCGTCGCTTCTTTCATATCTTCCTAATAAAGCAGATAAAACAAGTTGTTTTTGGCTGCTACAAGCGACATTCAAGTTCTTTCATTCATGTAGTGGCTTATCTCATCAGCCGTCAATTTTCGCACTTCTGTATTGGGATACTCTTTGTATTCATGAACAGTAAAAACAGGTGCCAGCAATGGGCATGTTTTATCCTTATTCTTTTTTAAAAATACTTGTAAATCTTCTTTTGCTGCAAATATTTTATAAGACAGCCTTCCCTTGCTATTTTTTATTTCATAAATACCGCATGGCTTTTTCATCGTATAATCAGCAGTTCGCAAGTATAGCTTTGCTATTTCTAATGATTTAAACGGAAAATGCCACCTTTGCAATCCTCTCTTTGGGTCTTTTTCAATGCAGATACACCGCCCACATGTTCCGCAAATATACTGCCTGTGGTGTTGCAAACAATCCAAAGGATTCAGTAAAGGCGTTCTTCTACTTTCCCTAGAATAACATTCTTGACACATGTTTCCCTCCTGTTACTGACCGACATAGACGGCTTCTATCATGGTGAACATCCAAGTTTGACACAAACCATTCACATCATACCCCCTCATTATATCATAAAGAAAGAGCGAGAACTTTGACAAAGAGGTCTATTCAAGATATAATGTAAAAAAATAAACTGAGGACAAGGACATGGCAAATTCAAAGCTTATTACGCGGCTGAAACGCTCCGAAGGACAATTACGTGGCATTCAAAAAATGATAGAAGATGAGCGCGACTGTGCGGACATTATCACCCAATTAACCGCTGTTCGCTCTAGTGTCGAGCGGGTCATTGAGTTGATGATTACTGAAAATCTCACTGAATGTCTCAATCACCCTTTGGACGACCCCAAAGCACAAAAAGAGCGACTGGAAAAAGCCGTCCAATACCTTATCAAACGAAAATAACCTCAGCAGGCGACGAAAACTGCTGAGGTTTGTTTATTTACGGTACACAATATAAGGGATGATTCTAACTATCACTTTTTTAGAAAAATAGAACTGCACAATGGGCAAAAGTAGTTCTTAAAGGAGTGTGTCCGCCCGGCGGACGAAATGAACTACTTTCAGGGCAAGCCGTCAGCCCGGCGGACAGAGTGAACTTGTTTCTAGGCAAGCCGTCAGCCCGGCGGACAGAGTGAACCTATTTCTAGGCAAGCAGTCAGCTCGGCGGACAGAGCAAACTTGTTTCTAGGCAAGCCGTCAGCCCGGCGGATAAAGCGAACTTATTTCTAGGCAAGCCGTCCGCTCGGCGGATGAAGTGAACTTGTTTCTGGGCAAGCCGTCAGTCCGGCGGACAGAGCAAACCTGTTTCTAGGCTAGCTGTCAGCCCGACGGATGAAGTGAACTGCTTTTAGGGCAGGCTTATCTACCCGATCGACGGAATGGACTGCTTTTGGGACAGACTAGCGACCCAGTCGACGGAGTGAACTGCTTTTGGGACAGACTAGCGACCCAGTCGACGGAGTGAACTACTTTTAGGACAAGCGGTCGAACCCGGTCAACGAGGTGAACTGCTTTTAGGACAGACTAGTGACCCGATCGACGGAATGGACTGCTTTTGGGGGCAGGTTGCCAACCATTGAAAGAAAAGTCCTCCTCAATATGGTATAATAAGAGTAATAAAACAAATCAAAGGAGGCAAGTAAAATGGACTTATACGCAAAAGTAGAAGAAACCTTGAACAAGTTAAACATTCCATTTGAAATCGTGGAACACGAACCGGCACTTACGACCGAGCAGGCAGACAGCTTTATCGAAGGCATTGAAGGCGTCCGCACCAAAACGATGTTTCTCACTAACAAGAAGAAAACCGCCTACTACTTGCTCATCATGGATGACAAAAAGCGCTTGGACATGGACTTATTTAAAGAACTGGTAAAAGCTAATAGAATCCGCATGGCATCCGCTGACAGTCTATTTGAAAAAATGATGTTGCCAGCAGGTGTTGTTTCTCCATTTGGATTGTTAAACAATGCCGATAAAGGCATTCAAGTTTATTTTGACAAAGAAATCATGTCGGAAAAACGAATGAGTTTTCACCCCAATACCAATGAAAAAACACTCTTTTTAGACACAACGGACTTACTCAAATTCCTAGAAGCTATTGGTTATGAGCCACATATTATTGAGTTATAGGTTGGACAAAAACTCAATTTCTAGTCAAAATGAAGCAATGAACAAGAAAAAGCTTAAAATCAACGTTTTTGATAACTTGATTTTAAGCTTTTTACTATTTTTGAAAGGTTTTTATTCAGTTTCTTTTCTCTTTCCTTATTCCACCTCGCCATGCCAGAAATTCATGCCCCCAGCTACATTGGTTACATCAAATCCTTGCGCACTTAAAAACTGACACGCAGCCGCAGAACGTGCGCCAGATTGACAGATGACATAGTATTTCTCCTGCTGGCTCAGTTGTTTGTAGCCCGTCTCAAAAGTGCTTAATGGCAGATTTTTTGCCGTCGGCACGTGTCCCATTTGAAACTCATAATCTTCTCGCACATCAAGAATGGATAAGATTTCTGTCTGATATTTTTTATAAAATTCAGGCATGCTGATGCTAGTTTCCATATTCTACTCCCTCTGGTTTTACCATTTTGTACAAGGCAAAGGCGCCGTCTAGATTTTGAACAGAAAATCCTGCTTGTTTGAGAATGCGCTCGGCAATATAGCTACGAAGTCCACTATGACAGCTCACGATATAATCCTGCGACTTGTCTAACTCTCCTAAACGCTCACGCAATTCATTTAAAGGAATGTGAACCGTATCCACTTTCAAACGACCTTGTTGAAGCTCACTGGCCGTCCGCACATCTAGGAACTTCTTACCAGCAGCTAGTTCATCTTCCAATTCATACCACTGGATATTGTCGCTCAAACCTTCTACCAAGTTTAAGGCTGCATATCCCAGCATATTGACCGGATCTTTAGCAGAGCCAAACGGTGGCGCATAGGTAAATTCCAACTCTGGCAAATCAAAAATGGTTAGATTGCCTTTGATAGCCGTTGCCAAAATATCAATCCGTTTATCAACGCCTTTTTTCCCAACACCTTGTGCACCGTAAATTTTGCCACTTGTTGGCTCAAAGAGGAGTTTCAAGGTCACATCAGTCGCACCCGGATAGTAGCCAGCATGATCCTTACCACTGACATGAATGACTTGATAAGGCAGGCCATTCATACGAAGAATACGCTCACTCAACCCTGTCGAAGCTGCCGTCATGTCAAATGCCCGAACGATAGCTGTACCAATGCTACCTTTATTCTTGCGAGCTACCCCAGCAATCACGTCCGCCACTTGGCGACCTTGACGATTGGCAGGCGAAGCCAATGAAATCAGTGCATCTTCTCCTGTAATTTCTTGCTTGACAACAATCGCATCGCCGACTGCATAAATATCAGGTTGACTGGTTTCATAACGCTCATTGACTAAGATACCGCCACGCAATCCCAGCTCAATACCTGCTACCTGTGCTAAAGCATTCTCTGGTTGCACCCCGACAGATAAAATGGTCACATCAGAAACAATTTTTTGCTCATTCTCCAGTACAATGACCTTTCCCTTGTCCTCAAACCGCATAGCAGACTGAGAAGTAACTACTTGAATGCCGTTTTTCAACAATTCAGCCTGAACAAAAGCAGCCATTTCTTCATCAAGCGGTGGCAAAACATGCGGTGCTTTCTCAACAATTGTCACATTCAAACCACGCTTACGAAGATTTTCTGCCATTTCAAGCCCAATGAATCCAGCACCAATCACCACAGCTTCTTTTGGTTCTTTCTCCAAAGCCAACATAATCTCATCTAGGTCAGGAACATTGCGCAAAGTATAGGTGTTTTCGGCTGTTTCCAAACCGTCAATCGGAGGCACAAAAGGCTTTGCTCCCGGAGACAAAATCAGCCTGTCGTAACTCTCTGTAAACTCTTTTCCGTCATGCCGAACCGTCACTGTATGTTGATCTGGTGAGATAGCCGTCACTTCATGAAAAGGACGAACATCTAGATGAAAGCGTGCCTTTAAACTCTCAGGCGTTTGCACTAACAAGTCTTCCCGCTCAGCAATTTCTCCAGAAACATAGTAAGGCAGACCACAGTTCGCAAAGGAAACGAATGGTCCCTTTTCAAAAATAATAATCTCAGCGTCTTCTTTTAGCCGTCTTAAACGCGTCGCTGCAGACATTCCACCTGCAACCCCACCAACAATGATAATTTTCATTCAACTTCCTCCTTTATCACTTTTAAACAACTTTTCCGGTCCAAGCACTCATACCGCCTTGAACATTGACAACATCGTAGCCTTTTTTCTTTAGCTTTTTGGCTGCCATTTTGCTCCGCACACCGGAATGGCAAATGACATACAGTGTTTCATTTGTTACTGGCGTGTATCTTGCGATTTCATTGAGTGGGACATTCTTTGCGCCTTTGATATGACCACGCCGATATTCAGACGGTGTTCGTACATCTAGCAGTTGAATCTTCTCTTTTAATTTTTGTTCCAATTCACTTGTAGAAATACTATCTATTTTCGTAAATAAGTGAAACATAAGCACCTCCATTTATACCCTTATGGGGTATATTAAACCATGAAGCTTTTCTTTTGTCAAGAATCTTGTTTCAATATTTTTATAAAAAAAGAAGCCCCACAAATCAACCACATTAGGTTGCTTGTGAAGCTTATCCTTTCTATCGAATGATTCAACCTTTAGATCACTTTTATATGTTTACAAAAGATTCATCAATCTTCTTTTTTTCGACGACCAATATAACCGAAAGCTGATAAAAGTAAACTTACGCCCGTCAGCGTTGCAAGCGTTGGATCAACTTGAGAATCACCTGTGCTTGGCAAGATTTCTGTTTTCGTTGGAGTTGCTTTTGTAAGAGTCGTTGGTACAACTGTCGGAGTAGTTGGCTTGTCCGGCGTTGACGGAACTACTGGAGGAGTTGGTTTATCTGGAGTTACTGGGATCGCAGTATAATAAACATCCTTAACCATATCCTCTTGAGTGACTGTTTCTGCCGAAACAGTTGCCACATCTACTGTGTAGCCTGGAATGACTGGAGATGGAACAGCGTCATAGGTTGCCTTGTCAGCTAACCAATCCGTAGTCTTCACAACATCTCCCGTTACCTTATCTTTCGTCACCGTCCGTGTCCAAGTTGCTGTTTGCACATTATCGGCTGGCGTCTGGCTACCTGCTCCATGATAACGAACCGTCAAGCTCACTTTCTTGCTTTCTTGACTTTCTGCTGTGCCATGTTTCAAGTGAACCGTCACGTTTTGATCATGACTGCTATCAAGGTCGAACTTAGCTGGTAATTCGTCTTTAGAAACCAATTCATAGCCTTTATCTGTGTACCCTTTGACAACTTGATCATACTTCGTTTTAGTAGCTGCTGGAAGAGCTGAATCTGACTCTCCCGTCGTCAACTCTACTTGGTTTTCCAGAGTGGTGCCTGTCGTATCATCAATAACTGTATAAGTGACTTTTTGATTCCCAAACACTTCCTTATAAACGTACGTCACTTCCGTCGTCCCTTTGACAACCTGGCCTTTCTCCTGACCTTTGGTCTTCTCGGAAACCCGTTCATAGGTCTTCCCGTCTGGCGTCACAATCGTTGCTAACGCATGGGGCGTCGTATCATAAGGCGTATTGGTGGAGGCTCCTTCAACGACTTTCACATCCGCTTGGAGCTGGTGACCGGACTCATCTTGGTAATGAACCGTCACATTCCCAAACACTTCCTTATAAACGTACGTCACTTCCGTCGTCCCTTTGACAACCTGGCCTTTCTCCTGACCTTTGGTCTTCTCGGAAACCCGTTCATAGGTCTTCCCGTCTGGCGTCACAATCGTTGCTAACGCATGGGGCGTCGTATCATAAGGCGTATTGGTGGAGGCTCCTTCAACGACTTTCACATCCGCTTGGAGCTGGTGACCGGACTCATCTTGGTAATGAACCGTCACATTCCCAAACACTTCCTTATAAACGTACGTCACTTCCGTCGTCCCTTCAACGACTTTCCCTTTTTCATTCTCTGGCAACTGGTCTAGAAGTAGTTCATAAGTTTTACCTTCTGGAGTTATTATCGTCGTTTTGCGATGTTCTTCCGTATTGTAATCGGTATTAATAGAAGCATTAGAAGTATCTTCAACACTCTCTTTAATCGTTTCGCCAGCTTGATTTCTATAATTTACGATAACATTTCCAGTCACTTCAACGTAAGAATTATATACATTGGTTATTCCTAATTTAACTGTACCTGTTATATTATCAGATGACGATACATATTTATAAACTTTACCATTGAATGTTATTCGGTCTTCATGCGTTCCTGTATAACTTTCACCTATAAGTGTGCCTTTAGGTTTGACAGTTTGTGTTTCTGTCAACTTAGTAGTTGTACCTTGAATATAATTGTCAAGTAATACAGTCCCTGCTTTATTATAGCTAAAGAATTTATAACTTAAATTAGGCTTAGTTAAAACGAAAGGTGAAGGCAATTTACTTGTAATTGCTAACCAGTACCCGCTATCAAACTCTGAATCCCTACGCATGGTAAACGAGATAACATCGCCATTATCTATTACACCAGCGATACTAGTCTTATAAAAATCCGGATGGTTATATCTATCTGGGATATTTTGTGTCGGACTACTTGCAGCTAAACGATTATCAGATTGTTTTTCAACATACGAACCAGTTATTTTTACTGGTTTGAAGTTATAGTCTGCTATCCCCTCTTCATGCTTCTTTCCATCAGCACGTATCGTTTTTGACAAACTTGTTAGTGCCAATATAGCTGGAGTTGCTTGCTTAAATTGGATGATATTATCATTCTCGTCATAAAAACGAATTTTTACACCATATTTAGAAGGAGCAGTTAAGTTATAAAAAGTATAAATCCCCTTAGTTGGATCTTTCTCAGCAAAACCGATTATTCCTATCCCATTATTTAAATTTGTTACTTCATAAACAACTTTAGCAATTTTTGTACCATTATAGCTAGAATTTTGTAGATTTGTGTAAGTAGCTGTTATAGTTTGACCTTTGTTAATTTTGGGAATCACAAAATTCCCTGATGCAGAAGTTTTGTATGCAGCTATTGGATTATTAGCAAATGTCCTACCACTACCTATATATTCTTCATATGAGTACGCTCTAGGCGCATCTTGCTGACCAAATTCAGTTGTACCTGTAATTGATAGGTGAGCATTTGGTTCGTTTTCAAATTTCAGTCCTTGAGTTACAACTTCACTAAGATAACCTGGTTTTTGAGTATTACTCTGTGCAGTTGCATAGTCGTTTTTATATTTATCAACTGCCTCCTTTATTTTTTGGGCCTGCTCTTTCTCACGAGTGACAGCCTCAGCTTCTAAAGTTGCAACCTCTTCTTTAATATTCGCAGTTCCAATATTTTCTGTCGTCTCTTGCTTTGCTTCAATCCCATTATTCTTGGCTTCTGTTACAGCGTCTTTTAATTCTTGATTTTCAACTGTTACATTTGGATTTTGATTTTCTGTCTGTGCAGTAGATAGCATTGCTTGAGAAGCGGCTGCAGTAGGTGCTGTTGCAGCTGCTCTACTAGTTGAACTCATAGTAGTGGCTGAATCAGCCTTTGTAGTTGTCAGAGTAGTATTATCTTCTTGTCTAGCCATTTGTGATTGTACAACAAGACTTGTATTTGACGCTTCAGCTATAGGTATAGGTGCTGTTGTTTTAGGACTTTCAATATCATCAGCCGCCACACTCTTGTGTAAACTAAACATTGCGATTATTCCAAATATAATAACACCAACAGTCCCGTAAATTTTATTTTTACGAATTGAGCCATGACCTTGAAGTTCATTATTTTTTCTAAACATGCTAGTATCCTTTTTATAAATTATTTATCTTATCTATTCCTGAAGGTATAACTATATATGGAAATAGAAGAGTTTTATTACTAATTACAACTATATTATTACTTGTAATCACGTTAAAGATATCATTATATATTATACTTTGATAATTGGAATAATTCAACTAATATGATACTAAAATACATGAAAAACACATGTAAAATGTACTTAAAATAAAGATAGCTGCAAAATTGTTCACAGCTATCTTATAATGAGATGAAGATTGTTCGTTTTATCTACATTTATTTTGTTGTTTTCAAATTATCATTTCCAAAAGAAAGACCCGTACCATGAGGTAGGGACTTTCAATTATTATTTCGCAATTGGGTAAACAGAAACTTGTTTTTTATCGCGACCTTTGCGTTCAAAGCGTACAACGCCTTCAACTTTTGCAAACAAAGTGTCATCTCCACCGCGTCCAACGTTGACACCTGGATAGATGTGAGTACCGCGTTGACGGTAAAGAATAGATCCACCAGTTACAGTTTGTCCGTCAGCTGCTTTAGCTCCAAGACGTTTTGCTTGTGAATCACGTCCGTTAGATGTAGAACCTCCACCTTTTTTATGAGCGAAAAGTTGCAGGTTCGCAAGATTCATTTTCAACATAATGTTTTTCCTCCGTGTTAGTTTTCTGTGATAACTCTTGTCTGGACGAACTCAGCTGAGTCCTCCGATAAGTTTGCCATACCCAAGAAGAATGATTCAAAGAAAAGCTGAGTCATTTCTCTTTGGTGAGATGGAATATCTGTAGGAATCTCTACCCGTAAGAATCCACCTTCTTCTTCGTTTAATTCTAAGATTGGTTCATAGCCTGCGAATTTTTCAATCGAATTGATGAAATTTATGGCAAGCGTAGAAACCGACGCACACACGACATCAAAGCCGTATTCGCCACTTTCGGCGTGTCCAGTAATTTCTGCACTCCTCAGCTCACCATCCTCGGCTCGTTCAAAGACTGCTTGTATCATGTGCTCTCCTTAAAAATTAAGCGTTGATTGCATTGATGACAACCTTAGTATATGGTTGTCGGTGACCTTGTTTACGATGGCTACCTTTTTTAGGTTTGTACTTGTAAGTAACAACTTTCTTTTGTTTTCCTTGCTTTTCAACAGTTCCAACAACAGTAGCTCCAGAAACAAGCGGAGTTCCGACAACAGTGTTTTCACCACCAACAAGAACAACTTCGTCAAATGTTACATCTTGACCAGCTTCAACGTCCAATTTTTCAACGTAAACTGCTTGACCAACTTCAACTTTAACTTGTTTGCCGCCAGTTTTAATGATTGCGTATGTGCTCATTATGCACCTCCTATGAATTTTACGGGTTTCCCCTAATTTTGTGAAGACTCGCCTAGCATCGTGGGACGAACCACTTAGACGATGTTCGAGCGGTTGCACAGGCTGTGCATAGTCAACTCTCTAAGTATAGCATTTCTGATAGCCTTTGGCAAGTATTTTTTATCAAAAGACTAACTCAGTAGCTTTTAGTAATTTTTAATAATTTCCCAGAATAACTTCCAATCTCAAAATCCGTTCTTATTACAACAAGCCCTCAATCATCTCATCCACTTCGTCTGTTTCTGCTTCTGGTGTGATTTCAGTAATGATGATACCAGCAACAGCACGTTCCACTAATTCTTCCACATTCATACGTGCTTCGTATTGCTCTGCATTTTTTATCTTTGGATTGGTTTTCGGACGATCTGGGGCAAAAATGGTACAGCAATCTTCAAAGGGCTGAATTGAGATATTAAAGGTATCAATCTTTTCAGCAATGTCAATGATTTCCAGCTTATCCATGGTCACAACTGGGCGAATAATGGGAGTGTTAGTGACAGCATTAATCGCTTGCATGCTTTCTAGCGTTTGGCTGGCAACTTGACCAAGGCTTTCTCCGTTGATGATAACGAGCCCACCGCGTTCTTCACGAATGCGATCCGTGATCCGCATCATAAAACGACGAGTTAAGGTCATCAGATAAGCTTCTGGTGCTTTCGCTTTGATTTCTTCTTGAATTTCCGTAAATGGCACTTCAATAAATTGAATATTGCCACCAAATTTGGTTAATTTGCGCGTCAAATCTTGCGCCTTTTTGAGAGCACCGGGACTTGTATAAGGGGGGCTAGCAAAATGCACCGCTTCAATATCCACCCCGCGTTTTAGAGCTAGATAGCCTGCAACGGGTGAATCAATCCCACCTGACAACATCAGCATGCCTTTTCCAGATGTTCCGACAGGAAGACCACCTGCTCCACGAATCGTTTCATAGGACAGATAGGCTGCTTCTTCGCGGATTTCTACTTGCAGTGTAATATCTGGCGCTTTCATCTTGACTTGAACATGTGGAATCGCATCAAAGACTGCATTTCCCAAGGTCTGGTTCAATTCACGACTATCCAATTCAAAATTGTGGTCACTGCGTTTGCTGGCAATCTTGAAAGTCATCCCCTCTTTATAAATTTCTTTCATAATTGTCTGCACCGCTTCAACCAAAGCAGGAACTGATTTTTCAATCTTATAAGACGGAGAGAAATTTTGAATTCCAAAAATTTGTTTAAGCGATTCTGCAACTGGCTGATAGTCCGTTCTGTGAAGATAGACATGTGCACGATCTCGGTCTGCTTTCACATGCACATCTGGGTAAATAGAGAGGACTGCTTGCATATTGCGTTTCAATTTGTTAATAAAACGCATGCGATTTTTTCCTTTGGTTGAAAGCTCGCCGTAACGAACCATAATTTCTGAATATTGCATTGTTTACCTTACTTTTCTAGTTTTTTCATAAATGAGTTTAAACGTTGTCAGGAATTGCTCAATCTGACTCATGTCATTATCGGCATCCAGACTAATTCGCACAGCCGTTTGAGCTAGGGATTTTTCAACACCCATAGCTATTAATGTTCCAGCTGGTTTGCCAGCTTTAGAGGAACAAGCACTCGTAGTAGATATATAAATGTCATACTCTTCAAAAACATGAACCACTACTTCACCTCGTACGCCTTTAATTCCAAAAGTCAGGATATGGGGCGCAAACTCATCTATTCCTGAAAAAATCGTCACATCAGGGTATTTCGCTAGCTCTTCTAGGATAATCTCTTTCATTTTTGCGGTTCGTGTGGTGAAAGTTTCCAAATTTTCCATAGATATGCGCAAGGCTTTTGCGGTTGCTGCAATACCCGCCAAATTTTCAGTCGTAGAACGCTTGTCTGATTCTTGACCGCCACCATTCAACAGCGGACTGATTTTCTTACCAGACTTGATATAGACAAAACCAACACCCCGTAAGCCATGAAATTTATGACTGGAAAATGTTGCAAAGTCTACGCGATCAGTTAAATAATTTTCCGTTGGAATCTTGGCCATGGCTTGAACCGCATCCACATGAAAAGAAACAGTTGGCTTGTCCGCTAAAAGTTCTGAAATAGCTGCAATTGGTTGAACAGAGCCGATTTCATTGTTGACCGCCATGACTGAAATTAAAGTTGTATTCGGTCGGATAAGGGTAGCTAATTTTTCAACATCTACAAAACCTTTTTTATCAACAGGCGCAAAGTCCACTTCAAAGCCTTGCTGCATCAGCCAGAGAGCGGATTCTTTCACTGCTGGATGCTCAATAGCAGACACAATGATATGCTTGCCATAACGCGCTTTTTCAAAAGCCACACCCTTGATAACCCAATTATCGCCTTCCGTCCCGCCAGACGTAAAGAAAATCTCTTGAGAGGATTTACCGAGAAGCTCCGCAATTTGCCTGCGAGATGCATCTAACAAGCGGGTCGCCTGATTGCCCAAACTGTGGAGACTAGAAGGATTTCCCCAAATTTTAGAAGCAACTTCTGTATAGGTAGCCAAAGCCTCTGGGTAAGGCTTGGTTGTTGCTGAATTGTCTAAATAAATCATCTTAAACCTCTCCATTTCAATACTCCTATTGTAACACGAAAAAGAAATGGGGACAACAGCAAAACTTGAAATGAAAAGGCCCTCCAAGTTTTGGCTTGGAGAGCCGTAAAGGTTAATCATAAAATTCATGCAAGAGAGCAGATAGTTCCTGTTGTTGTTCGATGAGGCTTTGCCCGATTGTCGTTGATTTTATCAAAGTTCGCTCACGGACATGTTCAATCACTCTCTTCAATGATGAGAGATCTACAGCCTTCTCAATCATTTTTTGCACATTTTGAAAAGGTTGGTGTGTGACAATTTGAAAACCATATGAATTATTGAGCAAGGAATAACCAGCAATTCCCGTTTTCTTTTGGTAGGCTTCACACAACCCACCGTCAATGACAAATAGCATTCCTTCACCTCGAATCGGCGATTCTCCCTTCAGCGTTTTCACAGGTGTATGCCCATTTACAATCCTAGAATGTTCTGAAAAAAGCCCAAATTCTTCTAAAATTAACTTGCATATATTGGCAGAATTCCGATAAGAAAAATAAGGATTTTCTTTTTCAACGTGCGTCTGTTTATCCTCGATAAAATAACGTTCTAGAGTTGTCATTTTGTCTTTACCAAACAAAGGAGACAACTTCCCATTCCAACAGTACCAGATAAGATCAGTTGAGAAATCGTTCTGAATTTCTGGATTTTTAGAACTTTCTCGAATATGGTATTCAAAAAAGTCGAGCAATTCTTTACCAGCATAGCGGATTTGATTGATTTGCAAAGGTTGAAAGTCTCCTGATGTCTCTAGAGGGATACAGCCATGAAACAGGAGATGATTGTTATAAATCTTATACATGGAACCCTTGTTCATCAAAAAAGAAATCTGGTTCTTGAGCTGAATAGAATGCTGGAATGAATCCAGCAAAGTAGCAACCACTTCTTCTTCCTCATCCGTTAATTCCTCTGGCTTTTGGGGATTAATCGTTTGAAAACAAGTATTAGCTAAGAAATGCTTCTTCTCTTCTATCATGACACTCTCTTCCCAGTAATCAATCTTATCCAGAGTAAGGTGTTGAGACATATTAAATTCTGGTCGTCTTTTGATGAGCTGATTTTCCAATTTAAACTGGATAATCGCTAAAGCTTGGTGAATCTTCTCCAACTGAAGAATTTCCTCAGGAGAATAATCGTCACTTCTTTTTCCTAACTTAGGTTTGAATTTTGCATTTTCCGAATAAGTCTTTTCAGCAAAGAGGACGAGTGGTCTTAGATTAAGACCATAAGCTCGCTCAATATCGTAAAGATACCCGTACCTAGCAGCTATTCGTAAGAGAATGAGTAGACATTCTTTTGAGCCGAAGAAAGCCCCCATCCAGATAATGTCGTGGTTGCCCCACTGAATATCAACAGAATGATAAGCCATGAGTTCATTCATTACTTTATCCGCTGCTGCTCCGCGATCAAAAATATCACCAACTATGTGAAGATGATCAATGATTAATTGCCGAATGACCGTTGATAATGCCGAAATAAACTGACTTGCTTCACCTAAATCAATCAAATAGTTCTGAATCGTTTCAAAATAAATATTGCTATCCGGCAGATTTCTATCAGTGTAAAGCAATTCCTCAATAATGTAAGCATATTGTGGCGGCAAGGCTTTCCTTACTTTAGAGCGCGTGTATTTGGCTGCTACAAAAGCTAGCAAAGTCAACAGATTTTGAATGATTTCTCCATACCAACTTTTATCTTTCAAAGGATAAAGGAACCCATCGCTCAAAACTTCCTGAGGATACGCAATTAGTAAGGTCAGCTTGTCTTTTTCCTCTTTTGATAATTTCTCTCCAAAGCAGTCATTGATTTTTTCATTCACATTCCCCGCACAGGTTCTTAAGATGTAGTCAAAAGCCTCAAACTCACCGTGAATATCGCTAAGATACAATTCTGTCCCTTTTGGCAAATTTAAAATAGCTTCCAGATTGATTAACTCTGTAATGACTTTTTGCTTGGAATCAAACTCTTTTAATAAAATTCGTTTGTATTGTTCCATTCGTTCACCTCGTTTAAATACAGCACCTTAGGGCTTTAATTCTTATTTTGAAGCCAGAGATTTTAAATGTTCTTCAATGATGCAAGCCGTTTCTTCAATAGATTTATCTGTCATATTGATAACATGTGCTTGATATTTTTGAAATACTTTTTTAGAATAATCCAATTCTTCATAAATTTTTTCTACATCTGTATAGCTTGTAGCTTGTGTCAAACCGAGCGCATCCAAACGGTTACTTCTTACTTTGACCAATTTATCCGGTTCACAAACCAGCCCAATCATTCTTCTTCTATCTACTTTATCCAAGATTTGCGGTAGCGGAACCTCTGGAATCAAGGGAAGATTGGACACTTTGTAACCTTTATTAGCTAAATAGATACTGAGCGGAGTCTTGGAAGTCCTAGAAACTCCTAGAATCACAAGGTCTGACTCCAAAAATCCTTGCGGATTCTTGCCATCGTCATATTTAACAGCAAATTCAATAGCTGAAATTTTATTGAAATATTCCGTGTCCAAACGGTGCAGAACTCCCGGAACTTCAATTGGTTGCGTGCCTGTTTTTTCTTTGATGATTTCAAAAAATGGATTCATCAAATCCAGATAAGACAAATGATTGACTCTGCTAAATTCCCTCGCAGTTGCTGCCAAATGACTGTCTACTAAGGTACTAATCACAACTGCGTCATCTTTGATAGCGTCCTGCAAAATATCCAACAATTCAGACTCCTTATTTATAAAAGGAAAACGATAGCTATTATTAAAAATCAAATCTGGGTATTGAGCCATAACGGCTGACAGTAATTTTTGGGATGTTCCTCCCAAAGAATCAGAAATGGCGTAAATGGTAATCTCTTGTTTCATGAAAACTCCTTTTTTATCTATTCACTTCTGCATTTCTAGCTTCTTGGATAATAAAGTCCAACAAGGCTGATTTAGTAATTGTTCCGATAATATGACCTTCATTTTGCTCCTCCACAACAGGCAAGGAATCAATGGCAAAATCCTGCAAAAGTGCCGCAGCTTCAAGGATATTCAAATCTTTATGGCAGGTTTTTATATGCGGCATTCTGGTCATGCAAACAGCTACTGGTGTCACATCAATATTGGCATTGAGCGCCGCTCTTAACAAATCCTTTCGCGACAAAATGCCCAGCAATTGCTTTTTTTCATCTATCACATAGAGAACATCTGAATCATACATAAATAAAGTAATAATGGCATCTTGAATAAACGAATCGTGCGTCACCAACACTGGTGAGGTCATGACATCTTCAACTTTCTTCTGAAAAGTATCAAAGAAAAAGAGCGTTTCCAAATCCGAACCAGCATAAGTGTAGCCAACTTTCGGACTTGCTTTTAAAATCCCCACTAAGGTTAGAAAGGATAAATCTGAGCGCAAAGTTGCCCTAGACACATCTAGCAGTTCTGAGATTTTTTCACCGCTAACCGGTTGATCTTTCTTTACAATTTCAACGATCTCTTTTTGTCGTTTTGTTAATTTCAACTTTTACTCCTTTTCCAATATCAATTTCAAATCATTATTATGTGTCATATTATAACAAATAAAACTCGTTTGTCAACGATTTATGATTGGTTTTTTCAGTTGACAAACATATATGATGTATATTACAATGTATTTGTCTTTTATTATGACACATATTTAATAAATTGGAGGCAAAAATGGATAAATGGATTTATTCTTTTGAAGAAGGACGCGCTGAAGACAAGGCGCTACTAGGTGGTAAGGGTGCCAATTTGGCAGAAATGACCCATTTGGGGCTACCTGTACCTGAGGGATTTACGATTACAACTCAAAGTTGTCTACGTTATTTAGAAACTCCTTCCTTTTTCGAATCTATTTTAAAAGAGGAAGTTTTGAAAGCGATTACTAAACTAGAAACCAAAACGAATAAATTTTTCATGGGGAATGAACCCTCACTACTACTGGTTTCTGTCCGTAGCGGAGCTAAAATTTCTATGCCTGGTATGATGGACACGATTCTCAATCTTGGGCTAAATGACTTGCGTGTTCAAACTTTAGCAGATGCGACAAATGCCAATTTCGCTTACAATTGTTATCGGCGTTTATTGCAGATGTTTGCTGATGTCGTTTACGGCATTCCCAAAGAAGAATTCGACCAATGTTTAGAAAAAACCGAAAAACAATTGAATAAGAAGGTCAATGACTTTTCAAAAGAAGAACACCAATCACTTATTCAACAATATAAAGAAGTCTATCAGGAACACTATCAAAATTTCCCACAAAGCCCTAAAGAGCAACTTTACGCTGCTATCAAAGCGGTATTCAAATCATGGAACAACCCACGCGCTAAAGTTTACCGCGAATTGAACCAAATTCCCCACGACTTAGGAACGGCTGTCAATGTTCAGAGTATGGTGTTTGGCAATAGCGATCAAAAAAGTGGCACAGGCGTTGTTTTCACCAGAAATCCTGCTACTGGTGAACCTCATCTGTTTGGGGAATTTCTCCTCAATGCCCAAGGAGAAGATGTCGTAGCTGGTATTCGGACTCCAGAACCGATTGACTCTCTTAAACGAATCTTACCACAGGCCTATGAAGATTTTTGCAACTACGCCAAGATTCTTGAAAAACACTACAAAGATATGCAGGATATTGAATTTACCATTGAAAAAGAAAAGCTTTATATTCTGCAAACGCGAAACGGAAAACGGACGGCTAAAGCAAGCTTAAAAATTGCTTTGGATTTAGTGAACGAAAAAATGATTTCAAAGCAAGAAGCTCTCCTACGAGTCAGTCCTTCTACCATTGACCAACTGATTCACCCTGTTTTTGAAGAAAAAGCTTTAACATCAGCTCATCACTTAACTCAGGGACTTCCTGCTAGTCCAGGTGCCGCAACAGGAAAAATTGTCTTTACTGCCGAGCGCGCCAAAGAATTTCATGCACTTGGAAAGAAAGTGATTTTGGTTCGCCAAGAAACTTCTCCCGAAGACATTGAAGGAATGGTAGTTAGTCAAGCAATCGTGACCAGTCATGGTGGCATGACTTCTCATGCAGCTGTTGTAGCTCGTGGCATGGGCACTTGTTGTGTCGCAGGATGCGGAGAATTATCTATCAACGAAGACGGAAAAACACTTGTATGCGGTAAGGTAACCTTAAAAGAGGGAGACATCCTTTCTGTAGATGGCACTTCCGGCAAACTCTACATTGGAAGCATTCCAACCACTATGATTGATAATAATGACGAATTACAGATGTTCCTTTCTTGGGCAGATGAAATGGCTCAACTGAGCGTTCGTGCAAATGCAGAAACGATTCAAGACTTAAAAACAGCTATTCAATTTGGTGCCAAGGGAATTGGTCTGGCTCGTACAGAGCACATGTTCTTTGGTGAGGAACGGATTTTAGAAATGCGCAGATTGATTTTATCAACGAATGAAATCGAAACTAAGTCTGCTTTAATGACACTTTTAGCTTTCCAAGAAGAAGATTTCTATCAGATGTATCAAACCATTCAAGATAAACCGATGATTGTCCGTTTACTAGATCCTCCTATGCACGAATTTTTGCCAAAAACACAACAGGAAATTGAGCAATTATCCGGGAAATTGCAAGTACCTCTTGATACACTAACGCGGAAAATCACTTCTCTACAAGAAACGAACCCAATGCTAGGACATCGTGGTTGCCGCTTGGGAATTACACAGCCTGAAATTTATAAAATGCAGGTAGAAGCCATTTTTAATAGTGCTATAAGACTAGCAAAAGAAGGCATGATCATTAAACCAGAAATCATGATTCCTTTAATCGCAGAAAAGGCGGAGTTGGTTTCAATCAAAACATCTCTTTGTCAGCATATTGATAACATTTTCAAGAAACATCACATGCAGTCATTCCCTTATGAAATCGGTACAATGATTGAACTGCCACGCGCTTGTTTCATCGCAGATCAATTAGCCGAGGAAGCAGACTTCTTTAGTTTTGGTACCAATGATTTGACGCAAATGACCTATGGTTTTTCTCGTGATGATATTGGAAAATTTATCCAGCATTACAAAGAGGGAGAAATCATGTCATTTGATCCATTCCAAACCATTGACCGAGCTGGAGTGGGCGAGCTCATGAAAATAGCTATTTCTAAAGCTCGTCAAGTGAAGCCAGAACTTCCAATTGGCATTTGCGGTGAAGTCGGAGGAGATCCAGCTTCTATTCCTTTCTTCCAAGAGATTGGCATTACTTATGTTTCTTGCTCACCTTATCGCGTTCCTGCTGCACGATTAGCTGTTGCGCAAGCACATCTTTCCTAGTTCCTTCCTTATAAGTGAATCAGCTCTTTCTATCTGCTAACAGGACAGACAAGGATGGAGCTGATTTTTTGTAAAAGGTAATTTTTTCAATCAATTTTCAATCGCTTTATATGAAATTTTCAACATTTTGAATTTTTTTAAGACAATTTTAAATAAAGAGGGTATAATGAAGATGAGAAAGGAGATTATCAACTCACAATGGAAAATTATTCTCGGAAAAACAAAACGGCAAATGCAAAAGAAGAAAAAACGCCTACTCGTCATCATATCAAAAAAGGACTTTCTGCTTTTCAGAAGACCCTTGCTACGATTGGGAGTATTCTTGGGATTATCACTGCAACAATTACAATCTTGACTTTCATGAACAATAATAAATCTGATACCAAGACAAAAAGTAGCCAGACGACACAAACAACTATTATCAAAGAAATTCAGAAAGAAACAACAACAGACGGGGCTAAGTCTAGCGACACAACAGCTGCAAGTCAAGGCGAGACAGAAACGAGTAGCGCTAGTTCTGACACCACGCAGTCTAGTAATACATCAAGCGATACTAGCTCTAGTCAGACAAGCAGCACAACGACTGACAACGACACAAATACAACTACTTCAAGCTCTAGCAATTAAAAAAGCGGAAGCGAGACAACCAATCAGACCAAGGTCTAGGAGTTGCTCAACTTCCGTTATTCTTTATATTTAATTTTATACTCTCAATGAAAATCAAAAAGTCTGAATAAGATTCACTGCGTGAATCCTGTCCTACAACTCCAACTGGCTTCCAGAAGGTTTTTGATGGAAACCTCAGTTTCTTTATCCGCAGACTTTAACAGTCCGGTGGCTAACAAGGCTCGAAACAATTTTCACGGAGCATTATTTCCGATACATTTTCACTTGAAGATACAAGTCATTATAAATTCCCAACCACTTAGCGCCGAGTTGTTGATAGACCTCTAAGCGCTTCAGAGTTTCTTCATCTGGGTAAAAGGCTTTGTCCTCTTGAATTTCTTTTGGCAACATCGCCTTAGCAGGCATGTTAGGTGTTGAGTAGCCAACATACAAAGCATTTTTATAGGCATTTTCAGGTCTTAACATAAAGTTAATAAATTGATAAGCAGCTTTTTTATTTTTGACCGTTTTAGGAATGACAATATTATCAAACCAAAGATTGCTGGCTTCTGTTGGGACAACATAGCGAAGCTTGTCATTCTTTTCCAACATTTGCCGTGCTTCACCTGAAAAACTAACGCCAATCGCCGCATTGTTTTGAATCATATAGCCTTTCATTTCGTCTGCTACAATTGCTTTGATATTCGGTGTCAACGTATAAAGCTTATCAACTGCTTCTTGTAATTGCTTAGTATTTTTAGAATTGAGGCTATAACCTAAAGCATTTAACCCAACACCCATTACCTCGCGCGCTCCATCAATCATCATGATAGAGTTTTTATATTCAGGTCGCCACAAATCACTCCAATGCTTAGGAGCTGTTTTGACTAATTCTGTGTTGTAGACAATCCCAAGCGTTCCCCAAAAGTAAGGAATAGAGTATTGATTTTGGGGATCAAATGATTGATTTAAAAATCGTTTTCCAATATTTTCTAGCCCTTTAATCTGAGAATGATCCAATTTTTCAAGTAAGTGTTCCGACATCATTTTAGAAATCATGTATTCACTAGGAATGGCAATATCGTAAGTTGTCCCGCCTTGCTTAATCTTGGTGTACATGGATTCGTTGGAATCAAAAGTTTCATATTGGACTTGGACGCCCGTTTCCTTGGTGAACTTCGTCAGCAACTCTGGATCAATATAGTCTCCCCAATTGTAGATGACCAATTTGTCACCAGAGCCACTTTTTGTCCGACTTTCAATGTGATAACTCACTCCCCAGAGAACAAGGATAATGGCAACAATGCCCATTAAAAATGAATAGAGCTTTTTCATGCTTCATCCTCCTTAATAAGGAAAAGTTAAAATAATTGTATC